>WNGB01003158.1_pt1 | contig 26139 bp, 30 predicted proteins | sample 5400681 | NCBI WGS metagenome assembly WNGB01 (sample SAMN13153367, study PRJNA577476) | soil metagenome | isolation source: 115 cm soil or saprolite under grassland replicate 2 | place: USA:California | collected 2016-06-15
GGCGCTGTTGCATTGAGCGGTCACCCCGTCCGATGCCCTCCACTCGGGCACTCAGCCGCGGCCGATCGTGGCCACGATCGAGTGGTTCAAGTGTTTCTTTGGCGCCGTCTACGAGGGAGAGCCTCCACTTTGCTCGGCTCCGCCCATGCCTTCCGGCTCAATGCAACAGTCCCGAATCAGCTGCCGTCCCGCCGGCTGGCAGCCTGTACGGCGAGATCGACTCGGTGGACTGATCCATGAGTATGGGCAGGTCGCATAAGGTAACCCAATACCTGGCACCCACAGGCTGCCCGCCTACGCGCCGGAGTTGAACCCTGTCGAGGCGCTATGGTCCAACCTCAAGGGCAAGGGCGGCGAGCTGGCCAACCTCACCGACCCGACGCTTGCGGGAGTGATCGCCCAGGCCCACCGCCGCATCGATCGGGTCCGCAACACGCCGGATCTTGCCTACTCGTTCCTGCGTCGCAGTGGCCTGGCGGTTTGGTGATCCGTCAACCCAATTCCCAAACCCCTTTTAGTTCAGCTGGCGAGTGTCCGGGGCCGGGTACACCCGGTCGGCGGCCAGCCGCGTCTCCATGAGCGCGAGCCGCTGCGCGACCATGCCGACGATTTGGGCGCCCTCGGTAGTCTCCAACTCCAGCTCGTTCTTGAGCAATTGCATCGGGTACCGAGCGAACACGACCCCAGGGAGGTCCTCGAAATCGTGGATCCCATGGTCCAGCCGCGCCAGTGTGACCTTGACGAACTCCTGGTCGCTGAGCTGCGTCACCCGCAGCGCCGAGGTTCCCTCTGGTGGGAGCGGCTCCAGCGAGAATCTCCTTGCGGTGGCGGGATAGTAGGCCGCCACGAGCTCCCGAAGCGCGGCCGGCCGGTCCTCCGTTCGTGACCAGCTCGTCGGCTGGTCGAGCGCCTCGTGGGGGAGATACAGGGGTTCAGCCCCCTCGACGAGGTCCGCGCGTCGAATCGCCGCCTGCTCGTGCAGCCGGTCGGAGAAGTCAAATGTCTCCGTCCCGGGCGCGGACCACAGATCATAATAACGGCTCATGACCATTCCCCTCGTGGGGCTTTCTCGTCACCGCAGGGAAATATCGCACCACCGCGTATCCTCTTTCGTCGTGGACATGGTCGAACAGGATCAGGTTGCTGATCTTGTACGCGGCCCCTGCTTTCAGTTCCATGTTGCCTCTGACGGCGCCGGAGAAGCGATGGTCCGCCTGATGGGAGTCCTCACCGGTGAAGGTCGCGCCGTGCAATCTGATGGCGTGCTCGCTCAGCGAGCGTCGTGACGCGAAGAACACGTCCTGCGCGCACTTCTTGCGCTCCTCGTCGCCAGCTTCCATCGCTTCCGGCGGCGAGCTCGAAAGCCCGCTTCGGGTGGGTCGTTGCAGCGTCGTCGGGGGAGTGACGCTGTACAGATCTCGGTCCATCGGTCTCGTCTCTGGGTGCAGGGGTCGGGGAGACCGGAGCCTGCCGAGAGGGGCGCAGCTCGCGATCTATAGCGGATTTGCGTGGGTGGCACCGGAGGGGACTCGGAACACCCGTTCGACAGGACACCACAGACTCTCCCGACTGCGCAAAACGCACACGGTCGACGCCTACGCGCAAGTCCTCGGAGCCTGCCGGGGCACCGCGCGGTTCCGGTTGGGGGATGAGGATGCCGCGGCCTTGGAGGCGGCCGTGTTCGAGTCGTCCATGGCCTCGTTGACCTCGTCGAGTGGGTAGGTGCGAGTGTGCAGGGCGACTTTGCCTTGGGCGGTGAGGGTCATGAGTTCGGCGAGGTCGGTTTCGATTACAGTAGGTGCCGACCAGGTTGCCGATGACGTTGCGTTCGGTGGAGATGATGTCGATCGTCTCGACGTCGACGCTGCTGCCGTGGCCGACCACGAAGTGGGAGCCGGCGCGGCGGATCATGCGCCAGGCGTCGGCTCCGGCGCCGCGTTCGCCGAAGTCGACCACGACTTCGGCGCTGTTGCCGCCGGTCACCTCCAGCACCCGGTCGACTTGGCCGCCTTGGCGGTGATGAGCTGGTGGGCGCCGAGCTGGCGGGCAGGTCCAGCGCTGCCGCGGAGGGGTGGACCACCACGATGGTTGCTGGGGTGAGGGCGGCGAGGGTTTGGATGGCGATGTGGCCCAGGTCGCCGACGCCGATGACCACCGCGGTGGTGCCGGGGGTAAAGCAGCGGCGCGGCCTTTTGACGGCGTGGTCGGCGGTCAGCCCGGCGTCGGCGAGCGCGGCGACGTCGGCGGGTTGCAGCGACGGGTCGAGTTTGACGCAGACGCACGCCGGTCTTGAGCAGTTGGGCCATGCCGCCGTCGGAGTCGATGCCGGGGAAGCGTCCCTGGTCGCAGTGCATGTCGTCGGCGAAGCGGCAGGCCCGGCACAGCCCACAGGTGACCAGCGGGGGCAGGATCACGGTGTCGCCCGGGGCCAGGTTGGTGACCCCGGAGCCGACCTGGTGGACCCAGCCGGCGTTTCGTGGCCGAGAGTGTAGGGCAAGGTGACGCCGGAGCGGTCGGCCCACTGGCCCTCGACGATGTGCAGGTCGGTGCGGCACAGGCCGGGGCCGCCGATCCGCACGATCGCCTCCAGCGGGCGGGTGATCTGCGGTTGGGGGACCTGCTCGATGACGGGGCGTTGTTCGTATTGTGCAGCCGGACCGACTTCATGGGCGCTTGTCTCCTTAGCGGTCCGGCGCCGCGGTCGCGGCGGGGACACCGCGGTGGTGGCGGGGGCGCAGTACTACCGCGATCGGCAGGGGCTGCGTTGGCGCGGCATGGGGAGTTGCCATCCGGTGCGCTGGCCATCGGCAGCCCCTACGACACCGAGGCCCGCTACGGGGTCAAACGCGGCGTGGGCTGGCGCGGCTACAAGGCCTACTTCACCGAGACCTGCGAGCCCAACCGGCCCCACCTGATCGCCCACGTCGCCACGACCGCGGCCACCACCGCCGACGTCGACACCATCGGCGCCCGCCACGCCGACCTCGCCAAGGCCGACCTGTTGCCAGACCAGCATCTGGTCGACGCCGGCCGCGTCAGCGTGGACCACATCCTGGCTGCCCGCGCTGATCACAGCGTGGAGCTGGTCGGCCCGCTACCGCCAGATTCTGGCTGGCAAGCCCGCGACGAGCACGGCTTCGACCTCACCCGGTTCCACATCGACTGGGACGGGAAGCTGGTCACCTGCCCCACCGGCAAGACCAGCCGCAACTGGCGCCAGACCACCAGTCGCCAGGGGGTTGCCCATCATCCAGCGCCCACCCTCCGCGCGTCGGACCGCACCCCTGCCCTCATCGAATCCGCTGCACTCCCTCGCCAGTCCTGGCCCGTCAGCTCACCTTCCGACCCGCGCCCAATACGAGGCCCAGCGGCAGCTGCGCACCGAGCAGGCCACCGACGCCTGGCGGGACCGCTACGCGCACCGCTGCGGGATCGAGGGCACCATCGCCCAGGCCTCCCGCCGCAGCGACTTCCACCACGCCTGCTACCGCGGCCTGGCCAAGACCCACCTGCAACACGTCCTGACCGCGCTGGCACTCAACCTCGTCCGCCTCGACGCCTGGCTCACCAGCACCCCACTGGGCGGCAGTTGGGTCTCCCGCCTCACCAGACTCCGACCCCTGCCCTCGCCTGTGTGAATTCGCCAGCAGAGTCCCTCAGGCGGCAAGCCCAACCACCCTACGGAGTCACATGGGCTGCGACCACTGCCGGCGACCAGCTCCCTGGACCGTCACCCGACGCTCCTGAGCGCCCCGGCGACCTCAACGAGATGGCGGCCGGTCCTTTGAGCAACAGCTTGTTACCAGTGTCACCGGCCCCGCGTGCTCGTCGCCGGTCGGCGTGTGCGCCACCGGCAGCTACAGCGGCGGGCTGGCGGGCACGTCGGCGTTCACCGGCACGAGCCTTGTCCCAACCGTTGACACCCCGACCACTGCCGTGGTCCTGCTGACCGGCGATGCCCTGATCACCACCAAGGCTGGACGCTGACCACCAGGGACGCGATCGTGCTGCGCAGCGGCGCCGGTGACTTCGCCGAGGTGGACACGGTGGTGGCCGGGACGGGGGGCCGGCGCCAGCGGGGTGTTCCGCCGGAGGGGACGTTCACCGCCCAGCGCCCAGGCGGGCGGGGCCGGGGAGTACGGCGGCGAGATCTGCACCTGAAGGCTGGGCCACCAGCTTCGGGCAGCACCCTTGACGCAAGGGCCCACCCGGCAGAGACTGCCTTTTTGGCTTCGATTCCTGGCCTCGATCCCTGCACAGCTCCACGTGTGGCAGGAGGACGAGTAAGTGGCCACCTACCAGTACCGCTGTCGCGACTGCGGCATTTTCGAGCGGTCGATGCCGATGGGCACGGCGACCGGGTCGGCCCGCTGCCCGACCTGCGGTCGTGACGCCAACCGGGTCTTTTCCGTGCCGATGACCTCCCGGACGCCCAAGCCCCTCGCCGCGACGCTGGCACGCGAGGAGGCATCCCGGGACCACCCGGAGGTGGTCGAGCGCGTGCCGTCAGCGAGTCGACCGCGGCGTCCCGCGGCGTCCCAGGACCTCCTGGCGCGCCTGCCCAAACTCTAGAGTCCGCGGCCGAGCCGCCGCCTCCAGCGCCCGCCCGCCGGGCCTGCGAGGGCCTTCGACACGAGCGTCATCCGGCCAACGGTCCACGACCGGTCCAAAGGGGGCTTGCCATGCCTGAAGTGGTATTCCACGTCGACCAGTCCAAGTCAATGCGCGATCAGGAGGTCCCTGGGCACAACCGCTGGCACCCAGCTGTCCCGTCCGTGGCGTTCGTGCGTCCCGGCACCGAGTTCCGGGTCGAGTGCCGCGAGTGGACCGACGCACAACTCGGCAACAACGACTCCGCCAACGACGTCCGGGACGTGGACCTGACCATCGCCCACATGCTCAGCGGCCCGATCGAGGTCGTAGGCGCGGAGCCCGGCGACCTGCTGGTGGTCGACATCCTCGACCTCGGCCCGGTCCCCCAGGAGATGGGGCCCGCCCCGGGCCAGGGGTGGGGCTACACCGGCATCTTCGCCAAGACCAACGCCGGTGGCTTCCTGACCGATTACTTCCCGGACGCCTACAAGGCTATCTGGGACTTCCACGGCCAGGACGCGACCTCCCGGCATCTGCCCGGCGTCCGCTACACGGGCGTCACCCACCCGGGACTGTTCGGCACCGCCCCCTCGGCGGACCTGCTGTCCAGGTGGAACGAGCGGGAGCGGGCGCTCATCGCCACCGACCCGGACCGCGTTCCGCCGCTGGCCCTGCCGCCGCTGGAGCAGGGAACCCTAGCGGGGAGGCTCACCGGCGACGAGCTCTCAAAGGTCGCCCGCGAGGGGGCCCGGACGGTGCCGGCCCGCGAGAACGGCGGCAACCACGACATCAAGAACTGGACCCGAGGCTCACGGGTGTTCTTCCCCGTGCACGTCCCCGGCGCCAAGCTCTCCGGCGGTGACCTGCACTTCAGCCAGGGCGACGGTGAGATCACCTTCTGCGGTGCGATCGAGATGGGAGGGTTCATCGACTTCGGCGTCGACCTCATCAAGGGCGGAATGGAGAAGTACGGGATCACCACCAACCCGGTCTTCATGCCCGGCCGCGTCGAGCCCCGGTACACCGAGTTCATGTCGTTCGTCGGCGTGTCGGTGGACCACGACACCAACACCAACTTCTACATGGACGCGACCATCGCCTACCGGCGGGCCTGCCTGAACGCGATCGAGTACCTCAAGATGTTCGGCTACTCCGGCGAGCAGGCCTACCTCCTGCTCGGCTCGGCGCCGATCGAGGGACGGATCAGCGGGATCGTGGACATCCCCAATGCCTGCTGCTCGCTGTACCTGCCGACGGCGATCTTCGACTTCGACATCCGGCCCACCGCCGAGGGCCCCAGGCGAGCCGACCGGGGACAGTGCGCTGTGACCTCGTGAGGCGATGAGCTCGAGCCGGGCATCTCCGCCGCGGCAACCGCTGCAGGAGATGCCCGGCCGGAAGGAGCGCACGGCCATGACGGCGGCGGCACCACGACGCGCGGCGACCGCGTGGGCCGAGATGGCGCAGGCCAACCCGGCGATGGGGGTCGTCGATACTCTCCTGCGCGGCACTGGCCAGGTGATGTTCCAGAACAATCCGCTCACCGGGTTGATCTTCCTGGCCGGCATCTTCGTCAACTCGGGGAAGCTGGGCGGGCTGGGAGTCCTCGGCCTGGCGGCCAGCACCCTGACCGCCTACCTGCTGGGCGCCGACCGGGCCCTGATCCGCAATGGCCTGTTCGGCTTCAACGGCATCCTGGTGGGCATCGGGCTGGCGTTCTTCCTGGAGTACGACGGCTACCTGGTCGCGTACGTCATCCTCGGCGGCGCGCTCTCGACCGTCGCCATGATGGCGCTCGCCAATTTCTTCAGCGTCTGGGACATACCCGCGTTGACCGCGCCGTTCGTCCTGGTGGCCTGGCTGCTGCTGTTCGCCGTGCTGCTGTTCGCCAACCTGCGGCCGACTCCGCTGATCGTTCCGGCGCCGCCGGAGGCGCAGGTCCTCCCGCCGACTGATCTGCGGGAGGCGGCCACCGGCGCCGGGGCAGTGGGCCTCACCGCCACCAACATGGCCAACGCCTTCTTCCGGGGGATCGGGGAGGTGATGTTCCAGGACAAGCTGGCAACCGGCGTGATCTTTTTGTTCGCGATCTTCGTCAACTCCCGCATCTCGGCGCTGTTCGCGGCGCTCGGCTCGGCGCTCGGCGCGCTGACCGCCTGGACCGTCGGCGCGAGCGGCATCGCCATCTTCCACGGGCTCTACGGCTTCAACGCCGTGCTGTGCGGCATCGCCCTCGGCGGGCTGTTCTTCGTGCTGACCTGGAGGTCGGCAATCTACGCGCTGGTCGCCGCCATCGTCAGCGCGCTGGTGTTCGCTGCCATCGCGGTATTCCTCGCGCCCATCGGCATGCCGGCGCTGACCGCGCCGTTCGTGCTGGTGACGTGGATCTTCCTGCTCGCCAAGGCGGGGTTCGGGGCGTTGGTGCCCGTGGGCCTGGCCGACGTCAGCACGGCCGAGAATTCCCTGGCCAGCTACCGGGCCCGTGGGGCCGGCCCGGCCGCGCCGGAGCCGGCGCGCAGCGAGGGCTCGTGAGGCTGGGCGCGCCGACCGCGGCCGGGGGGCCCGCCGGCGGCCGCGGCCGGCGCGCCTGGGAAGCCGGCCGGGGGCCGCGGTGCGCCCGGACCCGGCCTAGTAAATGCCTGAGCGGTTGGACAACAAGACATCCCCCTGATGCGGTTCACGGGCTTGGTGTCCCACCGCAACGGGAGGACGTTACATGGCGGCGCCAGCCAGTCGGTGTGCGGCTCGGCGCCGATCAGGATGAACAGCGCCGTGGCCGGCAACGTCCTGGTCGTGCCGCCGGTGTTGTCCAGCAGGGTGAGCGCCTCCAGCCGGCTTGTCCCGTGGACGGCGGCAACCTCGGTGTGCAGCCGCACGATGACGTTGCCGGCCCGCTCCAACTCGCCCACCAGGTAGGCCGACATGCCGCTGGTCAGAGAGCCGCCTCGGTGAAGCAGCGTGACCTGCTCAGCGTAGCGCGCGAGACGGACGGCGGCTTGCCCGGCCGAGTTGGCCCCGCCGACCACGACCACGCGCTGGCCCTGCATGGCTTTGGCTTCGGTCACGGCGGCACCATAGAACACGCCCGCGCCGAGCAGCACATCCAGTCCGGGGACGGGTAGGCGGCGGTAGCTAACCCCGGTGGCGATGACCACGGTGCGGCTGAACGACCGGCTGCCGTCGGCGAGGGTCAGGACCCGCTCGGTGCCGCTTGGCTGCAGCCGGGTCGCGGGCTGGGCGTAGACCAGCTCGGCGCCGAAGACCACCGCCTGCTCGGATGCCCTCGCGGCCAGCTCCCCGCCGCTGACCCCGCGTGGGAAGCCCAGGTAGTTGCGGATCAGGGAGGTCGTGCCCGCCTGGCCGCCGGTCGCCTCGCGTTCCAACAGCAGCGTGGCAAGCCCCTCGGAGGCGGCATAGGTCGCCGCGGCCAGCCCGGCCGGTCCGGCGCCGACCACGGCGACGTCGTAACGGCTCGCGGCCGGGCGGGTCCTGGCCCCAAGCGGCTGGGCGAGCTGCTCGTTGGGCGGGTCGACCAGCACTTGTCCGTCGAACAGCAACAGCACCGGCAGTCGGCCCGCCTCCAGCCCGGCTCGTGCGAGCAACTGCCGGCCGTCCTGACTGTCGGCGTCGTAGAACCCGTGGGGGATGTTGTTGCGGCCCAGCAGGTCGCGCAGCTCGTGGGAGCGCGCCGACCAGCGCGAGCCCACCACTCGCACCAGCTCCAACGGGGACCCGGTGTTGGCGGTCGCGCGCGCCCACTGGCTGAGCAGCTCGGAGACCGCGGGGTACAGACGCAGCTCCGGCGGCCCGAAGGGCGTGTTGAGCCAGTCGTCGAATTGGCCAAGCGCCATCGCTTGCAGCGCGGCGACCCCGGCGGCCGCGTCACCGTACGTGATCAGCAGCACACGTTTGGCCGTTGGGTGCAGCGCGTGCGCTTGGCACAGCAACTCGACCCCGGTCATGCCCTCCAGCGACTGGTCAGCGAGCAGCAGGGCGACCTGCTCGCCAGCCTGGCTGAGCCGCCCGAGCGCCTCCAGGGCAGCCGCCGGGGTGTCGGCGCCGAGGACCTCATAGTCCGTGCCGAACCGCCGCGCAAGCGCCTGCTCGAGCCCCGCCAGCATGCCGGGATCGTCATACACCACCACCAGCGCCGGGTTGGCCATAGCCTACCTCCCGGTCGGCGCCGCCCGGCTACCCGGCCGACCCAGCCGCAGGCGCCTGCAGGATGGTCTGGTCGGTGGCGGCTGCGACCAGCTCCTCCAAGCTCGCGACGTCCCCTGGACGCAACGTCTGCCGGTCGATGACCACAAAGAACACCTCCGCCAGGTTGAGCCAGGATCCGTCGGTGGGTGAAGTGCAGGTGGATTCCTGGACGCTCGTCGAGCCACGTCCGCACCGCAGCATGCTTGTGGATGGCGTCGTTGTCGACTGCCAGATGCGGCTCCCGCCGCGGCCACACACTGGCGACCGATTGAGGAACGCGACGACCTCGCCGTGGAAATGACGGGATTGGCGCTCGTTGAGGACCTGGCCGGTGGCCACCTCGACGCGGCAAACAGCATCGTGGTGCCGTGCGAGTGATCGTCGAAGGTGCGCCGCGCTGGCCGTCCAGGTGCGGCTACTCGGGTCGATGGCGGTTGGCTGGCAACCGGGTGACGATGTTGCGACTGCCGGACGAGATTGCCGAGAGCACGCATACAGCGGGAAGGAAGCTGCCACGTGACTACACCGCAACCCGGCGACCAGTTCCCGGATCTGGAGTTGCCCGACCACACGGGCAACCAGCGCCGCCTATCGGAGCTCGCCGCCGGCGATCCCCTGTTCATCAACTTCTACCGAGGCTTCTGGTGCCCGAAGGAGCAGGCCTTCTTCCGCAAGCTGGTCCGACTCCAGGACGAGGCCGAGGTCGCCTATACGCGGTTCGCCTCCACCGGCATCGACCCGCCCGAGGTCGCGGCGGCGTTTCGCGCCGGGCTGGGTGCCCGCTGGACGTTCCTCTCCGACACCGACCGCCGCTACCAAGCCGAGCTCGACCTGCTGGAGACGACCGACACGGTGCACCGGCCGTACCTGCCGGCATCCTTCCTGGTGCTCCCGGACCTTCGGGTCCACCAGGCGTGGAATGGCTATTGGTTCTGGGGACGCCCAACCAATGAGGAGCTGCGCCAGGGCTTCCGGACGGTCACCCGCCTGATCCGCCTCGACTGGGAGGTTCCACGCCGGTGAGCTGGTGCTGGTTCGACCACCTCCCCGCCGAGCATCCAGATCTGGATGGCGCGCTGGCCAAGGCCGACGTCAGTGACCTCCATGGCCGGCCTGAGGGACTCCTGGCGGTATGGCCGCGTGGCCGAAGGCCCACCAGCGGCGCCGCCCGCATGGACGCGCGCCTGGTCGATCCGAAGGGTCCACCGGCCTGGGTGTCGCTGGTGGTGGTGCCTCCGGAGGTGGCGCCGCTGTTCGACGATCCCGCGGTGTCCCAGGCGATGCGGGCGGTGCTGGCCGGGCCGCCGTTCGGTGCGTGCTCGACGCTGGTGCGCGACGCCGTCCACTTCGCCGGGGCGATCACCATCGCATTCGGCGAAGGGCCGGGCATGCTGACCGACGACCCGTTCGCCCGCCTGAGCCCCGCCCGTATCCTGCGGCTGGGGGCCGGCCTGTTCGGCCCCGTCCCAACGCCAGCCGGGCCGGCCATCCAGCGCTACGGGGGAAAGCCCTGGCCAGCCTTCGGGTTCGACGGCGACTGACGCTGCCGCCCGTCACTCGACGCTTGTGACCAGAATTCCCTCCCGAGGAGGAAAGCCTTTCTATCCGCGCGCGGAACGCGGCGAGCACCTCATGCCCTGGCACGGCGACGGCCGGAGGTCTCCTGGCGAGGACTCGAAGGCCCCGGCAGGCTGACGGTGAACTGGCAACCGCCGTAGACGTTGGCGACGCAGATCGTTCCGCCGTGCGCTTCGACGAAGCCGCGGGCGATGGCGAGACCCGGGCCGGCACCGCGGGGATGAGCGGGCGTCGAACAAACAAGCTGCGGTCAAGTTGTGACGCTCTCCGGTGTGGCAGATCTCAATTGTCGCATGAGCCCGGCGATGTCCTCGATGTGCCAGGCCTCGCTTCCGCGACCCTCGTCGATGCGGTAGACGTCGATGTAGCCGAACTCGGCGCTCTTGCCGCTCGGGGGCATGCCAAAGAAGCTGCCCGTGTTGGTGCCCGAAATCAGTCCGTAGCCCACCACGCAGTCACCATCGGAGACGACCTTGTCAACGGTGATCCGCAGGTCGGGAAAGCCCTGATCACCACGGGGGCGATGACCTCGCGGCTGGACCGGCTCGAACGATCCGGGCTCATCCGCCGCGTGCCTGATCCGGCCGACCGGCGCGGGGTGCTCGTCCGTCTCACCTCGCAGGGCAGCAAGGTCGCCAGGCAGGCGCTTCACGAATTGATAGCCGCTAACCAGGTCTTCCTTGAACCGCTCAGCGGACAGCAGCGGGAGTCGCTCGCGTCAGCCCTCAAACTGCTCCTGCTTCACCACGAGCCCCGAGGAACGCCCGCCTCCCGGGCTTGACCCGGCGCCTGTCGTCGCGACCGAGCGAAGCAATGCGGATCCAATGGAGGCGTGGTTTGCGGGCGCGAACGTGACGAAGGCGTGGCCAATCCGGGGAACCTCACCGAGGCACACCTCGTGGAGGCGAACGTAGTGGACCGCTCGCCTGGTCCCTCCAGCGCTCAGGGACGAGCACCACGCGGAAACCGTCTGGATCCTCGAACGTCAGCCCGTGCGCGGCCCAGTACGGGTTGGCCGGAGCAACCGGTTGCGTCCCCAGCCGGTCGGCGACCGCCCGCACCGCCTGGTCGTCGCCGAGGTAGAGCACCAGCAGCGTTTCGGGGTGCGGCACGGGGGCGCCGTGGCCACCTCCGGCGGTCAGCTCGAGGTGCGTGTTGGTGCCCGGAAGCGCGAGGAACACGCCGTCGTAGCCGTCGTGGTCGCGAAATCCACCAATCTCCGTCAGGCCGATGCCGTCCCGATAGAACTCGACAAGCTCCTCGAGCCGCTCGGTGTGTCTGGCGATTCGCAGTTGCATCCTTCCGCCCCGGGCCCACGGCGCGCACGGGGGCCCCGCGCGGGAGCTATCCGGCCACGCTCCTGGATCTGCCGGCTGCATCATATGGCCGCCTCCGACTCGCGGGCGACAGTGCAGCGACGTGTGATGATCGCCGGATGAGCGGATCGGTCGAGGCGCCGCGGCGCGATCCGCCAGGACCGCCTCAAGAGCGGTGGCGTGCCCAACTTCCTCCCCGGCCCGTAAGGGCCCGGTTGGGCAGTCGTCGGCGCTCATGCCCTGGCGGGGCGGCGGCCGGAGGAGGGCTCCGTGCGCTGGCTCGAACGGCCCGGCAGGTTGATGGTGAACTGGCAGCCACCGGAAACGTTGGCGACGCTGACCGTACCGCCGTGCGCTTCGACGAAGCCGCGCGCGATGGCGAGACCCAGGCCGGCGCCGCGGGATGAACGGGCGGGGTCGCCGCGCCACAGCCGGTCGAACACCCTGGGCAGGTCCGGGTCGGCGATGCCGCCGCAGCCGTCCCGTACCTTGACGACAGCGTTCCTGTCGAGGCCCGGCTCCTCCACCGTGACGAGCAGCCGCCCACCGGGAGGTGTGTGACGGATGCCGTTGTGGACCAGGTTGGCGAGCACCCGGTTCAGCTGGTCGCGGCCGCCCATGACCACGAGCCGGTCCGCGCTGCTGCTGGCTACCAGCTGCACTCCGGCCGCCGCGGCCTCCGGCTCGTAGCACTGCAGCACCTCGGCGACCAGCTCGGGGAGGGAGACCGGCTCCAGCTCGAGCCTGAGCGCGCCGGCCTCGACCTGGGACAGCTCCAGCAGCGCGTCGACCAGGCCCGTCAGCCGGTCGACGTGGGCGATGAGCCCGGCGAGATAGCGCTGGCGGGTCGCCTCGTCGGTGGCCACGCCGTCGGCGAGGGCCTCGGCCAGCGCGCGCAGGCTGGCCAACGGGGTGCGGAGGTCATGCGAGATCCAAGCCACCAGGTCGCGCCGGCCGGCGTCCATGGCGCGCTCGCGCTCGCGAGCGGCGACCAGCCGTGCCGCGGCGGCGTCCAGCGCCTCGGCGACGGTGGCGACCTCAGCCGCACCGCCCGGGTTCGGTTGGCCGGAAGGCGGCCCATCGCCGGATTCCAGCGCGGCGGCGCGGCCGGCGAGCGCCTCCAGGTCGGAGACCATGCCGCGCGAGCTGGCGACGCCGTACGCGATACCGGCTCCGATCGCCACCGGCAGGCAGGCCAGCACGACGGTGAGGTCATGGGCGCTGACCAGCATGGCGGAGCTGGCCGCTTGGATCGCGGCGAGCCCCGCGGTGGCGGTGACCACCGCGGTCAGGGCCACGTGCCTGGCCACGCCGGCGCGGCGGCGGCGCAGCCCGCTCTGCACGGCGAGGCCGACCAGGACGACGGCGATCGCGCCGAGGCTGGTGAACCCAAGCATCAGGGCGAGGTCACCGGCGGGGATGGCCACGGCGATCGCGACGGCGACACTGCCGAGCAGCCCGCAGGCGAACACCGCGGCGGCGGTCGTGGCGGTCCGCCAACGGCCGGTCATGCCAAGGTCTCGTGCGGGACGAAACGGTAGCCGACGCCGTAGACGGTCTGGACACGCTGCGGATCGGAGGGATTGTCCTCGACCTTCTCGCGGAGCCTGCGGATGTGGACCGTGACGGTCGAGGTATCCCCGAGCCAGGTGTACTCCCAGACCTGCTGGAGCAGCTGGCCGCGGGTGAAGACCTGCCGCGGGTGGCGGGCGAGGAACAGCATGAGCTCGAATTCGCGGGCGGTCAGCGCGACCGGACGGCCGGCGACGCTGACCTCCCTGGTCGAAGGGTTGATCATCAGGTCGCCGGCGAGCAGGCCGGTCTCCGGCCCGGCCAGGTCGCCAGCCGTCCGCGTGCGGCGCAGGACACTGCGGACCCTGGCGACCAGCTCGCGGGGACTGAAGGGCTTGACCACGTAGTCGTCGGCGCCGAGCTCCAACCCGACGATCCGGTCCGTCTCGTGGCCAAGCGCGGTCAGCATGACGATCGGAACGGGCGCGACCTCGCGCAGCCTGCGGCACACCTCGAGGCCATCCATGCCTGGCAGCATGAGGTCGAGCACGACAAGGTCGGGTGGGCCCTGCGTCGACAGCGCGAGCTCCAGCGCCGCCTGCCCGTCGGCAGCCACCAGCACCCGGTAGCCGCCCAGCTCGAGATAGCGCGAGACGACCTCGCGCACGGTGGGCTCGTCGTCGACGACCAACACCAGCTCGGCTGACATGCCTCCATGCTGACAGTGGCGGCGACCACCGCAACCTCGCGAGCCGATCGTAGGGAGTTTGTAAGCGCCTGCCCCCTTGACCCAGCAATGCCCGCAGGCCAGGCTTCGACGCCATGCGAATTCTGCTCACCGGCGGCGCCGGGTTCATCGGCAGCCACGTGGCCGACCGGCTCGCGGACCTCGGCCACGAGGTCGTCGTGGTCGACCGGCTGCACCCCCGAGCGCACACGGGCCGTCCCGACTACCTGCGTCCCGACGTGCGCTACCTGGAAGGCGGCCTCGATGCGGCCACATTGGAGGAGGCGCTGGCCGGCGTCGAGGCGGTGTGCCACCAAGCAGCGATGGTCGGGCTCGGCCGCAGCTTCGGCGACGTGGTCGAGTACGTGCGCGACAACGACCTGGCGACCGCCGAGCTGCTGGCGGCGATCCACCGCCGCCCGGCGAGCGCCCGCCCGGGCCGCCTGGTGCTCGCCAGCTCGATGGTGGTCTACGGCGAAGGGGCCTACCGCTGTGCCGAGCATGGCATGGTGCGGCCAGGCCCGCGTGACCCGGCGCGTCTCGCGGCCGGACGGTTCGAACCGACCTGCCCGCGCTGCGGCAGCGAGCTGGTGCCGGTGCCCGTCGGCGAGGAGACACCCACGCACCCGCGAAACGTCTACGCTGCCACCAAGCTGCACCAGGAGCACCTGGCATTCGCCAGCATGCGTCAAGGCGGCCCGCCGGTGACCGCGCTGCGCTACCACAACGTGTACGGGCCGCGGATGCCGGCCGACACCCCGTATGCGGGGGTGGCGGCGATCTTCCGCAGCATGCTGGAGGGCGGCCGCGCGCCGAGGGTCCTGGAGGACGGCGCGCAGCGACGCGATTTCGTGCACGTCCGTGATGTGGCCGAGGCCAATCTGCTGGCGCTGCTGGTACCCGAGCCGGTCCCGGGGGCGTTCAACATCGCCTCAGGGGAGCCACGCACAGTCGGCGAGCTGGCGGCCGCGCTGGCGGCAGTCCGCGGCGGCCCGGAGCCCGAGGCGGTGGGCGGCTGGCGTGCCGGCGACGTGCGGCACGTGGTGGCGTCGCCGGCCCTCGCGGCCGCGCGGCTCGGCTTCTTGGCCAAAGTCGGGTTTGCCGCCGGTGTGGCGGAGCTGGCCAACGCCCCGCTGCGCGCACCGGCGGCCGAGGCGGCGAGCCAGCGCCCGGGTTAGCGCGCCGCGGCTCACCAGCGGGTGGCGAACAACACCTGCACGGCCACGGTCTGCGCGAGCAGCAGCGCGGCAACCACGGGCAGCCGGACCCGCCAGGCGAGCAATTGCCGCGCCACCGGGATCAGCACCAGCGGCACCAGGAACTGGAGGATCCGCTCCACCTCGCCCCTGGTGAAGCCCCAGCTCGCGGCCGTGACCAGCGCCGCCAGGGCGGCCGCGTCGACTGAGGCCCAGGCGCGCTCGCGGACCACTGCCACAGCACGCGCCGCGAGCGCGCCGAGCAGCGGCACACCGAGCATGCCGCCGAAGGCAAGCAGGTCACCGGGGATCCAGGGCAGTGCCGGCCGCCGCGCCGAGCCCGGCGCGCCCTGGTACGCGTGATGGACGGCGCGCAGGACCGCCAGGGGGTCATAGCCGACCGCCAGCCACACCGCCGCGCCCAGCCCCAGGACCACCGCGGCGGTGCCGGCCGCCCAGCGGAGCACCCACGCCGCCTCGCCCCGCACCCTGCCACCGGCACGAACCAGCAGGAACACCAGCAGCAGCGCGGCGGCGTAGGTGAGCATCGACCCCACCCACAGCAACGCGCCACCAACGACCGTCCAGGGCCACGAGCGGCGGACGAGCCCCCGGTGGGCGGCAAGCACCGCCAGCCCCAGCGCCGTGGCGAACATCGCGTCGGCGGAGGTCGCCAGGTACAGGACCACTCCGGGGCTGAGAACCCACAGGGTCACGGCCAGGCGCCCGCCGGGGGCGCCGAGCTCGTCGCGGGCGAGCGCTCCGGCGGCGAACGCGCCGAGCGCTCCGGCGGCGACGGTGGCGATCGCCGCCGCGCCCAGCCCGGGATGGAACCTCGCGACCACCGCATAGAAGACCATCGCGCCGGCCGGGTGGCCCTGTGCCTGCGATGGCAGCATCGGGAGCAGGTCCGGGAACCGGTGAAGGAACGATGGGATCGCTCCGACCAGGTGCGTCCCGGCCGGGTACTCGCCGGTCGAATCCAGTGGAGCCCACCAGGAGCGCGGGCCGTCGGCCACGGCGGCGATCGCCAGTGACAGCCCGAACGCCGCCGCCGCCGAGGTGGCCAGCCTGGTGGGCCAAGCGAACCTTCGGTCGGTGGTTGCCACCAGGGCGGCGGGCACGCCGAGCACCAGCGGCAGCGCCAGCAGTGCCCAGCCGGGCGCAAGCATCGGGTGCGGGAAGACGTAGAACGGAAAGCAGTGGTACCAGGGCTGGCTCGGGACGCTGAACGGCACCCGGCCCCAGTAGCGCAGCCACAGCCAGCCTAGCGACCCGCCGACCAGCACCATTGCGGCGGCCAGCCAGGTGGCTCGCGCGAACCCCGCCGCCGTCACCTGGCCACGCTGCCGCACCGTGGTCTGCACGCGGCGACCCTACGGCATCTGTCGCTGCTGGCGACCGACTGTCCCCGGCTTGTAAGCACCGTGTCCGCATCCTGTCAGGATCGCTGGGCAGCCTTGCCGGCATGCATTCGACCCTGGATCTCGGCGCCGTCACCGTCGTGCTGCCAGCGCTCGACGAGGCCGCCGCGCTTCCCACGGCGCTCGGCTCGTTCCCCGCTGGTGTCGACCTGCTGGTGGTCGACAACGGGTCCGCCGACGCCACCGCGACGGTCGCCGCCGCGCTCGGCGCCCGCGTGGTCCGCGAACCGCGGCGGGGCTTCGGTGCGGCCTGCTGGGCCGGGGTCCAGGCGTCACCGCGGGCGGAAGTGATCGCCTTCGCCGATGCCGACGGATCCTTGGACGGCGCCGACCTGGCCGCGGTCGCCGGCCCGGTGCTCCGTGACGCCGCCGACCTGGTGCTGGGCTCGCGGGTCCGCGGCACCAGGGACCCGGGCGCCCTGTCCCGCGTTGCTCTGGCGGAGAACCGGGTGCTCGGGCTGGCTTGCGGCCTGCTGTTCGGCGTGCGGCTCTCCGACCTTGGCCCGTTCCGGGCGCTCCGCCGTGAGACCCTGCTGCGCCTCGGTATCGCCGACCGCGGACAGGGCTGGCCGCTGGAGATGGTGGGCCGCGCCGCCCTCGCCGGCCTGCGGGTGATCGAGGTGCCGGTCCGCTACCACCGGCGGGCCGGTGGAAGCAGCAAGGTCGGCGGCTCGCTGCCCGGCAGCGCCCGCGCGGCGACGCAGATGGCGGTAGTGGCGGCTCGCCTGCTGGCCGAGCGGGAGCGCCCGTGACCTGCCCGGCGCTGGCGGTGATCGCCAAGGAGCCGGTGGCCGGGCTGGCCAAGACGCGCCTGGCGCCGGCGCTCGGCGCGCGGGGCGCCGCCAGCATGGCCGCGGCGATGCTGGCGGACACCCTCGCGACCGCGCGCACGGTGCCCGCCAACCCGTGGCTGTGCTTCGAACCGGCCGGCGCGCGCGACCGTATGGCCGCGCTGGCGCCCGGGTTCCGCCTGCTCGCACAGGCAGGTGGCGACCTCGGCGACCGGCTCGCCGCCTGCGCGGCCGCGCTCCACGCCGCCGGGGCGAGGCGGCTGGCGATCGTCGGCGCTGACACCCCGCACCTGCCAGCCGCCTGGTACCGCTCGGCCTTCGCGCTGCTCGACCGCTTCGACCTTGTGCTGGGTCCGGCGCTCGATGGCGGTTACTACCTCATCGCCATCGACGCCACCACGCGACCTCCGCCAGCGGAGCTGTTTACCGGCGTGCCGATGGGCACCGACGCGGTCCTTGGCGAGACCCTCTCGCGCGCCCAGGGTCTCGGGCTCCGCGCCGGCTTGCTGCCACCGCTGCGCGACCTCGACCGCATCGAAGACCTCGAGGCGGCACTCGACCATGATGAGCTTGCCGGCAGCCCGAGCTCGCTGGAGGCGATCGGCGCCCTGCTGCGCCAGCGGAGGCAACCGGCGTGAGCCCGAGCTTGCGGACCGTGGCCACACCGGAGGCCGGCGACCTGCTCGGCAGCGCGCTGCACGAGTTCGCGGCCCGCGGGCTCGCCCCGCTGTACCTGCAAACCGCGCACGGACACCGCTTCCGCCTCGACCTCGGCCCCTACTTCACCTCGCCGGCGGCGCTCGATCGAGATGAGCGGGCCCTGCTGGCGATGGCCCGCGGAACCGTCCTGGACGTCGGCTGCGGACCGGCTCGCCACGCGCGCTACCTCCAGCAGCGTGGCTTGCGCGCGCTGGGGCTCGACCGGTCCGCCGGCGCGCTCGCCGTCGCTCGCGCGCTCGGGCTGCGCCATACCATCCACGCCGACGCGATGACCGCTCCGCTCCCCCGCGGCATCGACGCCGCGCTGCTGCTGGACGGGAACCTCGGCCTGGCCGGGTCGATGCATGGCGCGCGCCGGCTCCTCGGCCGCCTCGCCCACGCCTGCGTCCCGGACGGACGGCTGCTGGTCGGCGGCCGGGCACCCACCGCAGCCACGGCTCGGCGGCTGGCGCTGCGGGTCGAGTTCCGCGGCGCCGCCGGACCCTGGTTCGCCTGGCTGCAGCTCAGCCTGGCCACCGTCATTGCGGTCGCCGCCGGTGCCGGCTGGGCGCTGGATAGCGCGGTCCAGACGGGGCCGCGCTACCTGATCTGCCTGCGCCGCGAGGGGAGCCCGTGATGCCGCCCGCCGGTCGGTTGTCGTTCTCCAGCCGCATCCACCACGAGCGCGTCTCCACGCTGCTTGGCATCGCGCTCGGAATCGCGTTCACGGTGTGCTTCGGGACCGGGCTGCTCTCCCACGCGGCCCAGACGCCAATCCCATGGTTCCCATGGCCCGCACGGCCCGTATGGCTGTACCGCCTCACCCAGGGACTGCACGTGTTCACCGGACTGGCGACCATCCCGCTGCTGCTTGGCAAGCTCTGGGCAGTCTACCCGCACCTGTGGCGCTGGCCGCCACTGCGCGGCGCCGCCCATGCGGTGGAGCGCGCCGCACTGGTGCCACTCGTCGGGGGAGCGCTGTTCCTGCTGGTCACCGGCGTGACGGAGATCGACTACTGGTATCCGTACCGGTTCTTCTTCAAGACGGCCCACTTCTGGGCTGCCTGGATCACCTTCGGCGCACTGGTCATCCACGTCGGCGCCACCGCAACCGCCACCGCCAGCGGCCTGCGCGACCGCCACGCCACCGCGCCGACAACCCGGGAGGGACTGGATCGGCGCCGCTTCCTGTTCGCGGTCGCCGCGGCCGGCGGCGCCGTCGCCCTCACCACCGTCGGCTCGGCCGTCACGCCATTGCGACGGCTCGCCGTGCTGGCACCGCGGGTGCCTGGTGTCGGCCCGCAGGGCCTGCCGGTCAACCACCAGGCACGCGATGTGGGCGTCCCCGACGTGCGCGCCGATCCCGGATACCGGCTCCGCGTCCGCGGCAGGGTAACCCGCCCGGTCGAGCTGTCCCTCCACGACCTGCGGGGACGCCCCTTCCGCGAAGTGGAGCTCCCGATCAGCTGCGTCGAGGGCTGGAGCTACAGCGCCCGCTGGCGCGGAATCCGCCTCCGCGACCTGCTCGACGAAGCCGGCGCCGACCCCCGCAGCGACGTCATCGTCCGCTCCCTGCAGACCCGCGGACCCTATGCCGGCGCCCGCATCGACGCCGCCCACGCCCGCCACCCGGATACCCTGCTCGCGCTCGATGTCAACAGCGCGCCACTGCACCTGGACCACGGCTACCCGCTGCGGCTGATCGCGCCCAACAACCCCGGCGTCCTCCAGACCAAATGGGTCACCGAAGTCGAGGCCCTGTGAGCCACCCCCCATCGCGCGCGCCGCGCTATGGGCGGCTGTTCTGGACGCTGCTGCCGGTCGGCGGGCTGCTCATCGCCTGGGGCGTGCTCGGTCTGCTCCGCCAGGCCGCCTCCACCGCACTGGCGAACTGGCTGGCCTGGTTCCTCGGCGGCCTGCTCGCTCACGACCTGCTGCTCGCCCCAGCGCTCTTCGCCGTCGGCCTCGCCACCCGCCGACTGCCCACCGCATTGCGGCTACCCGTGCGGGCCGCGCTGATCGTCTCCGGCACGCTGGTGCTGCTGAGCGTCCCGCTGCTGCTCGGCTACGGCCGCGCCACCCAACCCGGCAATACCTCCCTCCTGCCAGGCAACTATCCCTTGAACCTCACCATCGTCCTGACCGCCGTCTGGATCCTTGCCGGAGCCTGGGCGCTTCACCGACTCGCACGATCGCGGCGAGGGCACCTGTAATCACCGACGCCCACCAGACAGTGAGGTAGCGGCCCAGCAGCTCCGTTGGCCCGGCCCGGCCCCACGCAGCCTGCCCGACTGGGCCCGACGCGGGAGCCGCTCCCAACTCATGCCGCCGCGCGCTTCGACGACGCCGCGCGCGGTGGCGAGACCCGGGCCGTCATCTTGGCGACATCCCGCTTGCGAGCTGCCGCCGGCGCTGCGCGACCGGCTCACCCCGCGGGTCACCCAGCGGCAGCCCGCGCCGGCGCCGACCCCCCCACCGAGCCGGGCTGCCAGCGCGACGAAACGATGAGGAGCCATGCCAGCTCGGCCGAGGCGTCGACCAGGTCAATCCAGACTCGGGTCGCCGCCCCAACCGACCGCCCGCGGCTCAGGGGCGTCAACCATGCGCACGATCCGATGGCGAGCTCGATGGCATCGGCCTCTGGGGAGCTTTCTTGGGTCCAGGTGTCAATCTGGGCCAGGCCCGTTCGTAGTTTGGGTGCGAGGCGAAAAGCGCCCGCCCACCAGCAGGAGGACCACCATGGCGCACTACATGTTGTCCGTCCACAGCATCCAGGGCGAGATCCGCGAGCCGATGACCAGCGAGGAGATTCAGCGGTCCCATGAGCAGCTTGGCATCCTGGAGCAGGAGATGAAGTCGACCGGCGCCTGGGTCTTCTCGGGACGCCTGCACGAACCCGACACCGCCACCGTGGTGCGCATGTCCGCCGGCGAGGTGGTGACCACCGACGGCCCCTTTGTGGAGTCCAAGGAACATCTCGGTGGCTTCTACGTTATCCAGACCGCCGACCTCGACGTCGCGCTCAGCTGGGCATCGAAGGTCACCGAGGCCATCAGCAGGCCGATCGAGGTCCGTCCATTCGCGGGATTCGAGGCCTGACATCATGCTTGACAGGGCAGAGGTCGGCCGGATCTTCCGCCAGGAGTCCGGCCGATCGGTAGCCACTCTGATCGGCGCCTTCGGTGACATCGACCTGGCCGAGGATGCGGTGCAGGAGGCATTCGCCATCGCGCTGCACAAGTGGCCACGCGACGGCGTGCCGCCCAATCCGGGCGGCTGGATTACCACGACCGCCCGCAACCACGTCCTGGACCGTCCGCGCCGCGAGTCGCGTGGACGGCAGCTGCTCAATGAGGTGGCGATGCGCTCATCCGGCGACGACGATCACGGCATGTCCCAGCAGGTGGGGTCCGTGCGGGACGACCGGCTTCGCCTGATCTTCACCTGCTGTCATCCGGCGCTGTCCACCGAGGCGCAGGTGGCGCTGACCCTACGACTGCTCGGCGGGCTGTCGACCAGGCAGGTCGCCGGATCCTTCCTGGTGAGCGAAGCGACGATGGCGGCACGGCTGGTACGCGCCAAGCGTGGGTATGGAGCCGTTCATGGAGCTTTCGCGTCGGCGAACCGTGCGCGAGACCGGCGAATACCCATTCCCGCGCCGCCGCCCCTGCATCCACAGCGCCCGCGGTGGTGGCGCACTTCACGCTCTATCCCGTGAGCCTCTGTCACAGACCAGAGCCATCTGGCACGACAGCTAGAGCGGACCCTCTGGCCGCTATTCCACCTCCTGCGCGGCCACAGGGCCCTTTGTCTTCAGCTTGAACACCTGGCCCTGCTGGATCATCGCGAGCCTCCTCGATCGACAAACGGATCGAGGAATCCCGTGCAGACGCCCTCTCAGTTCGGGAGGTTGCCCGCGTCGCCGCCGTGGCACTGACTCTGACTGTGGTCCACCGCCTCTTCGAGCCCTTCCAGCGACTCGACCGCACCCGCGTCGTCGACCACCACGGCCTCGGACTGTCCATCGTCCGCGCCATCGCCATCACCCACGACGCCACGCTCACCGCGAACGCGCGGGCGCAGGGCGGCGTCCCGATCGAGATCCACTTCTCGCTCATACCGTTCGCAATGCCACGGTGGGCGGCATCCGAGATGCTCGAACGGCCGGCATCAGGCCGGCGAGCGCGCCGATCAGGATGGCCGAGGCGATGCCGCCGGACCACGCCTCGGCGGGGATCACGACGGCCCAGCTCTTCGAGGTGGCGTACACGGCCGTGGCCGCGGCGCCGGCCAGCACGCCGACGACGCCGCCGATGAGGGCGAGCAGGATCGACTCGGCGAGGAACTGCGTCCGGATCTGGACCTTTGTCGCACCGAGGGCGCGACGGAGGCCGATCTCCGAGCGGCGCTCCAGAACCGAGATGATCATGATGTTGGCGACACCGACGGCGCCCACGATCAGTGCCACCACGCCGAGTCCGAGGAAGAGGCTGTTGAACGCCCCCGCGGCAGCGGCCCGGGCGGTGAGCACGTCGGACGGCTGGCTTACGGCCGCCTCGTAGAGGGCTTCGGGGTTGGCGGTCTGCGCGAGCAGTGCCTGCACCGCCGCCTCGTGACCGGTGGCGGCACGGACGTAGATCGTGCTCGGCGGGCCGGTCTTCTTTTCGCCGCGGACGATGCTGACGTAGCCGAGGTACGTCTGGGCGGCCGGATAGCCGATTAGGGCGCTGACGTCGATGTCGGGCTCGAGCGGCGAGGGGTTCAGGATGCCCGCGACGTTAAACCACTGGCCGCCCAGCCAGATCCGCTGGTCAGGGTAGACCCGGTCGATGGCCAGCTGTTGCGCGGCGGCCGAGCCGAGCACCGCGACCGGCAGACGCGCTGTGCCCGCGTTGAGCCAGTCGCCGCGTGCGACGCCGGTGCCGAGCACGGACAGCAGGTTCAGGCTGGTGGCCCGCACCTGGAGGCCACCGGTCTCGCCAACCGGGATCATCGAGCTCCGGTAGACGTACTTGTCCTTCATCAGTGCGGTGTCTGCCACCTGGTCGACGTTGTCCAGGAGTGTGAGCCGGGCCGGTGCTTCGCGGGGCAGCTGTGCCGGCCCTCCGGTGAGGCTCTGTCCGGCCTCGACGGTCAGCAGGTTCGTGCCGAGCCGGTTGATCTCCGCGATCAGCCCGGCCTGCGAGGAGGAGGACAACCCGAGGACGCCCACGATCGCTGCCGTTCCGATCGCGATCCCGAGCGCGGAGAGCGCGGCGCGCAGCGGCCGGGCGCGGAGCCCGACGCTCGCCACCCGCAGCCCGTCCTCCAGGCGCAGCCGTCCGCCCGTGGCACTCACGGCAACGCTCGCTTCGCAGTGTCGGAGACCACCTGGCCGTCGAGCACCCGAATCTGGCGGGGCAGCTGATCAGCGAGGCCCGCGTCGTGGGTGATCATGATGATGGTGGCGCCGGCGCGGTTGAGCTCGCGGATGAGCTTCATGATCGATGCGCCGTTGGTGCTGTCGAGGTTCCCGGTCGGTTCGTCGGCGAGAACGATCGCCGGTCGCCCGACGAGGGCGCGGGCGACCGCGACCCGCTGCCGCTCCCCTCCGGAGAGCTTGGTGGGCTTGAATTTCGCGCGTTCGGAGAGTCCGACCCGTTCAAGCGTCTCGTCCGCGCGCCTGTACCGCTCGGCGGCGGGGACGCCGGCGTAGAGCAGCCCGTCGGCGACGTTCTCCCGCACCGTGGCATGTTCGGCCAGGAAGAACTGCTGGAAGACGAACCCGATCTCGCGAGCCCGCAGCAGCGACAGCTCGCGGTCGCCGAGGCGCGCCGCGTCGACGCCACCGATCCGGACGACGCCGCTGCTGGGCCGCTCGAGCGTCCCGATGACGTGCAGGAGCGTGGACTTGCCCGATCCGGAGGGCCCGACGATCGCCACCAGCTCGCCCCGCCGGACGGAAAAGGACACTCCCCGGAGGGCGGGCACCGGCGGCTCCTCACCGTAGACCTTGGTCACCCCATCCAGCTCCAGAACCGATTCGCCGCTCATGACGCCGGCACCACCACGTGCTCGCCTTGGCGAAGATCGCCCTCGACCTGCACTCGTCCGCCCGCGGTGTCGAACAGGCCCAGCTTCACGGCGACCAGCTCGCGTCGCCCGCCGGCGCGCACAGCCTCGACGGCGAACCCGCCGCCGGACTTCCCGACGATCGCGGTAACCGGGACGCTCAGGGCGCTCTCCACTCCCTTAGTCGTGATTTCCACCTGCACCGGGGCCCGGTCGAGCCCGCGTGCCTTTTCCGGATCGTCGAGGCTGATGTAGGCCGGAATGGTCGCGGCCCCGGCGCCCGTGTTCTGCCCGGCAGGGACCTGGGCGACCCTCCCGAGCCGGTCGACCTTTCCCGTCACCGACGCGTTGCCTGGCAGGGTGATCTGCGCAGGGTCGCCCCTCTTCACCTCACCCTGCTGCGACGGATCGAGGGCCACCTGCACCTCGAGCGTGTCGGATGTGGCCTGCGCGACCTGTGCACCGGGCCCGGCGGATCCACCGAGCTCGCCGGTCATCTTGGCGATCCGCACCGACTCCGGCAGAAACACTGCCCGACCGAGAGCCAGCGACCCGGTCTGATCCTCGCCCAGCTTGGACTGCAGCTTCTCGACAGCGGACGCCGTCTCGGAGCTGAAGCGGTCAGAGGACGGGTCGAGCTGCGCCCTTGTCGCGTACCCGAGGTGCACGAGGTTGGCGTTGAGCTCGGTGACGTCGGGTCCGCTGGTGCCCTCCGACAGCGACCGGTACGCCGGCGTCGAGCCGCACAGCAGCAGCACCGGGTGGTCGTCCACCCGATAGAGCACGTCGCCGCAGCCGATACTGTCGCCGTCATCGGGCAGCTCGGTGTAGATCCCGCGGGCCTGGTTGATCACGGCGTACGGCGCGCCGTCCGATCGCGCCCGATAGGTCAGGGTCCCGTTCTGGGAGACCATGTCCAAGAGCCTCCCCCGTTCCACCTTCACGGTGTTCACCGACGACTCCTGTGCGGCCGAGGTCGCTTGCTTCGCACTGGACATGGCGACCACGCCACCGGTGGCGGTGACGGCAACCAGGACGGCCGCTGCGGCCAGCACCCACGTCTTCCGCTTCACCGCTGGCCCGTCAGTTGGCTCGCGATGTGGTCACCGCACTTGCGCATTGCGGCGTTGAGAATGGTCATGCCACCCGGCGTTGCGGAGGATGGGATTCGATTCGTGTCAACGAGGGGCCCATCACTGGTCGGATCCGGAAAATCCTCCACGCCGTTGTCGCGGATGCACTGGGCGAACTTGAGGGCATTCTCCTGCTCCTGGGCGCTCCTCTTGTGGCCCGTGAACCCCGGTGGCTCCAGGTCCTTGCACGTGCGGATGGCCCGCTTCCACGCCGCGCTGTCCGGGTCCAGCGACGAGCCGTTGAGGACCCCATCGATGGTGAGCTCGCCCGACGCGTCCGGGTCCGGGAACGCGCTGACGCCGTTGTCGCGCATGCACTCGGCGAACTTCACCGCCTGCTCATGCGTGGAGGCGATGCTGTTGCTGCTGCCCGTGCCGGCAGATCCGTTCCCACAGCCCGCGACGATCACCGCGAGCATGGCAAGAGTGGCCAGGGGCCACAGTGTTCTACTCATGGTTTCTCCCTAGGGTCGGCGTACAGGAGCGGGCAGCGGTGATCGATGGCTTCCGGGCGCAGTCAGTGGTGGCAAGGTTCGCTGCCCTAGATCTGGCGTAGCCCGATGACTGGCGATGCGGTCGACCATGGCGTCGGCGGCCGCGAGACCCGCCGCGATCTGGTTGTGGCCGGGCTGTCCCAACACGACCCCGGTGATCGTCGTCCGCTTGCCGTCGATCCAGCGGATGGCCCGGAAGGCGAAGCAGCCGCCGGCCGCGTCGTCCGAGCCGGTCTTGACGCCGACAAACCCTTTGTGCCCGAGCAACGTGTTGGTGTTGTGTACGGTGCCGGCGACCGGCAGCGTCGCGCTCGGTGTGGCGACGATGCTCGCGAACACCGGCAGGCGCATGGCCCGATCGACAATGCGCACCTGGTCGGCGGCAGTCGACACGGTTGCGTCGTCGTAGCCGCTCGGGTCGG
>WNGB01006949.1_pt1 | contig 26138 bp, 21 predicted proteins | sample 5400681 | NCBI WGS metagenome assembly WNGB01 (sample SAMN13153367, study PRJNA577476) | soil metagenome | isolation source: 115 cm soil or saprolite under grassland replicate 2 | place: USA:California | collected 2016-06-15
TGCCGTCGGGCGACCACGCGACCTGGCCGAGCTTACCAGGGTTGTTGAGATTGGTTGCCTTCCCCGTCTTCAGATCCACGATATGGACCTTGCGGAACATGATGTGATCGTCGATGCCGGGCGTCGGGGCCAGTGCGACCGCGATCTTGTCTTCCTTCGGGTTGAAGTGCAACTCCGAAGCGTGGCCGACGAGCTTCAACTGCGTGGGAGGCTCGGCCCGCGACCCCTCGACCCTGGCAACCCAGACGCGCACGAACGGTGACTCCTCCTCGTAGATCTCCTGGTTGAAGCCTTGCTCTTGCTGCTTCTTCTTCGCCGCGGGTATCGGCTCGGTGGCGAGGAACGCGATCTGTTTGCCGTCGCCGGAGAAGCTGTAGCCCTGGATGTCGGTCGAGTGCGCCAGGAGCTTGCGCGCCTCGCCGCCGCGGGGACTGATGGCGTAGAGGCAGCGCGTCTCGTCCTTGTCGCGCTTCGCCAGAAATGCGATCTGCTTGCCGTCCGGCGTCCAGCTGATCGAGGCGACGTTGACCGGCCCGCTGACGAAAGGCGTCGAGTTCGCCTTGGTATCGACGACGTGCAGCTCGGTCCACGCGGGGCCGTCCTTCTCCTTCGGCAGCTCGCGCGGCACCGCCAGCACATACGCGACGAGCGTGCCGTCCGGCGAGATGACCGCCTCGGTGATAACGCGCAACTTCGCGACATGCTGCGGCGTGAAGACGTTGTCCTGGCCGTGCGCCGGTGCAGAGGCGACGAGGCATGCAAGCAGCACGAAGGGCCACCTCTTCGCGGCGAGACGAGCGCGTAACATGGAGAACCTCACAGGGAGACGCAGGTTGCGGGCGAACCTCCCCAGAGTACACGACGAGCGCGGCCGACGCACGCGCGAAGCGAACCGAATTCATGATCCCCAGCGTGGTCGAGCACGAAACAATCAAGGAGTCAGGCCGAGAACTCTTCCTCCCAGGGCCGGGTTTTGGTATCGTCAATACGCTGTCGCCCTCCCACAAGGAGAACGCAAATGTCGCCAACCCTGACATCTCTTGGGATCGACCAACTCAGTGTGGCCCAGCGTATCCTGCTCGTTGAGGAGATCTGGGATAGCATCGCGGCAGAGGAAGACAAGCGCCCACTGACGGGAGCACAGCGGCAAGATCTTCAGCGTCGCCTCGCCGCCTACGAAGCCAACCCCAAGGCCGGCTCCAGTTGGGAGGAGGTCAAGGCCCGGTTGCGAGGGGAACCATGAGCCTGCCACTTCTGGGCAGAAGGATGGTGAAGAAACCCTGGGCGACCGCCTTCCTCTTGTTGGGCTGCGTGGCCTTGCTCTCCGCTCTCTTTGTCCACCTGCTCACGCTCGCCCCACCGAGCGCTCGGACATTCAGGTTTCACGAACTCCATGGAGCGGAAGTTTGGGCCCCGCAAGACGTCTATTGCGACGTCATATGGATCGTCCGGCATACAGACAAAGACTTCCACTCAGGGATCATCCACCGGCGTGCATTTGTGCTCAACACCCGCGACCGAGGCGAACTCGGCTCCCCGGAGCTGGGATACTCGGATCTGACATTATGGGTCACCCCAGCTGAGGCAACAGCCTTGGAGGAGGCGCAGAGCCGGTGGAAACTGGCCGCTGTCTTCCGCCCGCCCGAAGAGCGGAAAACTGCAAGGCAGAGAATGCGAGAAGTGCTGGTCAAGCAGGCGTTCCACTTGGACGATCTCGTACGTCTGATTCGAGGAAAGTAAGTTGCTCGACTCGGGAGGGGCCTTCGAGCGCGAAACGGCAAGCCAGCACTTGAGCCACTCGAATTGCGTCTCCTTCGCCGGCGCCCTACCATGAGGGTAGACCCATTCACAGGAGGTTCCCTCATGCGCCAGGCCGTGATCATTGATGCCGTTCGTACCCCCATCGGCCGCGCTCACGCCGAGAAGGGCATCTACCGCGACGTCCGCGCCGACGACCTCTCCGCCGACCTCATGAAGGCCCTACTCGACCGCGTCAATATCCCGGCGTCGGCGATCGAGGACATTCAATGGGGCTGCGTCAAGCAGGAACGCGAGCAGGGCTACGACATCGCCCGCATGGCCGCGCTCATCGCCGGCCTGCCGATCGAGGTCGGCGGCGTCACCGTCAATCGCAACTGCGGCTCCAGCCTGCAGGCGATCAACCAGGCCGCCCAGAGCATCGCCGCCAACTGCGAGGACATTCAAATCGCCGGCGGCGTCGAGCACATGCACCACATTCCGATGGAGGCCGGCTTCGACCCCAGCCCGCGCTACGCCTATCGCAACAGCCCGGCGACGCTCAACATGGGCCTGACCGCCGAGAACCTGGCGCGCAAGTACAAGATCAGCCGCAAGGAGCAGGACGAGTTCGCCCTGCGCAGCCACCGCCGAGCCGCCGAGGCAACCGACAGCGGCGCCTTCGCCCGCGAGATCATTCCGACCTGGGGCCGCGATGAGGAAGGCCGACGCAAGGTCATGCACGAGGACCAGTGCATTCGACGTGATACCAGCCTGGAATCGCTCGCGGCGCTCAAGCCCGCGTTCATGCCCGAGGGCGGCACCGTGACGGCCGGCAACTCCAGTCCGCTGAACGTCGGCTCTGCTGCGGTGCTGATCATGTCCGAGGAGCGGGCGCGCGAGCTGGGGCTGACGCCGCTGGCGAAGGTCCGGGCAATGGCGGTCGCCGGCGTCGATCCGTCGGTCATGGGCATCGGCCCAGTCCCCGCGACGCACAAGGCGCTGGAGCGTGCCGGGCTGAAACTGGAGGACATCGACCTGATCGAACTCAACGAGGCGTTCGCGGCCCAGGCGCTGTCGGTGATCAAGTTGCTCAAGGTCAATCCGGAGAAGGTGAACGTCCGCGGCGGGGCGCTGGCGATCGGCCATCCGCTGGGGGCGAGCGGGGCGCGCATCGCGACGACCCTCATTCACGCCATGCGCGATCGCAAAGCTCGCCTTGGACTGGCGACCATGTGCATCGGCGCCGGCCAGGGCATCGCGACCATTTTCGAGGCCATTTAACGCTATTTATTTCCCGCTTGCGGGTTAGCAGTCGGGAGAGTGCTAACCCGCAAGCGGGGAAGCCCCACACATGGACGACCCCTACGCCGCGCCACGGACGGTCACCGACCTGGCGAATTGCTACTTCTACCACACGATGGACGTGCCGGGCCACGGCCTCGTCTCCGGCGAGTGGGATCTGCGCGCCGGTGTCGATGCCTACCTCGGCGGCGTGGACCTCCACGGGCGGCGCGTGCTGGAAATCGGCACCGCCAGCGGCTTCCTCTGCTTCGCGATGGAACGCCGCGGCGCCGACGTGGTCGCCTTCGATCTCGCTCCTGAGCAGACCCCCGACCTCGTCCCCTCGCCGGGAGTCGATCCCGAACAACGGGGCCGCGACCACCGCCAACACCTCCACAAACTAACCAACGCCTTCTGGCTGTGCCATCGCGCTTTTGCGTCGCGTGCTCGCGTCGTACACTCCAACGTCTACGCCGTCCCCGAATCGATCGGCCCGGTGGATGTGACCACGTTCGGCTGCGTCCTTCTGCATCTGCGCGACCCGTTCCTGGCGCTCAGCAGCGCCCTGCGCCTCACGCGGCAAACGGCCATCGTGACCGAACCCGTCGTCATTCGGTCGCGGCTGAAACGCTGGCTGCGGCGGCTGCTCGGCCCCGCGATGCTGTTCTTCCCGCGTGGGCGGCCAGGCGAGCCGGAAACCACCTGGTGGATCCTTGAGCCAGAGCTGATCGCGACATTCCTGCGGTTGCTGGGCTTCACCGAAACGAGCGTCACTTATCATCGTCAGGGTTATCGCGGCCGGCCCGTGGAACTGTTTACCGTGGTTGGGCGACGGCCTCCGGGCGCTGCCTGGCCCCATTGACGCCGTCGGCCGGCAATGGCGTCCCGTCGCCGTCGGCGTAGCCATAGCGCTCGATCACATGGCCCCAGCGCTGCCGAATCGCCGTGCGCTGCTCGGGCGTCAGCTGGTAGCGGTTCGTCTCGTAGCCCGCGATACTGGCCAGGTAGCTCTCCAGCCGCGGCAGCACCATGTCGAACTCACCCAGGCCGAGGTGCTCGTACAGTGTACGCATCTGCCCGACCGGGTCGCGGATCAGCCCCTCGTACTTCAGCTCAAACAAGCGTTCCGGCGCGATCAGCCCGCGCGTTTCTTCGAGCTTGTCGTACATCCGCACGAAGGTACTGAGGACATACTCTTCCAGGCCCGCGAAGGTGGGTCGCTGCAGGCCGTGCGTACGGTAGAGCGCCTTCCACAGATTCACCGTGGACGGAAAGACGACGTAAGGATTGCGGACGATATGCACGAAGCGAGCCTCGGGGAACATCTCCAGCAGAACCTTGACGCGGCACGTGTGGGTCGGCGATTTGAGGACGAGCCGACGCGGATTCTTGAAGGTGAGTTGCTGGAGGAAGCGGTAGAACGTCTGTTTCCAGCTGGCGCGCTCGCGCGGACGCAGACCTTCGAGATCGAGATACTCCTGATCCTGCGGCGGGTGGTTGGGGAAAGCAATCGTGAGGTAGGGCGAGCCCTGGCCGAGCATGCACAGGGCGAATTCGTCTTCCTGCGGGCGGTCGAAGCCGGCGGCCATGTTGTCCATCGGGCGGCGCGTGGGCATCAGAAATCCCAGCCAGCGCGTGATGAGCGCTTCGGTCAGGAGAAAATGATTCGGTTCCATGCACTCGTAGGTCGTGGGGTAACTGTGGCGTGGATCGAGGATGAGCAGTTCATGGAGCAGCGTCGTGCCGGTGCGCCAGTGGCCGAGGATGAACAGCGGCGGCTGGCGGATCGCCGTGCGGCGAATCTGCTGGCCGTACCACCCCTCTTGCAGGAACCGAAGCAACGTGTGAAAGACGCTCACGAGGGTGGCAATGAAGGCGATGTACAGACAGGACCAGTGGACGGCGAACCGATTGCGGACGAGCAGGCGGAACCAGGCGAAGAAGTCGCAGCCTTGCCAGATGTGCGGCGACCACACCCGTTCCGGTTTCGTGGGGCCGGGTCGTTTGCCGTCGGGGGTCGTCGTGCTCGCCATGATTGCCTTCCCATTCCGTGATCGGCCCAGGCCGAATCGAGTCTTGTAGGCCGGGGACATTTTGGGGAAGGGGCAGCGGGACAGCAAGGGGCACTCACCGGGGAAGGGCTTGACCACGAAGTTAGAATGAACATGACGGGTCGCTCATCTTGACGGCAACTGCCCAAACAGGATGAGCGACTCGCCCAAGGCGCGGCGTGGAGCAGAGGCAGCTCGCCAGGCTCATAACCTGGAGGTCGTAGGTTCAAATCCTACCGCCGCAACTTCCCATCACGATCGCCCCCAGTTATTCACCTGTCCCATCTCCCCTTCCTCTCCTCAACCTCCTCGCGCTCACCCTCTGGCATGCGGTTTGCCGCGCCTGCAGAAGCGGCCCATGCCGGTATCTCTCTGAACCGCTTGCGGCGTAGCCCGAGCAGGATCGGATTCGAGCCTGTTGCGCCAGCGCAATCGGCACGGCGATTGCCCATCAGTTGAGAAGGAGACCACCCGAATCGACTACCTGCATTTTCCGCTGACGCAGCAGCAGCCGTGGCCTTACCTGACAATGCTGCACCGCCGCTCGGGCTCAGACCTCTGACTTCTGAGAGGAGGACGTGGTGAGCGAAGAGGATCCCTTGATGAGCACTCAGCATCGCCCGGACCGGGACGGTGAGCCGCCCCCGAGCCCGTTCTACATCCAGGCTCCCTCACCCCTCGCCGACGAACAGACGCGCGTCCTGAAGCACGGCGACACGTTCGCGGTCTTCGACCACTATGGCGACGTGAAGCCGAGCGGCCTGGGGGAAGAGGGCCTCTACCACGATGGCACGCGCTACCTGTCCTGCCTCATCCTGCTCCTCGGCAACCACCGGCCGCTGTTTCTTAGCTCGACAGTCAAGGACGATAACGATCTCCTTATGGTCGATCTTGCCAACCCCGACTTGCTGGAAGGGGAACGGGTCGCCGTCCCGCGGGGTAAGCTCCACATCTTCCGGAGCAAATTCCTCTGGGGGGCAGCCTGCTACGAGCGCCTCCGGCTGAAAAATTTCGGCCTGGCCGCCGTGGAAGTCAGCTTCTCCCTGCACTTCCGGGCCGACTTCGCGGACATCTTTGAGGTGCGCGGCACGCACCGGGCGCGACGCGGCCGCCACCTCGGCGCCACCATTGAGGGGCCCGCGGTCGTGCTGGCCTACGAGGGGCTCGACGGAGTCCAGCGGCGGACGCGCTTGGCCTTTGACCCTCCGCCGGATGCCGTCCTGGGTACCGAAGCCTTCTTCCGCGCTGCCCTGCCGCCCCACGGCGAGGCCACTTTCGATGTGGTCATCTCCTGCGAACAGGAACGGGTGGCGGGTGACGGGTGGCGGGTGGCGGGGAAATAAAGAGGCGTCTGTGTCTTCTCCCGCCACCCGCGGTCGAGCGGTTCCCGTTTCAATGTGGTCGACCCGCTCCGAGAGTCGATCACTCTCCAACGCAATATAAACCGCGTTCAATTCTCCTTGTGCGGAAATGGGAGAGGGAATTTCTTCCATTTGCCGATTCTGACACAGCGATCCGGCGGCCGGAAACTGAGAAAAAAAGGAACGCGGAGCATTTCTCCTTTCGCACATAGACCTTGCGACATTGGCATGGGGACGGCATTCGGATTGCATCGACTGGCGCGGGGGTTCCGGTTCGCCCATCGAATGAAGGAGACCGCACCATGCCGCGCGAAATTGACATTCTCACGTCCGCCATCCGCAAAGGGTGTACGGTCGTCGAGAAAGAAACGAACGTCCTCTGGACGCCGGAAGACCTGAGCAACCCCTGTCTCACCGAACGCTTTGGGCAGGACGACCACCTGAACGCCCCGGATCCGAGTTCCGGGGTGAGTGGCCTGTTCCCTGGCTGCCTGCAGCAGTTCAGCCGGCCGCTCGATCTGGAGAGCTATCGGCCGGTGGGGCAGACGCAGCATTTCGTGATCTTCGTGCTGCCAAGCCTCGACGGTTAGGGCAGCCCTCCGTGAGGGCTCCGCCGTTTGCGGGTTCGTCGGGCTGCCTGGCCATGCCAATGCGGAGCAAACGACCTGTTGTTCGTAGTCCCGCCTTTAGGCGGCTTGACGTCTCCCCGCCTGAAGGCGGAACTACGAACAACAGAACCTGCTCTCTGTTCAAACAACGATCGCTGTTACAATGGGGCATGGCCAATAAGCGCAAGCAGCCGCCTACTCAACCCACGGTCACCTTCTGGGGAGCGGCCCGCACGGTTACCGGCTCCATGCACCTCGTGGACGCCTGCGGACAGATCCTGCTGCTCGACTGTGGACTCTTTCAGGGCCACCGTTCGCTGAGCCTCGTCCGCAATCGCGACTTCCCCTTCCGCCCGAAGGACGTTGATGCCGTCCTGCTCAGTCACGCCCATATTGACCATTGCGGCAATCTGCCGAACCTCGTGCGGCAGGGCTTCACCGGCCCCATCTACTGCACGTCGGCAACGCGGGCGCTCGCGGCGGTCATGCTCGGCGATGCGGCCAAGATCCACGAGGAAGATGCCGCTTATCTCAATCGCAAACGTCCCCAAGGCGAACCGAAGGTCGATCCGCTCTACAACGGGCGCGACGTCTACCGGGCCTTGCTGCGGTTGCGTGCGGTCCCGTACGACAAGCCGGTCCGTGTCGGCCGCGGGCTGGAAGCGACCTTCGTTGACGCCGGCCATCTGCTCGGGTCGGCGATGATCGGTCTGCGGATCGACGCGCCAGACGGAGAGCGGCGCCTGACGTTCACCGGCGATCTTGGCCGGCCGGGGCTGCCGATTCTGCGCGCGCCATCCCCGGTCCCCCCCGGCGACCTGCTCATCAGTGAGTCCACCTATGGCGGTCTGGCGCACGAGCCCGTCGAGGAGACAGCGGAGCGGCTCGGCGAGGTGGCGCGGCGGACGGCCGAGCGCGGCGGTCGCCTGCTCATCCCCGCGTTCAGCGTCGGCCGGACGCAGACGATTGTGTACTTCCTCCATCAACTCATCCGCGCCGGCCGGCTGCCGGACCTGCCGGTTTACGTGGACAGCCCGATGGCGGTGCGGGCCACCGAGGTCTTCCGCGCTCACCCGGAGTGCTTCGGCGATGAGACCTTGCAACTCCTGCGCGAGCACCCCGATCTGTTTGGCGAACAGCACATCCGCTATGTCGAAAAGGTCCATGAGAGCATTGCGCTCAACGACCGGCCGGGGCCGTGCGTGATCATCTCGGCGAGCGGCATGTGCGAGGCGGGGCGGATCCTGCACCACCTCAAACATACCGTCGAGGATCCACGGAGCACGATCCTGATCGCCGGCTATCAGGCGGAGGGTACGCTGGGGCGGCGATTGGTCGAGCGCAGGCCGGAGGTGCGCATCCTGGGGCGCACGTTCGCGCTCAAGGCCGAGGTGGTGGTGCTCAATGGGTTGTCCAGCCACGCCGACCATGCGAACCTGTTGCGCGCCCTGGGGCCGCTTGCGGGGAGGGCACGTGTGCGGCTCGTTCACGGCGAACCGGAGCGCGCGGACGCGCTGGCCAATGGGCTGCGGGCGGCGGGCTTCGCCGACGTGGTGGTCCCGGATCGGGGCGAGAGTACGACGGTGTAGCCGTTCTCCCGCTTGGGGTTCGCGCGCTTCTGCTAACCCGCAAGCGGGAAAGCTGGCGAAACGTACTCTCAATAATAATCGCGGCGATAGCGTGGCGTGGGCGTGGAAATGGCGACGAGAGCCTTCACCCCGCCGACAATCGAGATCACGAGCCCGGCCAGCGCCAGCATGAACAGGATCACCCCTGAGCCCGGAACGTGTCGGCGCCCAAACGGCCCGCTCAGCGACTCAAGGATGGCCACGGAGAGCAGCCCTGTCAGCAAGAGCAGTTCAAAGGCCAGGATGAACGCCATGACACTGCCCGTGATGATCAGGCCGTTGGCCCGCGGGTTGCGCATCACGCCGGCGCCGACAAACACAAACACGAGCGGCGTCACATAGAACAACAGCGCCATCACCGTGAAGATGAAAAGTCCCTCGGGCGGTGGCGGCATGGGATCGACTGTGTAGAGAAAGAGATAGAAGATCGGCAAAACCAGCAGATCGACAATGGCGGCGATCAGCATCCACACGAAGGCGCCATTCCGGGCGACGGGGTCGATCGGTCGGGCGTCCTCGAAGTCTGGTTCGTCGTGGTCGCGGTAGTCACGCGGCCGGGCAGGCGCGCGCGACCGTGGTGGGTCGTAATCGTACCGGGGAGCGGGCGGCGGCGCGGGAGCGGCAGGCGGCCGCGGCGTCGCGGCGGGCTGTTCGGTGGCCTGAAAGGTGCTCTGGCAGACCGGACAGCGAACCTCCTGGCCGAGAACGGCCTCGGGTAAGTTGAGGAAACGGCGGCACGAGGGGCAGGGGATCTGAAGCAAGGTCGTCTCCGCGCTTCCTTCAATGGGTCCACGGCCTGATCGCCGTGGGCAATTCACTGCCTCGATTTTATCATCCGCGCCTGTGAATGACAAGGAATAGCTGGGGTGGTCTGTTGTCCTGCGGCGGCTGTGGAAGAATAGTCTTTCTCTCGCGGACGTCCAGGGATTAGGATCAACGGGGAAATGCGTCCCGCGAACCCACCAGCGGGAAAACAGAGTCACAATCGAGGAGAAACGACATGCGTCAACTCTTGCTGGCCGCCGTGGTCGTCCTGGCCGGTTCGACTTACCCCGTCGCTCGCGCCGACAAGGTGGAGGTCAAGGGCGTCCACCTGTGCTGCGGGGCCTGCGTCAAGACCGTCGGCAACATCCTCAAGTGTACCACCGACACCGGCAAGGTGTTCGAGCTGAAGAACGACGCGGCGAAGACGAAGGTGAACAAGGTCACCGTCAAGGACGTTCACGTCTGCTGCAATACCTGTCGCACGGTCATCGGGGAGTTGTTCAAGGGCACCACAATTACCTACGAAGGCAAGGGCACCCAGCGCGACGTCACCATCGCGGGCGATAACCTGGAGCCGGCCGCCGTGCTGCAAACGCTGCGCAACGCGGGCTTCACCGGCACCATCCAGAAGCAGTAACGCCGGATCGCAGAAGTCGCTTTCTTTCGAGCCGCCGCGGTGAGGAGCAAACCGTCCTTCACCGCCGCGGCTTCTTTTGTTTTCTCGGACCGCTATACCATGTGTCCGATGAAGCGCATGACCAGGCCGATCCCAAACAAGGTGGCAGTCGTCACCAGCAGGGGCAGCACCTTGTAGAGCGGGACCGCTCCGGCCTCCGTCTGCCAGGTGCCCTTGGAGAAGACCACGAACGGGATGACAAAGATCTGCATCAGGAGTACGACGAGCGAAACGTCGTGGAGGGTGTCGCCGCGTTGGTCACGGAGTTCGGCCAACCAGCTGCGATCGGGCCATTTGGGGTCGTACACAATCCGGATCGGGATAGGAAACAGACCAAGACGGAGCCGCCGGGCCGCTTCATGGTCGCCCAGGCCAGCCAGCGGGAAACCGACGGCATACTGATCGCCGCGCTGGTCGGTGAAGCGACACTCCAGCACGAGGTTGCCGGCGCTGGTGGGCCTGGTCGCCCCGACAATCTCCCCCTGGACTTCGACCGCGCGCGCCAGCGCTTCTTGCTCGTCGGTCATGGCCCACCAGCTCACCAGCCCGTCGCAGCCGAGGCTGAGCAGGAAAAGCACCATGATGATGAGGTGCTCCCGGTCGAACTGCGTCTCCGGGGCGGGGCTTTGCGGTAACGGCCGGCCGAGGACGAGGTGCGTCAGGCCGAACCAGAGGAACACGAGCGCGCCGGTCGCCTCGCTGGACCAGATGAGCACGCCCTTCCACGGTTCCAGGCGCTGGTGCTCGCGCACCAGGAAAGGCCAGTGGCACCACAGGGCGACGACGGCCGCCGCGGCAAACAGTAGCCACCAGAAGGCTAGTTTGGCTCGCGCTCGCATGGCCCTCTCTCCTCGACACAGACGGGGCGACATCAAGGCCGTCGTCGGTCCGACGGCCGCGGTGCAATCAGCCCGGCCAGATCCGGCGTCGAGCGACTGCGGGAGGTCGAACAGTTTGGCCGGCCAACCCTTGCGGCGGGTAGAGCGGTGCTTTATTCTACACCAGTCCCTTGCGGGCACAAACAAGACCGAGCCGGGTATCGGGCGCGGCCGACGCGGATTGCCGAGAGCCAGCCATGATCATTTTTAACCTCTTGGGGGCCGTGTTCTTCCTCATCCTGGTCATGGCGAGTTTCCTGATCCAACACTTCTTCGGGAAGTGGGGGCCTGTCGACCCTGTCGGCGACTTCGTGCTGGGGTCGCTCACTGTACTCCTGGATGGGGGCTATCGTGCGACGTGTTTCCGGGAACAAGGCCGTTGGCGCTTCCTCTCTCCGTCAACCGGCGGACATCTCTTCTTCATCCCGGTTTGGGGGTTCGGCGTCGTCTGGATTCTCGTGGGCTGCTATGCCCTGGCAACCGACCGCGCCCAAGAGTACGCCCGCCACGAGGCTTTCATGAGCGAGACGGTGAGGCTGCTGGAAGGAACGGTCGAACTCCTGGAAGGGGTCAAGACCCGGGAAGAGTGGGAAGCCGCCGAGGAACGTGTTGAGCAGTGCCAGCGCCGCTTACGGGAACTGCCGCGGTTTTACCGGACCCTGAGCGACTCCGACCGTCGCCGTCTGCAGCAAGAGTCCGGAGAGCGGATCGCGCGCGTCGCCCACGACCTCTCCCTGCTGGTTGCCCGCCTACGCCTGCTGCGCGAATGAGAACGGTTCCCCCTCCCGCTGCGGCTCACGCCGGACGGTCGCCGTGTCCTCCGGGGCGGCGCATAGGTTATGGTGCCGCTTGCAACGTCAGCTGGTTACCCGCCTTCGCGCGCTCGTAGGCGGAGCGGCAGGAGATATAAGCCTTCTCCAACGCCGCCTGCGTCACCGGCCGCTGCACGGGATCGACCGCCGCATGCACGGTCAACGGCCGCGGCGCGATCAGCCCGGCGAGGTCCGGCAGGTCATAGACCTTCAGCACGCCCGGAACGGCGTTGGCGAGTTGGGTGTGCGTGATCGGCGTGCTAACGACCGCCGACCACGAGATCAGGCTCCGCTCCAACGTGACGCGGCGGATGTGCGGCTCCAGCGCCGCTGCGTGCAGGGCGATCGGCCCGGCGGCATCGACGCCGATTACGTGGACCCCGTCGGGCGTGTCAGTCTTGAGGGCGGCGATCACCGCGAGCACGTCCTGGACCCGCTGTCCCAGCAACGGCCGCTGGAGGTGCAGCCCCAGAAACGCCTCCTTCTGATCGACGCCAAAGTAATTGGGCCGCCCCTTCGCGAGCACCCCCGGCGCCGTCTCCCCCATGCCGCGCAGGTCGAGAGCGAGCACCATCTGCCTGGCGTGGACCAGCTTCTCGATGGGGCCGCCTGGGGCAGCGTCGGTAGCCTTACCGCCGCTGTGCAGGTAGACGACGAATGGTCGTCCCGCAGCGGCCTTCTCCGGGGCGAAACCCAGGGCCGGTATCTGAATTCCGCCTTTCACCTCGTACAGCGCCTTCTCGATCGTGTACCCATTCCGCTTCACGACGCCCGGCACAGGTACGACAGTTGTCGGCGGCACGGGCGCTGTCAGGCCGATCAACCGCCGCACCTCGGTGAGAGCCTCGTCCTTCGTGCGCTTCGTGAGGAACTCGGCTCTCTTGCTGGCAAGTGCCCGGGCCTCGCGCACGTTGAGATCGACGACCGACACGCCCTTGAAGTCCTCCAGCACCTGGCCGCTGCGCGTACATTGCAGCTCCTTGAAGATGGAAAAGGCGCCTTCGCTGGGGGCGTCGTCCTTCTCCAGCAGCCAGCGGCGCATCCAGCGCATGGCGGCCTCGCGGCGCGGCTTCGAGAAGCCGTGCTTGTCATTGTACTCGAACAGGGCCGCTCGCTCGCCGTGACCGAGGAGGGCGTAAATCTGCGACGCCTCGCGGAAACTGGTCCAGGCGCCAAAGGCGTCGAAGTAGTCCTGCGTGCCGATGCAGACGAGCGTCGGCCGCGGCGCACGCATCGTCAGGTAGTCGGCGTGCTCCATGCCGAAGGCGACCTGCCCGGTGATGTTCTGCTCGGCGTCCTGCGGGCCGATAGTCTGAAACAGACTTTCCAGAGAGGTGATATAGCAAGAAGGCGCCGCGGCGACGATGCGCTCATCGAGGGCCATCAGGTAAGCGGTGAGCGTGCCGCCGCCGGAGTTGCCGGTGCAGCCGAGTCGCTTCGGATCGACCTCGGGGCGGCTGGCAAGGTAGTCGAGACTGCGAATGCCGTCCCAGATCCGATAGGTCGCCGTGCTGCGGCCGACGAGCAGGGCACCGACGCCGACCATCGTGTGTTCCGAGGTGCTGCCGGCGAGGGCCGGCTTGCCGGTCGCGTCGAGGATCTGGCTGCGCTCGCCCTGGCCGATCGGGTCGTAGCACAACACCGCCAGGCCGTTCTTCGCCATGAGGATGCAGGCCCGTTGATACGGCTCGGCTTCCTTGCCGTTGGCGCTGTGGCCGCACGGCACCAACACGCCGGGGAACGGACCCTTGCCCTTCGGCAGGAACAGGGCAGCCGTGACATGATGGCTCGGCTGGCTCTCATAGATGACTTTTTCGAGTCGGTAATCCTCCATTTCGACGACGCTGACGGTCCGCCCGTTGAGGGGAGTCTTTTCGGGGAAGCCGCCGAGCGCGTCGATAAATTGCGCCTTGAGACGCGCCTGGCGGCGCTTGACGTCGTCGGACGTCTTGAGAGCGGCGACTTCCTGACGCCGGGCGTTGAAGTGCTTGCCCGCCTCGCCGAGCAGGAACGAATAGAGGAGCTTGTTCGGCGCCTGCGCGGCGGCGTCGGGCTGAAGCACTTTCAGGTCGTCCCCGGCACGGGCGCGGCTGACCCCAAGAAGTGTGGCGAGCAGAGCAAGAGCGCGCATGCGAATCTCCGGTTCAGATGGAGGGCGACCAGGCCCGCGTCAGTTTAAAACAGGTGTCGGGGCGGCTCAAGCGGGAAACCGGCAGATCACGGCTATCATTCGCCGCACGCCAAAACATCCCGCCTCGACGGTTGAGCGAACCGCCCGCGCCCGGTACAATCCCTGTTTTCGAGAGAAAGCGACTTCCATGAACGACTCCAAGGTCCGCCTCCGGGCGCTCTTCCCCCACTACGCCGACGCCGTCGGCAACAATCACGTCTCCCTGTCGCTGTGCGAACACATGCTCAGCGACCGCATCGACCTGACGCTGATGCAACCGGCCTCCGACCCCGAGGCGCGCCGCCCCTTCACCCGCGACGCCGTGCCGCGCTGGCTCAAGAAAATCGTCTATCGCCTGCGCTCCGCCGAGGCCGTCAATCGCTACTCGGAGAAAGCCTTCCTGCGCTCCCTGCGACCCGGCGATGTATGCTACCTCTGGCCCGGCGTCACGATGCCGACGTATCACCGCATCAAGGAGCGCGGCCACACGCTCGTTCTCGAACGCATCAACTGCCACACCGGCACCGCCAAGCGCATCCTCGACGACGCCTTCGCCCGACTGAAACGACCGCCGCGACACAACGTCACCGACGCGATGGTGCGCGAGGAGCGCGAGCAGTTCGAGTTGGCCGATTTCGCCTACGCCCCGAGCCCGATGGTCGAGGCATCGTTCCAGGAGAACGGCGTGCCGCCGCAGAAGGTACTGCCTACGAGCTACGGCTGGGAGCCGGAGCGGCTGCGCAATCCCGCCCGCACCCTGCCCGCGATCGATGGCCTGACGGTCCTGTTCGTCGGCCTGATGTGCGTTCGCAAAGGGACTCACCTGCTTCTTGACGCCTGGGCCAGGTCGGGAGTCAAGGGACGGCTCGTCTTCGCGGGGCCGGTCGATCCCGAAATCCCTGAGATCTGCGCCGAGCACCTGAACCGGCCGGATGTGGTACAACTGGGCTATGTAAAGGGAATTGAAGGCGTGTTTCGCTCCTCGGACGTATTCGCCTTTCCGACGCTGGAGGAGGGCGGGCCGCTGGTGACCTACGAGGCGATGGCCTGCCGCGTGCCGGTGCTCGTGTCGCCGATGGGCGCCGGCCGCGTCGCCCGGCACGAGCGCGATGGGTTCGTGATCGACCCCTACGACGGCGATGCCTGGGTCGAGGCGCTGCGCCGCTTCGCCGCGGACCGCGAGTTGCGCGAGCACCTCGGCAAGACGGCCCAGGAGCGAGCGGCGGAGTTCACCTGGGACCGGGTCGGACATCAGCGAGCGGAGTTGCTGCTCAAAGCCCTCAACCTGCCGAAAGGAGGAAGGAGGAAGGAGGAAGGATGAACCATTCTTGTTCATCCTTCCTCCTTCCTCCTTCCTCCTTCCCTTCACTAGCTCGGATTGCGTTCGATCAGGTCATTCTGGAACGCCGGCAGCCAGCGGCGGAGCGCGTCCTCGTCCATGCGGCTGATGTGGCCCAGCTGCGTGAGGGCAAAGAGGTCGGCCCGGGCGTACGGCAGCGTGAACCGCCTGCGCGCCAGGTCGCGGAGCGTGTTCGCCCCCACGCGGAGGGCGATCCGGGCGCCAAAGGCCCGGAGCAGGGCACGGGGCCGCCGGCCGTGCAGCCGATACAGCGCGGCCATATTGATCAGGCCGAGGACGCTGCAGACGTAGCGGGTCAGTCGGCCCGAGGGGTCCAGGGCATGGTACAGCCGGGCCCGGAACGCGTTCAGCAGCGCGCCGTGCCGGGAGGCGCGGTAGCTTGCGTCGAGATCCTCAGTCGAGGCGTAGCGCCAGAGCATCTCGTTGAAGCGCTCCCGCTGGATCACTTCGCGTCGGTAGGTCATGCGCATGCCCTGCAGATACCGCGTGACCGCCACATCCAGGGCTGCCACTGCCGGCGGCAGCGGGTGCTCCGGGTACGCCTCGTCATAGGGCAGGAGGGTCGCGTCGGCATCGACCCGGCGCTCCATGAAGTCTGTCAGGCGCTGCTTCAGCGAGGGCCGGCTGGGCGGTGCCGGCACGGCGGCCGCGGCCGGCTTCTCCGCGTCACCGGGGGGAGTTTCGCTGAGCATCGCACCGACGCCGGCCACCGCGCCAGCCGGGTCGGCCTCGTAGACGCGCATGATCTCCTCCGCACAGTCGGGGTACATGAACGAATCGTCGTCGATCAGGAAGAAGATCTCGCTGGTGGCGAGTTCGATCGCCTGGTTGCGCTGGTGCGTGATCCCCCGGATCCGCGCGGGCTGGTACTCCCAGCGAATCTCCGGATGCGTCCGGGCGAATTGCGCGAACAGCGAGTCGCGGATCTCCTGCCAGTTGGTGCTGGCATCGACGATGATGATCTCCTGCGGCGGCCGGGTCTGGCCCAGCGCGTACCCGACGCAGCGATGCAGGGCGGGGCCACGATTGTACGTGACGACGATCAGCGCCCAGCGGAGCGGTTGAACGGTCTTCATGGCTTCTCTCACGATCAGCAGCGGTTTCGTGCGCGGTCGGAAACGCCTACCCCGCGTCACCGCGACGGGCTCGGACTCGTGGTTCCAGTCTGAACGCCCCCTGGCAGCCCGTTGCAAAACCCCTCCCCCGGCCCCTCCCCGCCACGGAGAGGGGAGAGTTTGCTGGCTTGCCCCCCTCTCCTCTCAGGGGAGGGGCTGGGGAGGGGTTTTCAACGGGCTGTTAGCCCGGCGCAACCCGCAAGCGGGATGGCCCCGCTCACCGAAAGCGCCGATTGCGGACCATTGCACCGCGGCGATTCCTGTCTTGCAGCGACTCCGGGGGCGGCTCCGTCTCCCCGCCTGGTTCCGGCTCCGGCTCAACAGCGCGGGCTCCCGGGCGCGGCACGTGTGCCCCGGCCACCCCTGCGAGTGCCCCGCCGACCAGGATGAGCGCCGGGTTCGTCATGGCGTTCGAGATGTTGTCGATCATCCAGCAGATGACCACGACCGTCAGCGCCGCCGCCGGGGCCACGACGGGATCGAACCACGTCCGCGGGTGGTGGTACAACGCGAAGCGCACCGCTGGCAACAGCATCGCGGTCCAGCAGCCGATCAGCCCGACGTAGCCATACATCCCCAGGCAAATGCCCCACAAACTGTCGAAGGTCACCTCACCGCGGAACAAATTACCCATCGCCTCCTTCCCCTTCATCGGCGGGACCTTCACTGCCTTGCCCCGATCGCCGAAGCCGAAGGCGGCGCTGCCGAGCGGTGGGTTCGACTGGATTTTCTGGATGATAGCGTTCTCGTTCGCCACCCGGAACGCGAACGACCCCGCCCGATCCGGGCCGAGCTGGTCTTTCATCAATTGAATGAGGTTCTGGGCATCCCACCCCGAACAGCGCGCCGTGATGTAGATCGGTGAGACGACCAGCAGGATCGCCAGGACAACTGGTGCTTTCACGAGACGCAGCTGGAGAACCGCCAGGACCCCCGCGATGCCGATACCCAGCGCTCCCGTCGAGCGCGACATCACCGCCGTAACGAGCAACCCCAGGACGACGAGGGCCATCGAGACGGGTCGGTTGAGCGGCCAGATCACGATTCGCCGAACCGCTCCGCTGCCCCACAGGGCAAACGCCACGACGGCGGTCGCGACGGTCCACATGCCGACCGCGAGGCCGTGGGACATAAAGACGACTGGCCGGAAGCCGCCGCCGCGGTCGAACTCGTTCGCGGCACCGGGCAGGAAGCCGTACACCCACATGTTGAGTTTGGGCGACATGATGCTTTCAAACAGCGCGAACGGCGCGTAGACCACACCGCCGAGGACGAGAGCGAGCGCCAACTCACGGATGCTGTCAAAATCGGTGAAATAGAGGCGTCCCAGGAAGTAGGGTACACCCCAGACGAGGGCCTGATCGCGCGAGGCCATCAAGGAGTCGTAGAACGAGTCGCCCATGCCGCTGTTGGCAAAGTAGGCCGCAGCGCAGTAGACCACGATCGGGATATCGAACCAGCGCGGCCGGAACGTGCGCAGGCGGCGGAAGTCGAAGATCAGCACGCCAAGCAGGGCGCTAAAACTGATGCTGTTGGCCTTCGTGAACTTGAGGATCCCCAGTTTGAACTCGTCGGGGGAGGGCGCTCCCTCCTGCGGGGTCATCTGGATTTCCGGCAAGAACAGCGCCCCGGCAATAACGCTCGCCAGCATGGCGCGCCGCGGCCGCATCATCGCAAAGAGCACCAGCGTCACCAGCGGCCAGCCCCACAGGGCAAGTTTTAACGTAATCATGATCGACTTTCGGGCACGTTCGGGTTTTCCGCGAGGGGCGCTGCATTCCCGCTTGCGAGCATGCAGAAGGCGCCTACAAGGTTAATGCACAGACGCCTCTCAGGTCGGCAGCTACCCCTTTGCCTCGTTCCGAGATTGCTCGACCAGTTTCAACAAGGTCTGTTCCAGGAGTGCGGCTCCGTCTTCCCAGGTGTACGACTGGGCCGTCGCCAGCGCCGCGTCGGACAGGGCCCGCCACTCCCCGTCGGACCGCGTGCAGACATTCACAATCGCTGCGGCCATCGCCTTTGGATCCTCCCGCGGCACGAGAATACCACCGCCCTTGCTCACCAGCTCGGGGGCGGCGCCGGCGGGAGCGGCGATCACGGGCGTGCGGCAGGCCATCGCTTCCAGGATCGGCAGCCCGAAGCCCTCGTCCCGCGAAGGAAATAGCCAGGCGTCGCAGCGGCTGTAGATATCGCGGAGGCCCTGCCCGCGTGCCTTCAGCGTGAAATCCGCCTCGCCGGGCAAGGGCATGCTCGGGTGAACCGGCATTTCCCCCATCGCCATGAGTTTCAGGCCGGGCAGCGCCTTCGCCGCCTGCCTGTACGCCTCCACGGCGATGTCGCAGCCCTTCAGCGGCAGCGTGTGGTAGAGCATACCGACAGTGGGCGTTGCCTGTTTGCCACGTGGCGGAGCGAAAAACTCCTTGGTATCGACACTATTGGGGATGATCGCAACCGGCGTTTGCTGGAACTTCTTCTCGACGATGTCGCGCAGCCAGTTGGAAACGACGATCTTCGCCAGCGGCAGAGCGTAAGCGGCATTGACCTGTGCCAACTCCTTCTCGTCCGCGCAGGCATAGGTTTCGTAGCCCTGGACCATGTGGACCTTGAGGCCCTTGGCGGCCGGCAAATCCGCGACCCAGCAGGCGGTCTCCCACCAGGTGGCGAGGATGACGTCGGCGTCCGGCACGTCGTCGGCGACGAGTCGGCCGGGATGATCGAGCCGGCGCCGCTCGATGGGGAGCGGATCGAAATGCGACGGCTCCTCGCGGGCCGCCTTCGGCCAACCCTTGCCCTTGACGAACGATTTGAGGCACTGCCACAGGCTCGGCGGGCGTTCGAGCTGCGGCGCGATGACCAGCACTTGGTGGCCGCGGCGGTGCAGGCTCGCGGCGTAAATGGCAAGCACGCGGATACCGCCGCTCAGGTTGAAACCCGGTGCTACAAGGGTGATCCGCATGCGCTCGGTTCTCCCGAAATCTCTTGCTCCCCTCGCCCCTTGCGGGAGAGGGGTTGGGGGTGAGGGGGAAGGCAAGAGACTGTTGCTTGGCTTTACCCCTCACCCCCAACCCCTCTCCCGCAAGGGGAGAGGGGAGAAGCAATGCCTTCTCTCGCGTCATCCTGTTACGCCTCGGGAATGTGGCGGTACGAGACAATCGTCCGCCCCGGTGCCTCCGGCAATCCCTCTGCCTCGGCCATCGCCTCGCGCAATCCGTGGGCTTTACGGACCCACAGGAGGTACACCAACCCCCACGCCACCACGACAAGGATTCCCTGAGCGAAGAAAACGATGGCCGCGTGTCCCTTCGCGACGAGATGGGGTTCAAACGGCTTCGCCAGCCACCAACCGGCGACGGCCGCCGCTGGGCTGATGATGGCGATCAGGAGCGACATCATGATGTCCGACCCCAGCGCCGACATGCCGTTCTTCCGCGCTGTCCACACTACCACCAGATACCGGAGGAAGTCGGCAGCGATGAACCCCACCAACATGCCGAGGAAACTGCCGTAGGGCAGCGTTCCCACCTGTTCCCCAGGATCGAACCATCGCCCGAGGTAGTAGCCTGCCGGCACGAAGAGCAGCACACCGACCAACCGCGAAGCGTTCACCACGGTCAGCGAGCGCGACTGGCCGAGCGTGAGCAGGGTAGCGCCCAGGGTTCCTTCGAGCATCTGGAACCAGGCACCGACGGCCACAAACTGCAGCATCCAACCGGCGTCTTGATACTGGTCACCGAACTGACACTTCACGGCCGCAGGACCAGCGGCGATCATGCCGCTCACCAACAAGGCAGCGACCACCGAGGCGCTGCCGTGGACCTTGTTGAAACTCTGGCGAATGTCCTCACCTGCGAGGTGGAGCCGGCTGTAAATCGGCAGGATCAGTTGCGCGGCAAACGAAGACATCAAGCCGATGGCAATAGAGGCAAGCGCCAGCGCCTGGCTGTAGATTCCATTCAACCTGGCACCGCCGACCTTCGGGATAATGATGCGCTCCGCCTGCAGCGCCAGGAACGTGATCATCGTGCTCAGGAAGATCCATTTGCCGAAGTGCAGCATCTCGTGGACTGCTTCCCTGTCCCAGCGGAACCGGTTGCGCTCCCGGGAAAGCAAAAGGTGGGTGAGGATCATGTTCAGCAAACTGGTACTCAACATGCCAACCACGAAGCCCCACAAACTCGGCGCAATCAGTACCATCCAGGCAATGGTCACCAGCTGGCCGAACACGGTCATGCAGAACTCCAGCAGCACCAGAGGGGCACGCACGAGGTGTCGCTGCAGCGTGAAGACCACTGTCGAGTTGCAGCCGTCAATGATGGCGGTGACGCCAGCGACTGGGATCACCAGCAGCAGTTCTGGTTGCCCGAAGAACACGGACACAGGCCAGGCGATCGCCGCGATGATCGCCCACAGAACCAGCCCGCGGAGGATCTGCAAGGTCCAGGCGGTGTCGAGGAAATCGCGCTCGTCGCCGCGCTTGCTCTGGATGATGCTGGTGCCGATGCCAACATCGGCGAACATGTGGACGCCCTGAACGAACACCATCGCCATGTCGAGCACGCCATAGCTCTCGGGCAGCACCAGGCGCGTCATAATCATCTTGGTGACAAGTTTGAGCACATTCGATGCAATGACGCTGATGCCGATCCACAGAGCGCCGCGCAGGGCCGAGCGGCGCAGATCGGACGGCGCCTGGGGGACGGCGACAGAGGGGTGCTGCGCCTCCTCGCCGGCCTCTGGCTCCGGGGGGAGCTCCTCGGCCACCGGTTTTTGGGACGGTGGTGCGACGCGCGCAGGCCCACCAGGCACAATCAGGAACGTCTTGCACCACGGACAGCGAACCCGCTCGCCGGCGAACTGCCTGCGCGTCTGCATCGTCATGCCGCACGGACAGGCGAAGGAGATTCTGTCGCTGGGCTTCGCCGCTGCTGCTGGCGCCTGCGCCGGCGGCACCGGGGGACTGGCAGGTGGCGGATGACGGGTGGCGGGTAGCGGGACAGAGAGACCGGCTGCTTTCTCTTTTCCCGCCACCCGCCACCCGTCACCCGCCACCCCGCCACCCGCCACCCCGGCGGCAGGCCGGCCCAGCGCACTGCCCCGAAGGGTCGTGAGCAGGTCCAGGACGTTCTGGTAACGGTCGTCGGGGCGTTTCGCCAGCAGCGACATCACGGCCTGTTCGAGCGGGTCGGGCAGAGAGGGCTGGAAGGTGCGCAGCGCGGCGGGGGCGTTGCGCACGATATTCGCGATGATCTCCTTGTCGCCGCCGCCCGCGAAGGGCGGCTGGCCGGTGAGCATGTGATACAGCACGGCCCCCAAACTATAGAGGTCGCCGCGCATCGTCGCCGGCTTGCCGAAACCGGCACGCTCGGGCGGCATGTAGGCGACATCGCGCAGCACGTCCTGAGTGTCGGCCGTGTCCGTCTTGCAGTCCGTGATGGTACGGACGTTCCACAAGCCGCTGAGCCTTGCCTCCTTCCCCGAAGTCGTCAGCAGGACAGCGCCCGGCGTGATGCCGCGATGGACGAGATTCTTGCGGTGCAGCGCGGCCAGCCCCTCGGTGAGCTGAATGGCAAAGCGCAGCACCTGATCCCAGGGGATCGGGCCTGTGCCCCCGGCCTTGCGGCTGGAACTGCCCAGCAGGGTTTCCAGAGTTTCGCCCTCGACATCTTCGAGGGAACACCAGTAGCGCGCGTCGGTGTCGCCTGCCTCCCACAGCGCTACCAGGCCGGGATGCTGCAGCCCGAGCACAGGCTGGAACATGCGGAAGCGCTGCGGCAAATTCGGCTCCGGCACGAACACCTTGAGAGCGACCTGCCGTTTGTGACGGTTGTCCCACGCGCGGAAGGTCGTCCCGAGCGCATCGCTACCGAGCAGGCGGGCAATCTGAAAGTGGCCCAGCGTCTTCCCGACGAGCGCGTTGAATTCCTCCTGGAGGATTTTCCCGACGCTGCCGCCGCGAATGGTTGCCTCGGAGTGGACGTCCTCCACTTCAAAGCGAATCCGCGTCTCACTCTCTTCCCCGAGGCGAATGACGTCGTTGGGGCGGAGTTCGCTGCGCGTGATGGGCCGATCGTTGACGAGCGTGCCGGATTGGCTGTCGTTGATGACCAGGACGCGGTCGCCGACGACCTCAAGCCGGCAATGGCTGCGCGAGACGGTTCGCTCGCGGAATTGCGTGAGGGTTCCCTTGTCACGACCAAGCACCACGGTTCCCGACGCGGGCAGTTCAAAGACCCCACCCGTGTCGGGGCCTGCAATAACGCGCAGTTTGCCGGCCATGTCGTCTCGCCCGGATGTTGCTTCGCAGGGAACAGCAAGCAAGGAACAGGGAAGACGGAACGCCACCGTCTTCCCTGTTCCCTGCTCGCTCTTCGCTATTCTTAACGGTTCGCTGTCCACTGTCCACTATTCTCGACGTCAGGTCAAGTTTCTCCCGTTTACGCGGGAGCGCCGCTTTTACCGAAAAAGACAATCGAGAAGCCGCGGTAGAGAGACGAATGATATAAACACAAGCCTCCGCCGCACACTCGGGGGCTGCGAGAATCTGGATCGGCCAGGCAACTGAGGGTCTGTGCGGAACCCCTCCCCCCAACCCCCTCCCCCTGCAAGGAGAGGGGGAGAAGAAGAGATGTCGTCCTGCTTGCTCCCCCTCTCCGCTTCGGGGAGGGGGTTGGGGGGAGGGGTTCCGCATAAAGACGTCGCGAGTTCGGCCGAACGGCGTTGACGCTGGGGCGTCAAGGCTGCTCGCAGGTTGAGCATTTTGACAAGTAGGACGGCTCGGGCGAGCCGTCTTACGATACAGGAGGGCATGGAGATGGCGCTCCCACTACCCGGGAAGGGCCGCACGGCGGTCGGTATTCCTTCAGCAGAGAAGATGCTCACACAAGCCCGGAGCGCCAGCGACGGGACCGTCCCGTCGCTGGCGCTCCGGGCTTGTGTCTTGGCGTGCATGCTGTTCGGCGCGGGGATCCTGCTACGGGCAAACGCGGCGTCCGCTCAGGAGGGGCCCAAGCAGCCCGACGCAAAGCAGATCATCCCGATGAAGGAACCTTCGCCGGATCAGTTATTCAGGGCCGAGTCGGAAGCGACCTGGCGACAGCGAGTCATCGACGAGGCCCGCCGCGCCGGCACGAAACGGCTACCGGTCTTCCCGCCCGACAAGGAGGTCAAGGAACCGTTCCTGCCGCGTGTCTGGCCGCACATGGTCGCCTACGTCGAGCCGAGTTACGTCTGCTACGGCCGCCTCCTCTTCGAGCAGATTAACGCCGAGCGCTACGGCTGGGACTTCGGGCCGATCAGTCCGCTGGTGTCGATGGCGAAGTTCTACTATGACGTGCTGAGCCTCCCCTACAACCTGGCGACCGATCCGTGCCGCTGCTGCGAGTGCAGCAATTCGGGTTACTGCCTGCCCGGCAGCCCGGTGCCGCTGATGCTCTATCCGCCAGAGTTCAGCATCACCGGGACGCTCGCCGAGGGAGCCGTTATCGCCGCCCTGTTCCTCATTTTCCCTTGACAGAGACTTGATAGTTGTTAGTTGTTAGTAGTCAGAGCCCGAGCGCCAGCGAGGAGAGTAGCGGGCTCCCTCGCTGGCGCTCGGGCTCTGACTACTAACAACTAACGGCTATCAACTGCTCATGGTCCTCCTCTGGATCTTCACTGTCCTCGTCCTCATTCCGATGGCCGTGCTCGTCGCCGAGTGCCTGGCGGCGCTCTTGCCGCGGCGCCGGCCGACGATCGACCCGGCCGCGCCACGTCCCACCTGTGCGGTACTGATCCCGGCGCACAATGAGGAAATGGGCATCGGCGCCACGCTCAAGTCACTGCTGCCGCAACTGCGACCGAAAGACCGCGTGCTCGTTGTCGCGGACAACTGCGAGGACCGCACCGCCGAGGTGGCCCGTGCCCACGGAGCCACTGTCATTGAGCGCTCGCACAAGACAAACAAGGGAAAAGGCTTCGCCCTCGACTGCGGCGTGCGCGAGCTGGAAAAGGATCCGCCCGAGGTGGTGGTGATCGTCGATGCCGATTGCATCGTTCACCCTTGTAGCCTCGACGCGCTGGTGCGTGACGCGGGGCGCGGCCGGCCCGTGCAGGCGGCCTACGTGCTCAACGAACCGCCGGACGCCAGTTCCAAGCAGCGATTGTCGGCGTTCGCGTTCAAGTTCAAGAACGTCGTGCGGCCGCTGGGCCTGGCTCGCCTGGGCGCCCCGTGCCTGCTCACCGGCAGCGGGATGGCGTTCCCCTGGCAGGTCATCCGCGACGCGCCCCTGGCGAGCGGCAATATCGTGGAAGATATGGCCCTCGGCCTCGATCTGGCGGTGGCGGGTCATCCGCCGCGGCTGTGTCCCCAGGCGGAAGTTACCAGCGAATTGCCATCCAGCAAGGAGGCAGCTGCCAAGCAGCGGCGGCGCTGGGAACACGGTCACCTGCGAACCATGCTCACCCAGGTCCCGCGCCTGTTTGTCGCGGGCATCGTGCGTTGCCGGCCGCGCTTGCTCGGGCTGGCCCTCGAATTGAGCGTGCCGCCGCTGTCGCTGCTGTTCCTGGTGTGGGCGATGGTCCTGGCCGCCGCCGGCGCCGCCTGGCACTGGTATGATATTTCGCTGCCGTTCCTTGTCCTGGCGTGCGGCGGGTTGGCGGTCCTGCTGGCGATCTTCGCCGCATGGGCACGGTTCGGCCGCGAGCGTTTGCCGCTCACGGCGCTGCTGGCGGCGCCGTTTTACGTCCTGTGGAAAATCCCCATCTACCTCAAATTTGTCGGCTCTCCCGAAACGAACTGGGTGCGAACGGGTCGGAAGGGCGAGGCTCCTGCCGAGCCGGCACCGTCAGAGCCAGCACCGGCTCGGCAGGAGCCTCCCCCTCCCGATGCCGCTGCCTGTTCGACCGAACGAGGCCGGCTTGAGCCCCCCAACGAGAAGCCCACACAGCAATCGTAGTTGACACCCTGCCCCTGAAGGAATCCCTAGAATAGTTGCTAGTTGTGGGTTGCCAGTTGTTAGCTCGGAAGACGGCGGGGATCAACCCCGCCGCTCGTTGCTGACGACGAGCCGCCGGGTTTATCCCGGCGGTTTGGTCCGCTCGCTCTGAGAACTGACAACTCACAACTTGCAACTGTTTGAGCCCTCGTCTCTCATCAGGAAGCAGCCCCATGAACGCACGACTCCCCGAGGACTCCTTGCCCTCCTTTCCCGGCCACGCCGACCCCCCGAGCGTCTCAGGCCGCCCAGGCCACGAATACATTCTCTCGCCCATGCAGCAGGGCCTGCTGTTCCACACGCTCTACGACGGCGCGCCCGGCGTCTACATCCAGCAGATGGTCTGTTCGCTGCACGAGGAACTCGACGTGCCGGCGTTCGTGCGCGCCTGGGGTCGGTTGCTGAGTCGCCACTCCGTGCTGCGCAGCTCGCTCCGCTGGGAAGATCCCCGCGAGCCGGGGCAGGCCGTCGAGCGCAGGGCCGACATCCCGGTCGCCCATCACGACTGGCGCGACATGCAGCCGAAACTCCAGGAGATACGGCTGCAACGGTTGCTGGAGATCGACCGCCGCCGCGGCTTCGACCTCCACCAACCGCCGCTGATGCGCCTGACGCTCATCCGCAGGGCCGACGCGGACTGGACCTGCCTCTGGACGTATCACCATGTCCTCGTGGATGGTCGCGCCCACCGCCTCGTCCTGGAGGAAGTGTTCGCCTTTTA
>WNGB01003429.1_pt1 | contig 26134 bp, 20 predicted proteins | sample 5400681 | NCBI WGS metagenome assembly WNGB01 (sample SAMN13153367, study PRJNA577476) | soil metagenome | isolation source: 115 cm soil or saprolite under grassland replicate 2 | place: USA:California | collected 2016-06-15
CCGCCGCGACCGCGGTGACGGCGGTCAGGACCGGGACTTGCGACGGGGGCTTGTCGATGAGCGGGCTCGATCCGAGCTGGCCGAGGTTGCCGCGTCCCCAGCACCAAAGCCGCGTGTCCAGCGAGTCGATTGCGCAGGTGTGGGCGCCGCCGGCCGCGATCGTGCTCGCCAGGATCTCGGGCGTGATCGGCTTCGCGCTCGCGCGATCGTTCCGCGCCGCGCCGTCGCCGAGCTGGCCCGCCTGGTTGGCGCCCCAGCACGACGGCACGACGACGTCGCCCACAGAGTTGCGGAGCGCGACGCAGGTGTGGCCGGTACCCGCGGAGATCCCCACCGCGCTTGCGTCCAGCAACCCGGGCACCTCGGTCGGGCGCGCGCGCAAGACGTCGGTGCCGATCGCCAGCTGGCCGAAGTGGTTGTCGCCCCAGCAGAACGCGGCGCCGTCCACCGTGCGCGCGCACGAGAACGCGGCCCCGGCGGCGACCGCGACACCGGTGTCGAGTCCCTTGATCGACACCGGTGACGACAGGATCGCCATCGATCCCTGGCCGAGCTGCCCGCGATCGTTCTGACCCCAGCAGAACACGGCGCCGCCGTTCCGGATCGCGCAGGTGTGCTGCAGGCCGACCGCGACCGCGATGGGATCGGAGACGAACGGCACGCGCGCTGGCGCGGTCACCGGACCGTCCTCGGTGCTGCCGAGCTGGCTGGCGGCGTTGTCGCCCCAGCAGAAGAGGCCCGCAGCGCGGGTGACCGCGCAGCTGTGTGCCTGCCCGGTGCCCGCTGCGCGGACCGCCATCAACGTCGGCACGCGGACGGGCCGGCGTTGATCGACGATGGTCCCGTTGCCGATCTGCCCCGCGTTGTTGGCGCCCCAGCACCAGAGTGTCTCGTCGTCGCGCACCGCGCACGCGTGACGCCAGAACGCGGACACCGTGCGCACGCCGTCGAGGAACGCCACCGGGCTCGGCAACCGCGTCGCCGCCGCGGCGCCCTCGTCGCCCAGTTGCCCGACGTCGTCCGCGCCCCAGCAGCGGACGGTGCCGTCATTCAGGACCGCGCACGAGAAGTCGGCGCCCGCGGCCACCGACACCGCGCCGGTCAGGTTCGCGACCGCGACCGGCTCGTCGCGGCTCACCCCGCCGCCGTCGCCCAGTTGCCCGGCGTCGTCCGCGCCCCAGCACGCCACCGTGCCGCCGCTACGGACCGCGCACGTGTGCCGCTGGCCCGCGGCGATGGCGGTCGCCGTCAGCCCGGAGACCGCCGCGGGCAGCGAGCGGGGCGTACGGGTGCCGTCGCCCAGCTGTCCGTCGTCGTTGCGGCCCCAGCAGCCGACGCTGCCGTCGGCGCGCAGCGCGCACGCGTGCGCGCCGCCGGCGACGATCGTCCGCAGCGCATTCTCCCCGCACGACGGCGGCACGCACATGTCGCTCGCGCTGCCGGCGTTGCCCACGAAACGCCGGCGCGAGGGGCACTTCGGGGCCGGCACGCTGCAGCGGCCGGTGATCTCGCACGACGCGCCCGATCCGCACTGCGAATGCCGCTCGCAGCGGAAGTCGCCGGGGCCGAGGCAGCCGAGCGTGCTGATTGCGGCAGCCGCGATCGCCGCGGCGGCGATGGCCACCGCCGCCGCGCGCGCGCTCAAAACCGCGCTCCGACGCTGACCACGCCGCGGTCGTAAGACAACGACGGGAGGGCGTCGCGCTTCGACGCTTGCCGGCGCACGAGCGCGAAACGCGTGATCCCGGCGGCGGTCACCACCGCGCCCGTCACCAACGCACCGACCGCGATCGCACGACGGCTCTCGGCCGTCTGCCAGCGCCGGTCGTACTCGGGGCGATCGAGCGCGGCGGCCGCGTCGTCCTGCGCCGCGCCCGAGGCGACCAGGAACCCGACCCCGATCCCGAGCGCCACCACGCCGGCCCCGGTTGCGGCGAGGCCGACGGGATCCAGCCACCAGCGCGGCGCCGGTGGGGGCGGCGCCGGCTTCGGGGTCGGCGGGGGGACGACCACGACCTCCGGGTGGTCGGCCATGTGCTGCGCGCAGCGACCGAGCGCCATGTGGGTGGCGCTCGCCTGCAGCGGCGGCGGGCCGGTGGCGAGGAAGCGCTGGTAAAGCGCCACCGCACCCTTGCAGTCGCCGCCCAGGCGCTTGGCCTGCCCCTCGGCGAACAGGAACTCGCGCCGCGGCTCGATCGCAAACCCGGCCTCGAGGTCGGCGACCGCGCCCGCATAGTCATGCGCCTGCACGCGCGCGACGCCGCGATCGTACAGCGCCTGCGCCTCCGGCTTCATCGGCCCCTCGACCTGTTCGCCGGCGGCGGGCTGGGCGGGCGCCTGTTGCGCCTTTGCCGGGGCCGACGCGGCGATCACGAAGAGCGCGAGCGCAACACACGAAGCGACGGAGGGCTGCCGGCGGCGGCGGATGACGTCCAGGGTATGCCCGGCTTCCGACGCTGTCGAGGCTTCGGCTACTCAGTCCAAGAAGCGATCGCGCGCGGGGCGAGGATCTCCGGCCCGACGACCACGCGCCGCTGTCCCGCCCAGTACACGCGGTCTTCGGGCGTGACGACCGGCAGCGTCCACGGCAACGGCTCGGAGCCGTCGTCGATCTCGGGCACCACCACGAGACGCACCTGCCCGGCGCGCCGTTCGATCCACGCCACCGCGTTGCCGTCGCGCCGCCAGGTCGGCGGCGCGATCACGAACGCCGCCCCCTCGGTCGCGCGCACGCGGCGCCCGTCGATGAACACGCCGCCGCCGATCACCTCGGCGACGTGGCGGCCGCACGGCGACGCCACCGGCCGCAACACCTGGGGCGCGCGCTCGGTGCGCCGCCGGCCCTGCCGCTCGGGCGTGTCGTCGCGTGGGCCGGTGGCGTGCGCGCTGCCCGCCGTCCGCCCGCCGCGCCCGCGCGCCTTCGACGGCACCAGCATCGCCGCCGCCACCGCGAGCCACAGGGTTCCCTTGCGCGCGTTCACGCTTCCATGACGCCCCCGAGGCCCATGGCCCGCAAGTTTTTGGACTCTTATTTTTTTCAGAACCCTGAGAGGGTTCCGAACCTCCCGCGACGGGCTCGCGCCAGCCAAGCTGTCGCTCCCCCACGCGATTTTTCTCCGTAACCCGCGAAATCCTGGGCATGCTGCGCGGACGGTGAGCGCCCGCGCCCACGCCACCTCGCCCGATCAGTCGAACACCGGCTGGCCGCCCGGCATCCCGTACATCATCGGCAACGAGGGGTGCGAGCGCTTCAGCTTCTACGGCATGCGCTCGATCCTCACGCTGTACCTCGCGGAGGTCCTTTACGCGCGCCACCCCGCGTTCGCCGCCGCGCCCGAGGCGTTCGCGCGCTCGCACTTCCACCTGTTCGTCGCCGGCGTGTACGCGCTGCCGATGGTGGGCGCTGTGATCTCGGATCGCCTGCTCGGCAAGTACCGCACGATCTTGTGGCTGTCGGTGGTCTACGCGGCCGGCAACCTCGCGCTCGCGCTCCTTCCTGACTCCACCTGGGGCGTGTGGACGGGCCTGGCGCTGATCTCGACCGGCTCGGGCGGCATCAAGCCCTGCGTGTCGGCGCACGTCGGCGATCAGTTCGGGCGCGCCAACTGGTTCCGGCTGCGCACGATCTATCAGGCGTTCTATTTCATCGTGAACTTCGGCAGCTTCTTCGCGACGCTGCTCATCCCGTGGATCTGGCACCGGTTCGGCATCCGGGTCGCGTTCGGGTTGCCGGGGGTGCTGATGCTGATCGCGACGGCCGTGTTCTGGATGGGGCGCAACGTGTTCGTGCACGTGCCGCCCAAGCCCGGCGGCCGGCTCGGGCTCTACGACGCCGCCACCTCGACCGCGTTTTTCCTCGCGTTCGGCCACCTGTTCTTCACCGCCGGCCGCCCGTGGCCGGTGCTGCTCGCGGTGTCGGCCGGCTTCGTCGCGCTGGGGGTTGTGCTTTTCCGCCGCCGCCAGGCGATCGCGCCCGACGAGGGCTTCCTCGCCGTCCTGCTCTACGCGCTCGGCGCCTGGTTGCGAAAGCCGACCCGCGGGTTCTTCGCCTCGGCGACCGAACGCTTCGGCGCCGCGACCGTCGAAGGTCCGGTCGCGGTGCTCCGAATCGTCAGCGTGTTCTTGCTCGTGAGCCTGTTCTGGTCGCTGTTCGACCAGCACGGCTCGTCGTGGATCCTGCAGGCGAAGATGATGGACCTCCAACTGTGGGGCGACACCAAGGTGCTGCCTTCGCAGGTGCAGGCCGCCAACCCACTGCTGGTCATGCTGCTCATCCCGTTCACCCAGAAGCTGGTGTTCCCGGGGCTCGAACGCCTCGGCATCCCCCTGACGCCGCTTCGGCGCATGACCGCCGGCATGGTGCTCACCGCGCTGTCGTTCGTGTCGGCCGCCCTCGTGCAGGCTGCGATCGATCGCGGCCCGCCCACCTCGGTGTGGTTCGGCTGGCAGATGGTCGCGTACGTGCTCATCACCCTCGGCGAGGTGCTGGTTTCGATCACGGGCCTCGAGTTCGCGTACAGCCAGGCCCCGCGCCGGATGAAATCGACGATCATGGGGTTCTGGCTGCTGACGGTGTCGCTCGGCAACGTGCTGGTCTCGATCATCGCGCGCATCGCGCTCCCGCTCGGCAAGTCGTTCTGGCTGTTCGCCGGTCTGATGGCGGCCGCCGCGGTCCTGTTCGCCGTGCGTGCGCGCTTTTACACGCCACGGGACTACGTGCAGGAATGAAGCTCGCCCCGGCCTGGATCGTCTGGATGGTCGCCGCGCTCGCCGGCGGCGGGTGTGCCAGCACCGCGATGACCCTGCGCTCGAACCGTTACCGGGTCACGGTTCCGGCGGGCTGGTCGGTGGAGGAGGCGCCGGTCGACGAAGACGAACCCGTCGTGCTCCGCGTGCCGGCGGCGTCGACCGACCAATCGGGCAAGAAACTGGAGCTCAGGATCTATGCTTGGGAGCAGAAGCGGGCGGGGAGCGCGCCGGTCGAAGACGTCGTGGCGCGCCTAGCCGCTGATGACCAGGAACAGACACAGATGAGGGCGGAAGGTGCCGCTGATGCAGAGAACTGCACCAGACTCGGAGGGCGGTTCGTCATGTTCGGCGAGCCGCGGCCCGCGGCCAGGTTGCGGGCGAAGACTGGGCACCACGTGGTCGTGACGGCGGCGACGGCCGCCGGGTCGCTGGTCGCCGTGATCGGCTTCGTCCCGCGCGCGGAGCCGTTCTGCGACAACGTCGCCGCGCTCGAGGCGGCGATCTCGGAGCTGGCCGGCGGACTGGTCGCGGTCGACTTGGCCGCGTCTCATCGAGATCGACTGCTGACGCCCACCGAGGTCCAGCTGGGCCCGCCCTTCGAACACTACTGAGGCCCCTCACGGCGGGACGGGGGAGTCCGGATCCCACGCGCCCAGGCGGGCCTCCTGCGTGGGCTTGACCGCCGCCGGGGGCGCGACCGGCGTGCGCGCGCGCCCGCGTGACTTCGTCTTCGCGACGGTCGGTGAATCTGCTGGTGCGGTCGGACCCGCCGCCACCGGCGCCGCGGCCGGTATCTTCTCCACCGCCGGCATTACGGGGAAGGTGTCGGGCGGCGGCGGGTTGATCGGGATCGGCGTCTCGACCGCGCGGATCATCGCGGGCCGCGGCGCCTCGACGCGGGGCGCATCGCCTTTCCACACCTTGACCAGCATACCGCCCGCGAACGCGGACACCCCGATGAACGCCGCGGTCGCGACCCGCCGCCGCCAGCGGCCGCGCTCCGCGATGTGCACGCGCGCCGAGGCGAAACCGTCGGTGGCCGTGCGATCCTCGGGATCGAGCTGCGCGGGCGCCGCCGGGCGCGCGGCGAGGTGCTCACCCAGCGACTTGCCCTCGCGCTGGGCGGCGCGCCACGCCTCGATGTCGGCGGCGAACAGCTCCTGCATGAACGTACCGATCTCCACCGTCGACACCGCGAGGCCCAAGTCGCGCGCGAACGACTCGAGCGACATCTGCAGCGCCTGCATCGACGGGAACCGATCGTCCGCTTCCGGCGCCAGCGCGCGCATCACGATCGCGGCCAGCGCGGTTGGGTACCTGCCGGCGCCCTCGGGCCACACCGGCGGCTCGGCGCGCCCGGTCGCGATCTTGTTCAGGATGTCGAGATCGTTCGGGCCCGAGAACGGCGCCGCGCCCGTCGTCATCTCGTACAGGATCGCGCCCAGCGCGAACACGTCGCTGCGCCGGTCGACGGGGCGGCCGCGGCACTGTTCGGGCGACATGTACGCGAACTTTCCCTTCAGCGTGCCTTCCTGCGTGCGCGTGCGCTGGAACGCCCACTTCGCGATCCCGAAGTCGGACACCTTGACCGCGCCGTCGTAGGACACGAGCACGTTCGACGGGGAGACGTCGCGGTGAACGATGTGGAGCGGCTCGCCGCCCGGGCCGAGGCGCTCGTGGGCGTAGTTCAGTCCCGCCGCCGCCGCGGCGACGATGCCGATCGCTTGCGGCAGCGGCAGCGGCGTCGCCAGCACCGGCTGCGGTCCCGACGCGCTCCGCCCGGTCGGCGTCCCCTCCGACACCGCGGGCGGGATGGTGGCCGCGCGCGACCGCTTCGCCCACGCGCGCAGGATCTCGCGCAGGTTCGCGCCGTGGACGTACTCCATCGCGAAGAACGGCGCCTCGCCGTCGGTGCCGACGTCGTAGACCTCGGTCACGTGCGGGTTGGTCAGCGTGGCCGACAGCCGCGCCTCGTCGAGGAACATGCGCAAGAGCTCCGGATCCAGCGCGTGCTGCGGCAGGATGCGCTTGAGCACGACCAGCTTCTCGAAACCCTCGATGCCGACGCCCGGCAGCCGCGCCAGGTAGATCTCGGCCATGCCGCCGACCGCCAGGCGCCGGATGAGTTGGTAGCGACCAATCCGCTGACCGCTGTCAGGGAGGGTCTCGACAGCCGGCATCGAGGCCGATTTTACATGCCCGCGAAACCCGACGCCCTGCCGCGCGCGACAACCCGGCGACTCGCGTCGCTTTTCTGACGGTCGCGGCCTTGTTGCGCAACGCGAATTCCGGAAAGCAACGCCAGGGATTTCACGCAGATGGCTCGCCGACCTGCGATAAACCGCGGGAAAACGCGGGTTCTCGGGTTGCGCAACCGCTACCTGGAATCTCGGTTGTGTAAGCGCAAAAACTCAGTGTTTGCAGTATTTTGGCTTTGGGACCTGTTGGCCCCCTTATTGCGATATGTCCCCGCATGAAGGAGAGCGTCATGAAGGAAACGTTCACGCGCAGGACGCTTCGGGTGCTGTTGGGCATGGTGGCGGCGACGTCCGCGCTGTCGGCTTGCGGCGGCAACGACACCCAGGCCCTCCCCCCGGACGTAAAGTCGATTCTGATCCTGCAGCGCACCCCCCGCGCTGACCAGGGCAACGTGTTCGACTACACGAGCTACGCGGCCGGCGGCAGGCTGGTGCTGCTCTCGCCTCCTTCGGCCGACGGAAAGTTGAGCGTGCTATTCGACAAGGACGTGGCCGGTGTCGAGGGCATCGACATCCAGTCCTATGACCTCTCGTTCGACGCGAAGTCGGTCGTGTTCTCGGCGTCGCTCGCCGGCGCGTCATACCAGCTGTTCGCGATGAACCTCGACGGGTCGAACCTCCGGCAGCTGACCTCGGGCGGCAACGACTACGTGTATCCGACGTTTCTCCCCGGTGGGCAGATCCTGTTCATGACCAACGAGAACGTGGAGGCCGACACGCCGCAGTTCCGCGACGAATACGAACGCCAGACCACCGCGCAGGTGGGCACGATGGCGGCCGACGGCACCGGCCAGGTGCTGGGCGCCCGCAACGTCTCGCACCGGGTCTCGCCGGCGGTGATGCCCGACGGCAGCGTCGCGTTCACCGAGTGGCGGCACATGGGCGGCGTCAACGACGGCCACATCCGCGCGATGAACACCGACATGACCGGCATGCGCGAGCTGTTCGGCGGCGAAGAAGGCGGCGCGGCGGGGACCAACAGCTACCTCAAGGCGCGCTACGTCCAGACCACCGCGTTCACCGATCCGACCACCGGCCAGGCCGTCGACAACCACCAGATGATCGCGATCGCGACCTCGCGCGACCGCACGCTGCAGTCGGGCAAGCTGTTCCTCATCAACCTGAACGGCAGCGAAGCCAATTCGACCTTCACCGATCTCACGCCCCTCATCCCGGGTGACCGCGCGCCGAGCGCGGTAGGCCGCTACTACGACGCCGAGGCGGTTGACGGCGCGGCGGGGAAATTCTTGGTCTCCTGGTCGGACGGCCCGGTCGAGTCCGAGGCGCTCGCGACCGGCCACAGCAACGCCCAGTTCGGCATCTACGTGTTCGACCTGTCGGCGCGAAACTCGCCGACCGGCGGCCGCTACCCGATCTTCGACGCTCCGGACATGTGGGACGTGCTCGCGCGTCCGGTCCGCAAGCGGGCGGAGCCGATCCCGACCACCACGCCGATCGCCGGCACCGATACCACCATCGGCGCTCTCAACGTCTACAACTCGTCGGTGTTGAACATCCCGGCCGGCGAGGTCGTGAAGGTTCGCTTGCTCGAGGGTTTCTCGGGTGAAGAGGGCGGCATCGACATGTTCGGGTCGACCGAGTTCGACGGCCAGTCCCGCTACGGCGAGGTTCCGGTCAACCCGGACAACTCGTTCGCGGCGGTGGTGCCGGGCAACGTGCCCTTTCACATCCAGCTCATCGACAAGTTCGCGCTCAACATCGCCAACGAGTCGATCTGGATCAGCGGCCGCGGCGGCGAGCAGCGGTTCTGCGGCGGCTGCCACGAGAACCGGACCGAGAGCTCGGTCATCTCGCCCGGCGTCACGCAGAACGTGCTCCGCGGCGCGGTCAACCTGGTCACCCCGCGCGCCCAGCGCCTGTCGACGACCGCGTACCAGCTCGCGGGCGGCAACCTTCCGACCGCGGGCGCGCTCGCGCCCGGCGACAACGCCGTGCGCGGTGTGCCCTGGGACAAGGCGATCCAGCCCATCTTCAACGCCAAGTGCGTGAGCTGCCACGGTCCCGACAACAAGGCGGGCGTCCCCAGCTACACGGTCACCGACATGACGACGATGACGACCCAGACGTTCAACTTCGACCTGTCGGGGACGCCGCTGGCGATCACCGTCGGCGAGGACATGGCCAGCTACTTCACCACCTCGTACATCTCGGTCATGGGCCTCGGCGAGATGCTGGGCGAGAACGTCGTCCAGATCACCGGCAACCCCGGGATCACGGGCATGGTGCCCGCGAGCTACGTGTCGCCGGGCTCCGCAACCGACAGCGAAATCATCAAGATGTTGAACCCGCCCCAGCGCTTTCCGAGCGTCAACATGACCGTGCGTAAGTTCCCGCTCAAGTACGTGCCCCCACAGGGCACCTCGACCGCGGACTTCGCCGCGGACCACGCGTCGGTGCAGCTGACGGCCGACGAGTACTACCTCCTCATCCTCAACATCGATATGGGCGGCCAGTTCTTCTTCCGGGAGAACCTGGATTCGTACCAGCCGTAACGGGAGCCAGTGACCATGCGAAAGGAAACGACGATGAAGCTCGCGACAGTCACCACGTTCCTCGGCCTCACGCTGGCCTTGGCCGGCACGGCGTCGGCCGGCAGGGGCGGCAGCCCCGGGGCGATCCGCAACGCCATCAATTCGGGGTCGGTCGACGCCATCGCGGCTGAATTGGAACGCTCGGAGTTCCTGGTGTGCGGCGCCTGCATCGACATGGTGAAGCCGCTGGTCGACAACCCGAACTACAAGGTCCGGCAGGTCGCCGCGTGGTGGCTCGCCCGCCGCGCGGTCGCCCGCACGGTCCGGGTCGAGATGTTGACCCGGCTGTCGCAGCCGGACTCGACCGCGGCGCGCAACGCCGCCGACATTCTGGGGGAGCTCCACACCGTGACGTCGATCCCCGCCCTGGGCGCGGCGCTGTCGAACCCGATCTACTCGGGGGAGGCGCGCGCCGCGATGGCGCGCGCTCTCGGGACGATCAACCGTCCCGCTGTCGTCGCTCACCTGACCACGGGGCTGACGGCGCCCGAGGCCGAGGTTCGGCTCGCGTCGCTCAAGGCGCTGCAGGGGGTGACCGGCCTGCATGACGGGACGGCGGTGGCACCGCTGGTCGCGGACGCCGACGTCGGCGTACGCGCCGAGGCGGCGATGACGCTGGGCGCGCTCCGTGCGCGTGCCGGCACGGACGCGCTGGTGACCGCGCTTGGGGATGCGTCGCCGGCGGTGCGCAAGCAGGCCGCGTGGGCGCTCGGCCGCGTCGGCGCCAGCGCCAGCGTGGCGGGCCCGGCCCTCGGGGCGGTGGCCGCCAACGACCCGAGCCCGTTCGTCCGTTCGCTCGCGGCCGTGTCGCTGACCCAGCTGTCGCGATAAGCGACCCCCGCGGCCTGGGAGCCGCATCTCATAACGGGGCGGCGCCGGGATGTTCTCCTCGCGCCGCCCAGTCTTTTTCCGACGGGTCTGTTACGATGGATCGTCGATTCATGCCCAGCATGCGACACACGCTGCCCCTGGCGCTGCTCGTTTCGGCGGGCTGCATCAGCAAGCCGCCCGAGCGGCACTTCTACGACCAGCACATCCAGCCCATCCTCGACCGGTTCTGCGTCGGCAATACGTCGCCGTGCCACGCGATCGATCCCGTGACGAAGACCGCGCTCGGCAATCTGGACCTGTCGTCGTACGACCAGGTCCAGAAGCGGCGCGACGTCCTGCGCACCTACGGCAGCTACCCGCAGCCGCTGTTGCTGCTCAAGGCGATGCCGGAGACGGCGGTGTCGATTCCGTACCTCGGCAAGACTTACCCGAGCGAGATTCGCCACGCTGGCGGCAAGCCGATCGATCCCAGCTCGGACGCGTTCTATCCATTGAAGCGCTGGCTGGACAACGGCGCCAACCGTGACGGCGTCGCGCCGCCGCCGTCGGTCCGGCAGGGCAGCGGCAACTGCAACTCGGACCTGCCGCCCGCGTCGCAACGGCTGACCATCGACGCGGCGGCGCAGGCGACGCCCGCTTTTCAGGCATGGAACAGCATCCAAGACTTGCTGATGACCTCGTGCGCGTACGGGACCTGCCACAGCTCGCCGCAGGCGGACTTCTACCTCGTGTGCCCAACCGATCCCGAACGCATCCAGTTCAACTACGCGCAGGCGGCGGGCTTCGTCGCGCTGGCGCCGACGTCGGTGCAGCAAAGCGAGATCCTGCTGCGGCCGCTGTCGCCCCAGGCCGGCGGCTTGAGCCACACGGGCGGCGTCTTCTTCGAGTCGCAGGCCGACCTCACCTGGCAGTCGCTGCGCGACTGGGCGAACCTGGTGCAGGAGTCGCCGCTGCCGGTCCGGCCCAAGACCGCGGGTGAGGAGTTTTTCGGCACCCAGGTGATGCCGAAGTTGCTCCAGCGCGGCTGCGCGCTCGAAGGCTGCCACAGCCCCGACGGCTTCAACGACTTTCGGCTGCGCTCGGGCGGGCAGGGGTTCTTTGCGCCGCCCGCGCTCCACCGCAACTATGAGTCGCTGCTGGCCGAGTTCATGGCGCTCGACACGGTGGACATCAAGCAGTCGCGCGCCATCAAGAAGAACATCGCCCCGACCTCCGGTGGCACGACCCACCGGGCCGGGCCGCTGCTCGAGGACATGGCGGCGATCGACGATCCCTGCCCGCAGCCGTTCGACCCGAACGCGACCAACAACCGCGCCATTTGCGTGTTCAAGGAGTGGCACCGCCTAGAGCGCATCGCGGCGGGCGCGGCGGTGTCGCCGATGACGAGCGGCAGCACGCTGCCGCTCGCGTTCGTGTCCCGGCCGGCCAACGGCGACGACCTCCTGCACTTCGGCACGCACGCGAGCGGTGCCGATCTCAAGCTCGCGGACGCGACGCTCGACGGCAACGGCGGCGTGACAGCGGTGGGCAACGTGCGCAGCGCGCTCGGGCCGTGCACGGGCCTCGGTGGCACCGACACCGACGTGCGGGGACCCGAGTGGAGCTACGACGGGACCAAGCTGGTGTTCGCGGCGCGGGTGGGCGGCACGAGCGGCCTCGATCTGTGGCTGCTCGACGTCGGCGCCAACACCTGCCGGCGGCTCACCAACGACAACGGGCGGATGGCGGCGAGCGGCGTGCCCGTGCACAACTTCGACCCCGTGTTCGCGCCCGACGGCAGCGTCGTGTTCGCGTCGACCCGCGCGGGGACGTTTACGCTCAAGACGTTCCAGCCCAACGCCGATCTTTGGCGGGTCGGACCGAGCCTCGACTTCGGCAACCCGCAGCAGATGACGTTTCTGCTCAATTCGGAGATCGGGCCCGCGTTCATGCAGGACGGCCGGGTCAGCTTCACCGCCGAAAAGGCGACCCCCGAGTTCTACCAGCTCGCGGGCCGGCGAATTAACTGGGACCTGTCCGACTATCACCCGCTGCTCGCGCAGCGCGCGCAATCGACCAACACGTTCACGGCCGGCCTGCAGCCGTCGGTCGACTACCAGCAGGCGACCGAGATCCGCGAGGCCCTCGACCGCAATTTCCTCGTCATCCTCTCGGACGTGGGCGCGCGTGGCGGCGGGGGCGCTCTCGCAACCTTCAACCGGTCGATCGGACCTTTTCAAGCCAACCGCGGCGAGGTGACGTTCGTGCGGTCGTTGGTGATCATCGACGCCGGCGCGACCAGGGCCGGCGGTTCCGGCCTCTACCGTTCGCCGTTCTCGCTGCCGAACGGCGAGATCCTGGCGTCGTACGCGACGGGCATCGCCGACCCGACCAGCGGGGCGCCTCGCTACGACCTGGTCGCGGTCAATGAGCGCAACCCCGCGCCGCGCATGTTGGTCTCGGGCGGCGGCCAGTCGTTGGTGGAGGCGGCGCTCGGCTACCGCCGCGCCGAGCGCATGTTGTTCAGCAACGTCCCGCAGCTGGTGTTCGGCGGTCGCTTCGACTCGAACCTAGGCGCGGCGGCCGTGATGCACCTGCCCGACGTGCCGGTGCTGGCGACGCTGCTGGGCGCCAACCTGCGCGAGGCCCGCAACGTCAAGGCCATGGACCGGATAACGACCCTCCAGGTCTACGAGGAGCTGCCGCCCCCGAACGGTAACCCCGGCGGGCTGATGGGCTCGCAGATGACCTACACCAACCGCATGTCGCTGGGCCGGGCGTCGCTGGAGTCCGACCGGTCGCTGAAAGTACAGCTGCCGACGGGCAAGCCGCTGATTCTCGAGTTCCTCGACTCTGGGGGCACCCCCGTGTTCACGATGAGCGAGGAGCACCAGATGAACCCGGGCGAGGTCATCACCCCGGGGCCTCCCCGGAGCGTGTTCAACGCCATCTGCGGCGGCTGCCACGGCAGCCTCGACGGTTCCGAGCTGGACGTCGTGGTCAGCCCGGACGCGCTCACGGGCGCCACGGTGTCGATGTCCCGGGAGTCGGCTCCGAAGCTCCTGCGCTGATGTTCTGCGCGTAATTTACGTGGAGTTAGGCGGGCGGAAAAATGGCGGAAACATCGATTGTGGATAATCAGAGTGTCGTGCTGCCAACACAAAATCCGCTTCCCTCGGCCGGCAGCCCGGCACCGGCGGCACGAAAGCGGGCGGCGGCCCCCGCGTCGATCCTGGCGATCACCGACGACCCAGAGCTGCGCGACCTGCTGATGGAGATGGCGCTCGCCGAGGGGTTCGGCGTCCGTTGCGCCACCAGCGAGATCGAGGCCGCCAACGTCATTCACGCCGAGCGCCCGGGCCTCGTGCTCGTCGACCTGGACATGGCCGACCGGGTGGGGAGCAAGTTCCTTCGCGCGCTGCGGGTGAGCCCGTTTCGCGACATCCGCTGCCTGGCCGTCACCGCGAGCAACGACCCGATGTTGAGCATCAGCGTCGACGCCCCCGTCTTCTTCAAGCCCGACCTCGGCGGCCTCGACGCCGAGATCGAACGCCTGGTTCGAGGGACACCGTAGCGGAGCGGCGCCAGCTCAGAACCGCACGGAAAACGCTCCTTGGAGCAGGTGGGCGAACTTGCGGTCGGCGTTGGGGGCGTCGGCCGGTAGCACGTAGAACAGGACCTCGTATTTGGCGTCGAGCTCCATCTCGACGAACCAGGCGGACCGCTGCTGGCGGGGGCGGCGCAGGAACGCCATCCGGCCGCCGAGCAGGTAGTTGCCCATGTCCGACAGCTCGCGGTCGCCGGTCCAGTACTCGCTGTTCGGGCCGTAGAGCCGGAGCTCGGTCGCGGTCCGGTAGAAGCTGGCGCCGCCCTGCAGGTGGTAATGGGCCCGTACCGACAGCAGGAGCGAGTTGCCGATGTATTTGTTGAGGGTGGCGTCCGCGGTGACCGCGCGCACCGCCCAGCTGTCGTCATAGAGGCGCAGCATTCCGAGCGCGGACGCGCGCAGGTCCGGCATGGCGTACGCGAGGCGCAGGAACGCGGCGTAGCGCTGCCGGTACTGCGGGTGGCGCTCCTGCGGTTGGTGGCGCTGCATGCCGAGCTGCACGGCCCGGTACGGGTTCGACTGAAAGCCGTCGAGCAGTTGAATGGTCGCGCCGCCCTGGAGGACCAGACGCGGCGTCATCGTCCACGACAGCGCCGGCTCGAGCGTGTCGATCGACAGCTTGTGCGTCACCACGTCAGGTTTGCTGGCGTCGAAGCAGTCCGCCGACGACGTCAGCCGCACGAGCTGCAGCGGCAGGCCGGCGGCGGCGTCGTTGTTGGCGTCGCACACGCGGTCCCAGTTGTGCGTGTACCCGAGCGTGAGCTTGAAATTGTGCTCGTAGAGATCGCTGTGGGTGACGGCCGACAACGCGTAGGTCTTGTAATCGCTCTCGAACCCGTACGCGCCCGAGAAGCTGATGCCGTTTTCGGGCCGCTCGAAGCCGAAACCGCCGTGTACGAGATGGCGCGTGTCTTCGAACTTGGTGGGGCCGGAGACCGCGTCGATCCCGGAGCTCGGGCCGAACACCGCCGGCGTCGCGCCGCTGACGACGTCGACGTTGTACCCGAGCGCGATGTTGAAGACGTCGGCCATCGTCGCGCTGGCGTCCACCTGGGGGTGAAACACCTTGACCCCCTCACGCGCTTGCCCCGGCTCCGCGAACATCGTCATCCGCGTGGACGCCTCCGCGGTCGCGGCCCCCGCCGCGCCGGGGGCCGCAACGCCGCAGAGGATCGCGGCTGCGAACGGAATGTCCCTCAGTTGCAACCGCAGCCTCCGCCCGAGGTCCCGGTGCCGCCGATCGCGCCTTCACGGTTCGACAGCACGTGCTCCTCGGCTGCGCGCTCCTGCGAGTCGGCATCGAGCTGCATGATTCGATCCGACAGGAGCTCGCGCTGGTGGGGCTTCACCGTCCACTTGGACAGCGAACAGCCGCCGGTCGCGAGGCCGAGGGCGATCGCGAAGAAGAAGATGGGCTTAGAAAAAAACCGCGAGCGCACCTGAGTACTCCTGGATTCGGTGGGTGTGGTCGGGATCGAAGATGACGTAGTGGCGGACGTCGCCCCGCAGCGTGAGGCGTTTCTTGAGCGCGACGATCAGGCCGCCCCCCACGTTGACCATCGAGTAGTTGTGGGTCTCGATGGCGAACTGGTCGGCCTTCTTGCGCCCGTACGCGCCGCCCGCGGCGCCGGCCACGAACGGCGTCACCGGCGAGCGCGCAAACAGATAGGCATTGAACCCGCCGCCGACGTAGGTGACGTCGACCTGGTTGCCGACCGTCTCGCCCACGAAACCTTCCAGCGACACGTGCGGCGCGAGCAGCCAGGCGGGTCTGAACATGAACAGGCCGTCCCCGCCCAGCACGCCGGCCGAGAACGCGAAGCTGAAGGTCTCCTCGAGCAGCGGGGAGGGCGAGAACACCGCGTGGCCGAAGCGCCGCCAAAGCGACGGCCCCTCGTGCGCCGCCGCGGTGTCGACGTCGAGCGGGAAGACCTGGTCGCCTAGGATCCAGCCGTAGGTGCCATCGGGCAGCTCGACCCGGAACCAGTGGTCGTGCGTCGCGCGTCCGATCGCGGTCAGCACCTCGCCCATCTTGGCCCGGTAGACCGCGCGGAAGCCGAACCCGGGGCCGGTGCGGACGTCGGCCGCCTCGGCCACCACGCGCACGAGCGCCTGGTCCTCCGCGCGCGCCACCGCCGACGACAGTGCGAGCGCGAGCCCGAGCAGCACCGCGGGCGCGAGCGGGCGGCGACTCACGGCGCCGACACCCACGCGGTGATCACGTCCGCCTCCGTTCCGGTTGGGCTAATCAGCATCCCGCCCCGGTGGGTTTTCTGGCCGGACGGCATCTGTAGCAGCTTGCTGCCCGCGACGTTCGAGCAGTTCATTTGCTCGCTGACGGTTCGATAGTTCGCTGCCCAATCTCCGGTCAGGGGGAGGATCACGGCGCCCGTCGCGTCCATCCCGGTTACGAGCGGGAAGATCAAGCGCAGCGAGTTGGTCGAGGCGACGCCATGGCACTGGCTGTCGTAACAGTGCACGCCGCCGTAGTCCTGGCTGATGACCGTCGGCCAGATGTCCGTGACGAAGTATTGCTCGCTCGGCCGGCACGCGTTGATGTCGGCGGGCGGATTGCCGAGGCTGACCGTGTCGCACGCCGAGATCACGACCGTCAGCGATCCGGCGGCGGCGAGGACGACGGTGGCGCCCGTCAGCACGAGATTGCGCCTCAAAACGTGTACCTCAGGTACGTGGTGACGGCGAGGTCGGTGCTGTTGCTGACGTGTTTGAGCCAGTAGAAGCTGCCGCGCAGCCCCACCGAGAAGTGCCGCGACAGCGAGTGGTAGTCGACGCCCAAACCGCCGCCCGCGGTGAACCCGGTGCGGTAACGCGCGAGCCCGAGCGCGTAGAGCAGGTTGCTCGACATCCGCGTCCCGCCCACGCCGCCCTCGGCGAAGAACGACCATTGTACGATGCGCACGGTCAGCTTGCCCTCGAGCGTGCCCTGGTACGCCTGCAAAAGCTGGCCGGAGACCGGGGTGTCGCCTTTGGTCTCGTGCGTGGACCCGAGCGCGCGCGCCTGCAGCGCGAAGAACGGCAGCAGATCGTAGCCGAGCCGAGCGCCCACCGCGAACCCGGGCGAGATGTCCTCGCCCGCCGGTCCGAAGAAGCCGACCACGCCGATCTCGCCCTCGGTGTAGAGGCCGTGCGCGAACTTGCTCGGGTCGGGGAAGATCGCCGCGGACGGCTCGGTGGTGACTTGCGCATGCGCGAGCGCGCCGCCCAGCAGCCATGACGTCGCCAAAGTCGTCGCCACCAACGCTGGGAGTCGTGGTCGAGGTTTCAAGGGCGAGAGGTCAGGTCACTGCGCTGCGTTTGGCGTTTACGTTGCTCCGGGCACGACGCTACATCATCGCCGGGGGCGCGAACGTCACCGGCGCGGGGTTGAACGGGGTGTCGCCGGTCTCGTGCAGCAGCTGGTCGTCGTCGTCGCGGACACGGACGACATATTCGCACTGCATGGCCACATCCGTCTGCAAATTAACCGTGACCTGGACCATCGCCGGCACCACGATGTTGCCGGGTACGAGTGCCATACCCACTGGGTTGACGTCGGAGCGATTGATGAGCACGCCCGCGAACGTCGTGGTGTCGAGCCAGCGGCCGAGGGCGTCGAGGTCCAGCTCCGCCTCGGCGAAGTCGTCCTCGCGCAGGAGGCCGCTCCAGCTCTGGCCCGCCCCCAGCATGTGCGGCTTGGAGGTCAGGAGCGGGAAGAACGTGCCGAGCTCGCCCGGCTCCTCGGCGATCGCCATCGCGACCGTCTTCGAGTCGTAGAGCGCGAACTCGCTGGCGCCGTCGACCAGCAGGTTGAAGGTGCCGTCCATGCCCGACGTGTTGCTGACCTTGTACGAAAGCTGGATGTGCACCTTGTCGCGCGCGACCCAGGGGACGTCGTTGCCGTAGTCGAGCGACGCGGTCTGGGCGGCGAGCGCGTCGCGCTCCTTCTGGGTCGGGTTTCGGAACCGCAACCGCAGCGTGTTCGACGGAGGAAGCTCCTCGCCGCCCTCGGCCACCAGCAGCTCGCCGTTGAAGTAGAGCGGCGTGTTCAACGCCTGGCAGCCCGAGCCCGCGAGAACCAGCGCGAGCGGAAGCAAGTTGCGGTAGTGAAACATGGTTACCCTCCTTTGAACACGAAGGGAAAGCGCGTGACCGTGGTCTGCGCCGGCGCCTTGGGAAATTGCCACTGCTTGACCTGGCGGACGATGCAACCCTCGACGGCGGTGTCGCTGAGCGTGCTCGACTTGACGTTCGCCTTGCTCACCGAGCCATCGGGCTGGATCACCCAGAAGATGTCGATGCCGCCCGCGAGCGTCGGCTTGTGCTGGAGCTCCTTCTCGTAGCAGTACTTCACGCCCGCCATGTGGGCTCTGACGACCTTCATGATCTGTTCTTTCGACAACGAGCCGTCGGTGTCGCCGCCGCCCGAGCCCATGCCCACCGAGACCTCGTGCTCGCCGCGCTCGGCGAGCTTGGGGCCGCGGCCCTTGCCCTTGCCGCCGCGGCCGCCAGTGTCGAGGCTGCCGGCGCCGTAGATGTGGCCATAGCCGGTACCGCCGCCGCCCGGGCCGCTGCCGCTGGTCGCGAGGCCGCCCGCGCCGCGCCCGACCGCCATCTTCGCGCCCGCCATGCCGGCGACGGCCTGCTCGACGTCGTTGCTCTGCGCGAACAGCTTGGACAGGCCCGACCCCGGCGCCTTGTCCTTGCCGATGATCGAGAGGATGCCGATCTTCTGCACCTTCTCGCGGAGGACGTCCTCCTTGCCCTTGGGGATGATGGTGTCCTTCTGGGTGGCGTCGGCGCGGCCCAGCTTGCCCGCCTTCTCCTTCGCCCGCTTCATCTGGCCTTCCTTCTCCTTCGATTTCTCCTCCGCCTCCTCCTTCTTGGCCTTGGCGACCTCCTTCTTCTGGAACTCCATCACCTGCTGGGTCTCGATCTTCGCGACCCGCTCGGCGTTCAGCGCCAGCGGCGGCTTGGGCGCCTCCTTTTCCCACATGAACATGAGGATGGTGGCGAAGATGCCGAGCACGAGGGTGACGCTGGCCTGCGTCCGGATCATCTCGGGGTCGCGCGTGATCGGACGCGGCACCCGCTCGGGCGGATCGACCCAGCGGATCTCGACGCGCAGATCGCTGCCGTCCGCGAACACGAGCTTGGCGCGATCGCCGCGCGCGAGATCGACGTTGCTCGAGGCGACGTCGGCGACCGACATCGCGGAGCCGGCGAGCTGCAGCTCGCCCTTCAGCTCGGGCGTGAGGTGAAGGGTGTAGCCGTCCTTGAGTGGCGACAGCAGCAGGAACTTCGCCTGCCCCGCGAGCGGCGGGGTGATGAACGAGGCGCGCTTGTGCGGGCCGACGGTGACCTTGCGCCGGCGTCGGAGCAGCCGGTAGCCGATGATCTGGTTGCGCCAGATGAACGCCACCTGGAGGATCGCGTGCGCGGTCACGGGACGCGGCACCGTCGGCGCCCTCGCCGGGCGCGCGCCGGCCGAGGCAACGCCAGCCGGCGGCGGGAGGGGCTTGGAGAGTGGGCTTTGGGCCAAATCTTCACCTACTTAGAACGAACGTTCAGAGGTTCCTGTCATCGGCGCTTTGCTGAAGCTCCTTCATGAACGACCGCTTGTCAGGGGCCGACATGTCCAGCTCCAGCTTGACCCGATTCAAAAAGTACAAGAGTTGCGGGGTCTTGAGCTTACCTTCGACGTCCATCGCGCCGAACGAATACGACTTGGATTTCACCTTCCCGCCCGGGGCCGGCGTGGCGGACGCGGCCGGGGCGGCATCGCCGCCGCTGTCGCCACTGTCCGATGCGTCTGATGACGACGCCGCCGGGGCCGGGGCAGCGGCCGCCGAGCGCTCTTTCGGCGCGCCGTGGTTCGGGGACGGCGTCCTGCGGGCCGCCGCCGCGGGCTTGCCGGCGAGAGCCGGGGTGGTGGCGAGCGCCAACGCGAGCCCGAAGGCAACCGCCCGGATCACTTCAGCTCCTTGAGCCGGGAATCGGCGTCGGCTCGCCTGGCGTCGTCCTTGCCGACCGCCTGGGTGTACTGCGTCAGGAAATCCTTGGCCTTTTGCGGGTCCTTGTCGAAGTCCATGTACAGGACACCCAGGTTGTAGAGCGCGGCCGGGTAGTCGGGCTCGATGTCGAGCGCCCGCTCGTACGCCTTGCGCGCCTGGTCGAACTTGCCGTCGCCGCGCGACGCGACCCCCAGCGCGACCTGGGCGTCGGCGTCGTTGGGGTCAATTTCCACAGCCTTTTCGAGCTCATGGCGGGCTTTCTTGTAATCGCCGCAGTCCAGGTAGACCACCGCTTTGTTCAGGCGGGCCTGGACGTACTTGGGATCGAGCTCGGAAGCCTTTTGAAAGTCCAAGAAAGCCTCCTGGTCGTGGCCGCGTTCGAAGGCAACGAGGCCCAGGTTGTTCCAGACGAAAGCGCTCTTGGGATCGAGCTCCGAGGCCTTGTGCAAAGCGGTCTCAGACAGCTCGTATTTGCCCATTTTATAATAGGTTAGGGCCAGGGCGTTATAGGCAACTACGGTGTGGGCGACGTTTTCGCCGGCGGTCCCCAGCAGCAGTCGCGCCTGTTCAAGCGACTCGTCCAGCTCCCCCGCCTCGCGGAGCACCTGGCCGTAGCGGGACCGCATCTCGAAGTCGTTGGGATCTGCGTTCAGCCACTTGGCGTAGACGCCGGCCGCCTTCTTGGGCATGTGGGCGCGCCGAAGGCTCTCGCCGTAGGCGAGCAAGGTCTTGCGGGCGCCGGGCTGGATGTCGAGCGCGCGCTTGAAGTGGTCGGCGGCGGTGTCGAAGTTGCCGAGCGCGGTCTCGATGACGCCCAGGTTGTGCCACGCCTCGAACAGATGGCCGTCGAGCTCGGTCGCCTTGGTGAGCGTCTTGCGCGCTTCCTTGTAGTGCTTGCGCCCCATCTTCATGATGCGGACGCCTTCCTCGAACGCCGCCTGCGCCTCGGGCGTCGTCTTCGGCACCGCCACCGGCGCGATCGGATTCGCGGCCGCCCCCGGCTTCGCCGCCTTGTGCCCGCAGGCGCTGGCCGCGACGGCCAGCGCCAGCGGGAATGCGAGGCGCCTACTGGTCACGGCGCACTTCCTCCATCTTGTCGAGGGCGATCTTGGGCTCGCCGGGGCGCGTGGTCAGCCGGAGCTCGGCCTCCTTCGGGTATTCATTCTCCGCCAGCCGCGACAGCGCCTGCCGCAGCGACTGGGTGTGGTGGTTGTAGACGCCGATGGTGAGCGCCTTGGCGTAGCCGGACTTGTACGCGTCGAGCGCCTTGTCCTCGATCACGACGATGACTTTCTCGAGCTCGTCGCGATACATCTGCTTCTCGTCTTCCTTGAGGTCCTTGGGCACGGGCGCGCTGCGCATCGCCTTGGCGAACGCCTCGTAGCCTTGGCCGATGCGGTAGAGCGCCGCGGTCGCCCATTCGGGCGACTTGTAGGTCACGACGTCGAGGTAGATCGCCTTGGCCTCCTCGAGGCGCTTGGCCTTCTCCTCGAGCACCTTGGCGAGCTGCTTCGGGCGGCCGGCGATCTTGATCCGCTCGTAGTCACGAAACACGAGATCGCCTTGAATGTGCCTCGCCTGCGCCGCGTAGTAGCTGGTCTCCTCGCCGCTGTCGTGTTTGCCGCGCTTGCCCTCGCTCTTGTACGCGGAGAGCGCCTTGCCGGCGGCGTCCTTGGCGGCAGCGTCGTTGCCCGCCTTGAGGTGCGCGTCGGCCTCGCGTGCCAGCGCCTCGACCGTGCGCCCGTCGCCGGGATAGCTCTTGCTGTAGGTCGCAAACGCCGCCGCGGCGCCGCGCCAGTCCTTCTGTTCCTCGCGGACGACCGCGGCCTGAAACGCCACGTCTTTGGCGTCGCTGCGATCCTTGTAGCGCTTGGCGTACTCGCCGTAATGCTTGATCGCGCGATCGTGCTGGCCGAGGCCCTGGCGCAGGACGCCCGCGCTGCGGAGCGCGTCGGCGGCGTGCGCGTTCTGCGGGTACCGCTGCGCCAGCTGCTCGTACAGCGCCGCCGCCTTGTCGTAATAGGCGATGCCCTCCTCGATGCGGGCGGCGGTGAACAGCGCGTCGGGCGCCTCGCTCGCGGTCGGGTACTTGTCGGCGAGCTGCTTGTACGCGGCGACCGCCTCCTCCTGCTTCTTCGCTTTTTCCAGTACCGCGCCCGCGTTGTTGAGCGCCTTGGGCGCGTAGCCGTTCTGCGGGTACTCCTGCGCGACGCGCATGTAGAACCCGGCCGCCTTGTCGTACTTGCCGTCGGCGGCGTACTTCTCACCCGACTTCATCACCGAGCCGACGATCAGCTTGTCGAGCCGCTCCTGCTCGTCTTTGGACGCGAACGCCTTGGTCTTCTTGAGCCGGCGCGCCCAGCTCTCGATATTCTCGTAGTTCTTGGCCTTGTTGAGCGCCTGCAGGATCCGGTCGCCGGCCGCGCCCGCGTTGGGATCGTCGGGGTATCGCTCGACGATCAGGCCGAAGCGCTTCACCGCCTCGTCGTAGTCGCCGTAGTCGAAGAAGAACTGACCGTTCTTGTAGATGACGGTGACGATCTCCTTGTCCTTCGGGAACAGCGTCGCGTAGAGGTCGGCCGCCTCGCCGAACAGGCGGTCGCTCTCGGTGATCTCGCGCTTGCCGCCCCCGGATCCGGCGACCGGCTTGCGGACCTTCTCGAACGAGCTCATGGCCTTGAGCAGGGCGTCCTTGTGGTACTGGCCCGGCGGCTGGGTCTTGCCCACGCCGAGGTATTCCCGCCCCGCCTCCTCGTACTTGCCGAGCTTGAAGTAGAGGATGTCGGCGCGGAAGTAGCGCAGCTCGGCCGCGTCGGCGGCGTCGGGGAAGTTGGCCAGATAGAACTCGTACGACTCGGCGGCGCGCGCGTAGCGCTGCCTGTCGACGACCTTGGTCGTCTTCTCGTTCTGCTGCGCCTCCGAGTGCATGGTCTTGGCGACGGTGCGGATGAGGCCCTCCGCCAGCGTGCGCGCGTGCTCGAGCGTCTTCGGGTGGTCCTTGTTGGCGGCGGCCCACGCGCTCCGGCCGCCGTAGCCGTTGGCGAGCTTGCGCATCTCCACCACGGCGGTGTTGACGTCGCCCAGCAGCTGGTAGGCCTCGACGATCTTGCCGTGGTAGTCGGGCGCCTCGCCCGCGGTCGGGTCGAGCTCGATGAGCAGCCGGTAGGCCTCGACCGCGCGTTCGTAACGGGTCTGGTCGAACACGGTCTCGGCGAGCTGCTTGAGCACCTTGCGCGAGTACTGCTTGCCGCCGATCTGGGAGAGGAACTCGAACGCGTCGTGCGCGCTCTTGGTATCGTCCTCAGTAAAAAGCTCGACCAAATAGTCGAGTGCCTGGCCCTGGAGCTCCTGCGCGCGCCGCTGCTCGGCCTCGGTGCGGCCGGCCTTCTTCTTGGCGAGGTCGAGCACGTCCTTGAATCGCAGCGCGCTCTTGTTGGTGTCGCCGAGCTTCCAGTAACACCACGCGGTCTTGAACAGCGCCAGGTCATAGAGCTGCGACTTCGGGTGCTGGATGACCTTCTCGTAGGCGTCGAGCGAACCCTTGTAGTCCTGGCGCTCGTAGAACCGGTACTCGGCGATCGCCATCCACGCGTCGGCGACGTAGCGGGAGCGCGGGTACTTGTCGAGGATCATCTGGAAGTACTTGATCGCCTCGCTGCCCTTTTCGCGTCCGCCCTGATCGCGCAGCGAAAACGCGTACAGATAGATGACGGTGTCGATCTTGCGGAACTTGGGGTAGCCCTTGATGAGCTGGAGGTACACCGACTGCGCCTGCGCGAGATCGACGGTGGGCGGCCGGCGCGGCACCTTCGGACACTCGTTGCGATCGGCGTGGCAGGCGGTGACCGCGGCCTGATACTTGGCCATCTTCTCGAGGTAGACCGCCTTCGATTCCTCCCAGTAGAGCTCGGCGAGCTTGTACATCGCCTCCGCCTGCTCCTTGGAGTGCGGGCTGTCCCGCAGGTAGCTCTCGATGAGCTTGATCGCCTCGTGGCGCGCGACCGTGACCTCCGCTTCCTTCTCGTGCAGGGCCTTGAGCAGGATGGGTGGCAGCTTCTTTTCGGGCTCGTCGGCGTCGGGGTCGTCGGCGGCGTCCGCCGCGTCCGCCTTTTCGCCCCGTTTGGCCTTGGCGGCGTGCGCGTGAGTCGCGAACGACGCGAGCGCGATCGCGAGGAGGCCTGCCGCGAGCGGCCTGTGTCCTGTCGTCCTCACTTGAAGTTCTCGTACTCGTCGGACCAGAACTCACCTTCGAATGGCCAATACTCCTCGTCGTCGCCCATCAGGCCTTCGAGCTGCAGGGTGGCGAACAGATCGGCGGGGTAGCGGCCTTGTCGCAGATTGGCGATCTCGATCTCGAGCTTCTTCTTCTTGCCGATGAGCGCGTCGATGTGGGTCAGGCGCGCGCGGCGCAGGAGCTCGCGCAGCCGCTGGTCGAGGTCGCCGAGCGCCTTGGTGGCGATCGTGCTCGCGGCCGCGACCAGCCGCGCCCGGAGCCTGCGCGCCTCGGCCGCGAGCGCCAGCGTCGCCTCGGCGTCCTTGGCGAAACGGCCCCCGGCGACGTTCGTCAGCCGCGCTTGCCGGCGCGCCTGCTCGGCGAGATCGGCGACGCGCTCCTGCATCACCGGATCGCCGGTCGCGAGCGGCCGCAGCGCCTCGATGTCCTGCACCAGCTGCACCGCTTCGGTCGCGGCGGAGGGCGCGCCGCCGGTGTCCTGCGCGGTCAGCTCGTCCCACACCGCGACCTGGTTGGGAATGAAGCCCGCCTCGCGATCGAGCGCGACGATGTCGTTGAAGAACTTGTAGAACTGCGGGTCGATCTTGAGCAGCTCGATGATCGGATCGCGGGGGGTCCCGATCGTCCGCTTGCTGAGCAGGCGTTTGTAGAAGCTGGTCCGTTTCGTCGGGTCGGCGAGCAGCTGCGCGACCTCGGTCGTCGAACGCGCAGGACTTGAGATCGATCATCGCGTGCAAGAGCAGCACGTCGGGTGCGAGCGGCGTTTTGCCGAATCCACGGTCGAACTCGTCGAGAAACGCGCCGGCCGCCTCGTATTCACCCTTCTGGAACATCGACCACGACGCCTCGAACAGCGCCTCGGGCAACTTCTCGGAGTCCTCGGGCACGCGGAAGTAGAAGTAGTAGGCGTCGTCGAACTTGCCCTGCTCGTGCGCGATGCGGCCGAGGGCGAGGAACGCGAGGTCCTTGACGCCGTAGTACCGCCCGTCGATGAAGAACGTGAACCGGCTCTGGTCGATCTGCTCGACGATCTCGCACAGCTTGCGGCGCGCCGACGCGTAGTGGCCGCGCCGGGCCTGGATGAGGCCGCGGAAGTACAGCGCCGCTGCGTAAAACCGGGACTGCCGGTCGACCTCGGAGAACAAGTTTTCGGCGCGGGCCGCGTCACCCGACTCGTAGGCGACCTTGCCCCCGAGGTACGCGTGCTCGTTGATCGAGTCCTTGGGCAGCGCGGCGCCGTCGCGCGCGGTCCAGTCCTGCTGGAAGTGATCGAGCACGGCGAGGATCGCCGCTTGCTCGCGGGTCTCGAGCGCGACGTCGATCATCGCCCGATACGCGGGGGCGAAGAACGGGGTCTTGACGCCGCGCCCGAGCACGCGCAGCAGATAGCGTTCGGCCGACTTGTAGCCGCCGGCGCGGATGAGCGCGCGCGCGAGCGTGAACTCCGCGTTCGCGTATTCGGGCGCGTAGTCGAACTGCGTGTAGCGGCCCGACTCGACGATCCGGAACAGCCGCACGCTCGCCACCTGGGCGTTGCCGGTGACCAGATCCTCCTCGGCGGCGGAAAGCTCTTCGCGCAGGCGCTCCAGCGTCGCGGGCTGTTTGTCACCGGTCAGCACCCCCGCCTTCTCGAGGTCGGCGAGGTAGCGCTGCATTGGATCGGGCTTCGTCGCCGCCGCCGGTGCGGGCCGCGTGTCGGCGTCGTCGCCCGCTTCAGGGGCGGCGGCAGCCGAGACGAGCGCGAGCAGCAGCGCGGTCGTCGTCATCGCTTGTACTGGACCTCCACTTCGAGCTCGGGCTCGTATTCGGGCAGATCGCCGTCGTCATCGGCGGTGATCTCGACCAGCGTCTTCCGCTTGTCGAGGACCTTGACCACGAACGTGTGCTCGGACGAGTAGCCGAGGTCCGAGGTC
>WNGB01004759.1_pt1 | contig 26124 bp, 29 predicted proteins | sample 5400681 | NCBI WGS metagenome assembly WNGB01 (sample SAMN13153367, study PRJNA577476) | soil metagenome | isolation source: 115 cm soil or saprolite under grassland replicate 2 | place: USA:California | collected 2016-06-15
ACTTCGACGCCCTGTATGCGGGCACGCCGCCTTGGGAAATCGGACGCCCCCAGCCGGCTTTCCTCGAGCTGGCTCAGGCGGGTGCCCTCCGAGGCAGAGTCCTGGATGTGGGCTGCGGGACCGGCGAGCACGCCCTTCTAGCCGCCGGGCTCGGCCTGGACGCCACCGGTATCGACGCGGCTCCGCTAGCGATCGCCATCGCAGAAGGCAAGGCCCAGGACCGCGGTCTGAGGGCCCGGTTCCTCGTCTGGAACGCCCTCCAGCTTGCCGAGCTCGGCGAGGAATTTGACACCGTGATCGACAGCGGGCTTTTTCACGTCTTCGAGGACGAGGATCGTCTTCGCTTCGTCGATAGCCTCCGAGCGGTGATCCGGGCCGGAGGCCGCTACTACATGCTGTGCTTCAGCGACCGCCAGCCAGGTGACTTCGGCCCCAGGAGAGTGAGCCAGGGCGAGATCAGGACCAGCTTCAGCGATGGCTGGCAGGTGGACTCGATCGATGCGGCCAAGATGGACGTCACGTTCGAGGCCCAGGGCGTATTCGCTTGGCTGGCGACCATCACCCCAACCTGACCAGTGCCTGCGCTGACTCGGGACCCGTGGTCGACTGATGAAAATTGCGGTTGATAGACTGCCGCTCGTCATGGACTGGCGTCTCGAACTGGTGCAGGTCCCCGTCTCAGACGTCGACCGCGCGAAGGCCTTTTACACCGAGAAGGCCGGCTTCAATGCGGACCATGACCACAGGGTCAGCGATGAGATCCGGTTCGTCCAGCTGACGCCTCCCGGATCGGCCTGCTCGATCGCCCTGGGGACTGGGCTTGGCGACATGCGGCCGGGGTCAGTCCAGGGCTTACAGCTTGTGGTCTCGGATATCCACACTGCACGTGCGGAGTTGGTCGAGCACGGGGTCGATGTCAGTGAGGTCCAAGAGTTCGCCTGGGGCTCCTTCGTCTTCTTCAGCGATCCGGACGGGAACGGTTGGGCCGTACAGCAGATACCCCCTCGCGACTAGCGGCATGTCCCGGTGCGCTCTCGCTCACTCGTCACCCGACGAGCGGAGGCTCGCATCGACGTAGTCGCCCCGCAAGTTCGCGCATGACCCTGGTGGCCAGGACGGGCTCGCCGGCCAGGATATCCATGAAGTCCTTGCCTGCCAGGGTCAGACATCGCAGAGACGACTCTGCGATCACGGTGGCGGTTCGGGGCCCTGGGTCGAGCAAGCCGATTTCGCCGAAGAAGTCTCCGGCCGAGAGACGGGCAACCGTACGTCCGCGGCGAACGACCTTGGCCCGGCCATCGAGGAGTACGTGGAACCTGGATCCGAGGTCGCCCTTCCGGACCACGGCAGCACCCTCCTCGTAGGCGGATACGCCAGTCAGCCTGGCGATCGAGCGGAGGTGTCGTTTCGGCAGATTCGCGAACAATGGTGCCTGAGCCAGGGCCTCTTCGCGTCGGGCTTGCTCTTCGGTCGAGATCCGCCGGGCGCCGCGGGGCACGGGGACGTACGGCCACCCTTTCGTGAAATAGCTCTGCTCCATCCGTCCCGTCTTCTCTTGGCTCGTTCAGTTGACCCACGTATTCGTGCCCCAGGGGGCGGGCCGGACCGCCGATCGCTCCTTGGCGAGCCGGATTCATCCTAATGGCCCGCACCGTCAACCGGAAGGCCGCCATGATCGCGGCGAGAGTGCATCAGAAGGTTGAGCCGGCCCCGGCCACACGCTCGTCTGTATTCTTGGCGATGGCGTGGCTTTTCGCGGCTTTCTTGTCTCGGGAGGACTTCCGGATGGACGTAGCGGGTAATCGGGGTAGCGACCAGGATACGACCATCGTCCCCGAACTCTCGGTCAGGCGCGGCCGCGCCGCCATCGAGTTCTACAAGGTCGCTTTCGGGGCCGTCGAGGACTATCGGGTGGCCGGCACAGACGATCACCCCTGACGTGGTCGCTCTGCTCTCTGTGGGGAACGCGTCGTTCCGCTGATCGCCTGGCCACCGGCACATGGAGGCCACGGCAGCAGCCAGCGGCGAAGTGTTTGTTCCCGGGCGGCGGACTCGGCGAGACAACGTAGCGATCACAAGGGAGAAGCTCGTGGCAATCAGGGTTGGATCCGTGGTCCCAGGACCCCCGAGCCCAACGGGGACTTCGTGGTCCTCGGGATCCAGAGGGCAACCTCTTTTGCGTGGTCGACACGAGCAAGGTTGAGTCAGAGGTTTGAGTCGGAGCAACCGGCGGTGTTTGCTTTCATCGGCGAATGCAATGCTCAGCTCCCCAGGATCACCACTGTGTACCCGCCGATCGTCTGCCCGCCTTGGCCGGCGCTGACCCGGTACACGTGCGCCTCCCCCGGCGCCGGCGGCGCGTCGGAAGTGGTCAGCGTGACCTGCTGCCCGTCTCCGGCCACCCGCTGCTGTTCCGCAGGCGTGCCTGCTCCAGGCCCGCCGCCGATCACGCCGGGCGGTGAGAGCAGTGCCTCGCCGGTGGGTGGTGCGCCGGCCGGGAACTGACCACGCATCCCCGTGTGCAGCTGGAGCCAGGGCATGGCATTGGGGGCAGCTCGCTCCACACGAACTGTTGTCGGCACGCCGAACAGCGCGCCCACGTGCAGCGTCAGCGGTTGGGCCCCGGCCATCTCCCCGGCGGTCGCCACGTGTATGTTTCGCTGTCCGATGTGGCGGTTCAGGGAGGCGTCCCACTCGGGCGTTCCGAGCGGGTCCGAGGCAATATCCCACGTCCGGACAAGCAGGCATTCGTGCCCGCCGTTCACATACGTGGCCGACCACGGCACGGGGCACCTCACCACCTGGTGCGCGTTGCCGCTCCCTCGGGCGCCCAGCGAGCACCAGCCCTCGCCGATCCGCACGGCGCTCCCTGGCCCGATGCCGAGCGCCGGGTTGCACCAGAAGAACTCCACGATGACCTCGCGTGCGGCCGCCCGGCCGAAGTTCCAGACGTGCGCGTACACGGTGTTGTCCGCGTTCGCCAGCGCAGTCTGCCCGAGCGTCGGTGGCACTTCCGGCGCCATGGCCGGATGCACGCCCGCCAGGATGTAGACGTCGGGGCTCTCCCAGAACGGGCCCACCACGGGTCGAGTGCCCACGTCGCCTGGGTTGGCCCGCATGAATAGGAACGGCAGGAACATCTCGGTCCTCGTGCCGGACCAAGAATCTGAGGGATGGTCGGTTTCGAGGTCGCCCTTCGTGATCGGGGTCCCGTCTATGTCACCCCGGCTGTCCCCTACGTGCTTGCCCGGCCGATTCGGCCGCCGGCCGCCGCCCTCCTCCTCGCACTCTTCTTCCTCTTCTTCCAGTCCCTCCTCGATCTCGTCCTCGATCTCGTCGAGCTCCTCGGCCACCCTACAGAACATCCGGCGAGCCCCTGATTCGATGGCGTCCTCGACCGTGTCGGCGACCGTTCCGGCGATGCCAACAACGTCACCGACGAGGTCGACCGCGTCCGCAGCCAGGTCGCGGAGCTGCCGGCCCAGCCGAAGCCGCTCCCGCCGGTCCTCTGCGGAGTCGTCGTGCTCCCGTCGCTTCGTCATCGGGACCCACCGCCCTTCGCATCGCCGCGCCGGGCAACCGCGGTGGCCCGCTTCCTCGCCGTGGCCTTCCTTGCGGTCGATTTCCCAGCGGTCGACGTTTTGGCATCAGTCGCGCGCCGGCCCCTGCTCGTCGTTCTCACTCGCGAGCCGGACGCTGCACTGAATTCGTCCAGCAGGATCGGCACGCTCGGCTTGTCGACGTACTCGAGCTCCATCTGCGAGCCCGGCCCGGCCCAGTTGTCCGATAGATGCGGCCACACCATCGGCGAGGGGTATACGAACCCCAATCCGGCCTTGTCGGCCTTCTTTGGGTTGCGGATCCAGTCCCACGTCAGGTAGCCGTAAGCTCGATCCGAGTCCAGGTTGAACTGCGTCTGGTACCCGGTGTCGTTGGCGAGCTGTCCGATCAGATACACGGAGAACGGAATGGGATCGCCAAGCGGACCCACGTCTCCGTCGGCGTTCACCAGGTGCTGCTCGTTCAACGCGTCGGTTTGGCCGGGGCTGCGCGAGTGCTCGTACTGCCATCGCGCTCCTGCGTCGGGAGCGAGACCGTTCCGGAAGAACACCTGGTCTGGGGTCGTACCCGCCTGGAACGGACTGGCCACCGGGTTACGGGTCACGGGCGGTGGATGCTCTGAGGCTGGCTGCGTCGCGTCGTAGAGCTCTGTCGGCGTGGCGAACAGCGCACCGCCCGGGCCCCGGACTGAGGTTCGGATAGGCCCACGGCCGGCGGAACTCCTGGCCGTCGAGCTTGCCGCCCTTGGGCTGGCCGTTCCCGTCCATCTTCATGACCGCGTAGTAGGGGTAGGCGGGATCGGGCACCTGGTGGCCTGCGATCACGCCCTGGTTCCGGTCAAGGTTCCCCAGCGGATCGATGGCGTCGGCCAGCGCCTGCTTGAACTGATCGTCGGCGCTGTCGCCCAGCGTGATCAGCGGGATGTCGATCTCGCTCCCCAGCTTGAGCTCACCGTCGTCGTAGGTCTGTTCGCCGTGCGGGATCAGGAATCCGGTGTGGGCCATGATCTCGTGGGTCTTCGAGATGATGTCCCACGCCATCATGGCCAGCTGGTACAGCGCCCATCGGAGCGGATAGCTCGCCGGGCTGGCCAACATCTTGATGATGTCGCCCGCCAGCTTGAGCGCCGCCTCCACTTCGTGCTCCACCCAGTCGAAGAAGGCCTTGATGGCGTTGCAGATGTCCTCGATGGGATCGCCCGAGCTGACGCCGCTGAAGTCGGGCGGCTGCAGCAGGTTGTCGATATCCTCGGGCGGCGGCGTGATGACGACGTCTGGCCGGCGAGGCTTTGCCAGCTCCCACCCGCCCCAAAAGCTCAGCTTGTAGAAGGCATTCATGAACCGGTAGACCGTCCGGACCTGCCAGGGCAACGGGAATCCATTGGGCACCTCGAACGGGGGAGCGGGGGCGATGGCGTCGAGGAGCTCCTGGAGGGGCCGGTCCAGCCCGTGCCCGGTGATGTCCTCGATCAGCTTGGTAAGCAGCCCCTCGTCGATGGCATCCTGGAACGCGCTGCCCCCGTAGATGTGCGGCTGCGTCCCGACCCTGATCGGGTTGTCCTGGGGCGGCGAGTCCGGCCCGAAGGTCTTGATCATGGCCTGGACCATGGCGTTGGCCATCCAGAGCGGCATCTCGCCGTCCTCATCGACCTGTTCCTTGGCCTCGGCGGGATCGTCGGAGATCTCGGTGGGACGCTCGTTCCCGCACGGGTTGTCCGGGGTTATCTGGACGTGGTACCAGAGCGCGGAGTTCGAGAGGTCGGGGAACGCGTCGGTGGCGCCGCCGTCGTCGGGTTCGATCGTCCCGTCCCGTCCGGCCTGTCGGTAGTTCCAGGCGTCGATGTGGTTCTCGATGGCGTGGTGGCGCTGGGGGTGGAGGCGGAAGGGACCACCGCACTGCTCGTTGACGAAAGAATGCGCGACGGTGTCCAGGCCGATGTGGGTGATCCACCCCATCGAGAAGGCCATGAACTGGCCGAACCGGTCGTTCGCGTCGTCGCAGCCATCGGCGCCCACGTCGGCGGGGTCCGGCGGACCGTCCAGGCCGTGTGGGTCCTCGGCCTGCGCGATGAGGTTCCTGGCAAGCGTACTGGTGCGACGGTAGTGCGTCATGTCGCTCCACAGGAAGGACTGCTCCTCCCAGCCCTTCGCGATGCAGGTATCGAAGAGGGTGAAGATGTCGGCGAACGTGATCAGCTCCTCCTCGGCCAGGAGTTTCAGCGCGGTGGCCAGCTCGCTGAGGGCGTCGGAGAAGGCGCTGATGAGCCCGCCCGTAAGGTCGTCGAGGAGCTCGCCGGCCGCGCTGACGAACCTGCCAATCGTCTCGTCCCAGACCTTCTTGAAGTCCTGCCAGATCTTGTCGAGCTTGATGAGGAAGCGGATGAGCGCGGCCAGCGTGGCGTTGGCGTGCTCCAAGATGACGAGCAGCGGCTCCCAGTCGTTGATCTTCGCGTAGTCGTAAAAGAAGTAAACAGCCAGCGCAAGCATGAGCTCGTCCGTGATCGGCCCCAGCGGCGGTGAGTTGTAATCCTGCGAGAAGTAGAAGAGGTCGGGGCCGACTGCGCCGATCGCGGTGTGCTTCGGCCATTTCTGCATGAACTCGCCGAGCTGCTGGGGTGTGTACTGTTCCCCACCGCCGACGTTTCCGGCCAGATTGATCTGGCCCGGCCAATCAGGCGCGTCGCCTCTCGTCAGGCGCTCGGCTACCCGCCGAGCCGTGTAGATGTGCGTGAAGTGCCCCGGCATCCCGCCCCCTTTCCGGATCCCAGTGCTCGGCGCGACGGCCGGCCGAAGCTTCGGACTGTAGTCGGTGCGGGTTAGGCAGTGGTATCGGTCAGATGGTCGACGGCGAGCGCAACGTTGACGGTTGACCACCGTCAGAACCTCAGGCTCGACCCCCGTGTCCGATAATGTCGTCCCCCTGACGTACCGAGTCGCGAAGTAGCCCGGTCTGGGCATGGTCCTCGGCGCAGATGCATCAAGAGGATCAGGGACCGCAGTCACACACCTGATCAGCTCCGTCTCGATCCGAGGCCCGTGCCGAGGCGCTTCTCCAGGATATGGCGGGCTTCAGTTCCGTCGGCCGCATCGGTGATGGCGGCATCCACCGCCTGGCGGCACTCCTCGAGTGTGACCCGTCGAAGCGCGTCCTTTACCTCGGGGATGGCGACTCGGGTCATTGACAGCTCGTCTATCCCCAGCCCGACCAGCGCCCCGCTACCGTGGGATCGCCCGCCGCCTCTCCACACACCCCCACCCACGTACCGCCGGCGTGGCCCGCATTGATCACACTGCCGATCAGCGAGAGGACGTCTGGCTCGAGTACATCGCCCACGTCGACGACGGCACCAACCAGACGGTCGGCTGCGAAGAGATACTGAAGCAGATCGTTGGTGCCGATGGACAGGAAGTCGGCGTGCTCGGCCAGCCTTCTAGCACCCAAGGGTCAAGCGTCCGGATAGAAACGGAAACGCAGACGCGCGGTGTAACCGGTTTCGGCATCCTTGATGCCACCTCCGAAGACGTGGAGCGAAATCATGTCTGGGGATCCCGGGAGTGCAGGCTGGTCTCTTCACACATGACATCCCCACGCGGAGCTCGCTTTTTGGCAACAAGCTCCCGGCGTAAGCGGTGAAGGGCTGAGACGAGCCGGTGGACGATTTCAGTCGGGTCGGCACCATCGATGTGCCAGTCCGTCCTGATCGTCCAGCCGAGCCTCCAGAGCGTCGATCGCATGAGCCCGGATTGGGAGGGAGAGTACGGTGAAGCCGTCACCGTGCGAGGGAGGGAGACGATGACCGAGCACGACCAACCCAACGCCGCGTTGGCGCGGGAGTCATTCTCGGCGATCGCTCGAGGCGACACCCAGCGGCTGTCGGATCACCTGGCCGACGACGTGGTGTGGCACGTGAGGGAAGAGCCGAGCGGCTGGCGAGCACCGGGGTGAGGACGCGGTAATTCAGATGACCCCCACCGGGGGATCGAACAGGCTCGACCTGCACGACGTCCTGGCCAACGATGACCACACGGTGGTGCTTGGCACCGCCCCCCCTCGAGTCGCCGGACGGCGACTCCGTCGACTACCGTTTCGTGAACGTCTTCCACATTCGGGAAGGTCACGGAGGCGTGGGGGATGGCGGAGAACGACGCCGAGACAGACGCCTTCTTCGACAAGCTGGCTCCTGCCTAGCGATCAGGTCGGAGCCGAGTTCGCGGCGGATTGCCGTGGGGACGAACCCGTCCCACGCTCCTCGAGGGCGCCCCGACTAGACCCGCCGCCCGCCCGCCGCCCGTCGAGCCGGATCGTCCATTGGTCGATCGTGTCGACCCGGAGATGCGTCTCGGTCCACGGATCGCGCGCAAACGTGGCGCGGACCGCGTCTTCCGACTCGGCCTCGACGACGTGCACCACGCGATGCTCGTCGGCGAGCGGACCGCCCAAGACGATGAAGCCGGCATCCACGAGCTCGTCCATGAACGACGCGTGCGCGGGCCAGTCGGACTGCTCCTCCATCGGCCGCGACGGGTCCCACTGAGGGCCCGAGCGGCGGAGCACGACGAGGAACGTCGCCACGCTCGCGTTCTACCACACGGAGGACGATCCCGCGCTGCTGCGCCGAAGCGGAGATCGCCATCATGGACCGCAGCGTCTAGGTTGTCGGATCAGCGCCGCCATGGGTCGGGCGCGCCGCTTGAGCTGCGGCTGACCCGTCATCTGATCACTGTTCACCCAGTTATCTTGGAGCGGAAGCACATGACGGGCCCTCGTCTCACCCAACTTGACGAAGCGCGCGAGGCCGGCGTAATGTACCGCTTAGTTATTTAACGAGGAGGTTCACTGGCAGGGTCAACGAATCGCCTGGACCGCACGTTCGCCGCTCTCGCGGATCCGACGCGGCGGGCGATCCTCGCGCGACTCGCGGCGGGTGAGGCCTCGGTCACCGAGCTGGCGGAGCCGTTCGACATGACCCTGCCTGCGGTCTCCAAGCACCTGAAGGTGCTCCAGCGGGCGGGGTTGATCGCGCGGAGCCGGCAGGCGCAGTGGCGGCCCGCCCGGCTCGAGGCGGCACCGCTGAAGGAGGTCGCCGAATGGACCCAAGCGTACCGCCGGTTCTGGGAGGAGACCTACGACCGGCTGGACGAGTACCTGGATGAGCTCAAGGGTCGAGGAAAGGAGAAGGGCGATGGGCGGAAGCGGTAGCCACCAACTCACGGTAGCGACGCCGTCGGACCGGGAGATCGTCATGACCCGGGTCTTCGACGCGCCGCGCGACCTGGTGTTCGAGGCGCACACCTCGTGCGAGCACATGTCGCAATGGTGGGGCCCGAGGAGATACCAGATCGCGAGCTGCGAGATGGACTTCCGGCCGGGTGGCGCGTGGCGGATCGTGCACCGGGGAGCCGACGGCGACGAGCACGGTTTCCGGGGCGAATTTCGGGAGATCGTCCGTCCGGAGCGCATCGTGTGGACATTCGAGTACGAAAGGATGCCGGGTCACGTCTCGGTCCAGACCGCTACGTTCGAGGAGCACGACGGCAAGACCACGCTCACGAGCACCGCCGTCTTCGACACAGTGGAGGATCGCGACGGGATGCTCGAGTCAGGCATGGAGGAGGGCGCGGCCGAGACCATGGATCGGCTCGAGGAGTACCTCGAGGTACTCAAGGGGCGCGCTGCTGGCTAGCTGTGGTTCCCACGAGGGGTGCCAAAACCGGTCGGTGCATGGTCGGGTGCTTGGTCGTAGTCCGTACACGGGCCGTTTCATACCGGACCAGCGATTCGTCGCAGCGGAGGATCCTCTAGCCGATCGGCTTGACGTTGGCGGCCTGCGGACCCTTTTCGCCCTGAGTCACTTCGAACTCCACCCGCTGGCCCTCCTCAAGGCCCTGTCCGGTTCCCGCGATGGCGGTGGAGTGGACGAATACATCCTTACTACCATCCTCGGGCGAGATGAACCCGTAGCCCCTATCGCGGTTGAACCACTTCACAACGCCGGTGGCCATACCTCACTCCCTCTCGTCTGGCGCTCCCAGTTCGGTGTTCCAATCAGTCTAGGAGCTCGCCAGCCCCCAGGTTGACTGCCGCGTCATCGTGCTCGACGAGAAGGACGCGGCGCCTACGGGCCGCCGGAGAACGGTGACTTCTGCCCTGCGGAGGCCCCGGCCGGGACCGGGTACGATCAGCAGCCGCCCCGTGCTCTGCAGTGGCCGACGCGGGGGCTTGCCCCGGTGTGGGCAAGTGGCATCACGCAACGCGAGCTCGGCCATTTCAGTCAGGAACGCACGGGTTTCTGAAACGGTCGCCGTACCGTCCTGCTTGTCAAGGTTCCGCTGCCGCTGGCGCCAGGCAAGCGCCCAACGGATGAGGCTGGCCACCTGGGGGAACTCGTGCTGCGCCCATGACGCAGCCTCACGCTTCGAGAGGCGTTCGCCGAGCCTGATCGCAGTGCAGCCCGCGGCACATCGTGAGGATCGCATACGCCTGCGATCCGGGCGGCGCGTCATCGGCGATCCGATTGGTGAACCCAACCAGGGACCGTCGTACCTCGTCGATGTACTCGGCGCTCGAGATCGGCGGGATCAGCGAGTCGATGAACGGACGCGACCACGATCGCGGTCATCAGCCGCGGTGAGCCCTGGCCGTCGAGGCCGGACGAGACTGGATCCTCAACTGGTACCCGGCCCGTGACAGCGCGGTGAGGTTGATTGGGCCGCCCGTCCGATCCGGCCGTCGATCCCTTGTTGGATTCGATCCGCGAGGCACGTCGACGGGCTCCAGCGGTTCATGGACAAATGCTGAATGTTGTTCTTGAGGAAGGAACTTGCTCACCACACCGGCGTCTTCGCCCAGTCTCAGGGCCAAGAGAAGAGGCATGGCTGCCATGTCGGATCGGTGAGATGGCGACCCGCTCGTTATCCGGCTGCCACCCTCCTCGCGCGGCGCCGTTACCGAACCGGGCCGCGCTGATAACGCAGGTAAACGACTCCGGAGCCGAACGTGCGGGTTTCGACGAGCCGCAGATTGATCGTGTTGTCCAACGCCGGGAAGAACGGCGTGCCGCCGCCCAGGACAACCGGATGAACGACCAGCCGGTATTCATCGATCAGGCCGAGCCGCATGAAGCTCGAGGCGAGGGTGGGGCCACCGACATCCATGTCCGTGCCGGGTTGCGCCTTCAGCTTCGTCACCTCTTCGGCGATGTTGTCCCTGACCAGCCTGCTATTCCAGTCGACCTTCTCCAGGGTCGTCGAGAACACGATCTTGGGCATGTCCCTCCAGATTCGGGCGAACTCGACCACGTGCTCTGGGGCCGAGGGGTTCGCATCCGCCGTTGGCCAGTACTCGGCCATGAGCTCGTACAGCCGCCGTCCGTACAGGAAGGTACCCATTTCCCGCGCCTGATCGTTCCAGAACCTGTGCAGCTCCTCGTCGGGGGTGGACCAGTCGAGCTCTCGGTTCGGACCCTCGATGAACCCATCGAGCGACACGTTCATCGAGTAGATGACCTTCCTCATCCCGTTCTCCTTCGGTCGGCGACACATCGTCGGTGCTGTCAACCGGACAGATGTCGAAAGAATGTCCGCATGCGACGGGGCACTCTATCGGCGGGACCCTCGTTGGGCCGTCAACGACGAGCCGAAGTTACTCACCTATGCTCGAGGCTCCCCTCTTTCTCTTTCGGGAGGTCTCCTCGCCTGGGAGGGGCACTCCGGCCTGGCGAAGCGCTTCTTCGAGGGACGCGATGACTTGGAGGGCGGCCTGTTCCGTCACAGGGCGCTCCAATTCGGGCTCTCGCTGATAGGCGCGCCGGTAGGCGTTCTTCAGCCGATGGAGCCGGTTCCTATATTGCTTGGGGACACGATCTTCGCCGCCATCCATGTCCGCAACATTCTGGCCCACACCGGTCCTTGGCTGAAGACGGCCGTCAGCTCGTTCGAGGAGGCAACCCCCAGGGGCGGCGTCGGTCCCCCGACGGCCTGTTGCCTCCTGGCAGGCGTTGGACGAGAATCGCGGCAACAAGGGAACAACACCCCCAGGTGGCCACCGGCGGGGACGGCATCCGCGCCGGGGCTGAAAAGGGAAGCCGGTGAGAGTCCGGCACGGTCGCGCCACTGTGACCGGGGAGCGAATCCGAGAGATGCCACTGGGACCGGAGGTCCTGGGAAGGCTCGGGGGAGCGGTGATCCGGGAGTCAGGAGACCTGCCTCGGGAGTGAGGGAGCCGTCCCTCGCGTACAGGCGGGCGGCCCGAGGGCAGCCTCCGGCCGAGCGCCGGAGGCTTTTCTCTAAAGCGCCTCCCGAGGGTCGGCCTGAGCGGCCGCGCGTTCGGCCGGGGAGGTGGAAAGCATGGCCTCAACCCTTCGCCGCGTTCTCGCGGCGCCCTTTGCGACGCGAACAGCTTCGGGCTGTTCGAACCGGACGGCACGGAAGCGAGGAACAGGAGTCTCATCGGCGCACGGGCGGCCAAGGGCCCTGGCCTCGATCCTCCTCCCGGTGCTCCTGGCGGGATCGGCGTGCGCAAGTGCCTCCAAGCCGGAGGCGTCTTCGCCCGAACCGTCACCGACCGTGACCGCAGCCTTCCCCGTCACGGTGGCAGCCACCAACGGCGCTGTCTCGATCAAGCATCGCCCCCTGCGGATCGTGTCGCTCTCGCCCACTGCTACCGAGATGCTGTTCGCCATCGACGCGGGGAGCCAGGTAGTCGCCGTCGACGACGACTCGAACTATCCACCGCAAGCTCCCATGACCAAGCTCTCGGGCTTCCAGCCGAACGTCGAGGCCACCGCCAAGTACACACCCGACCTGGTGGTGATCTCCAACGACACCGGTAACCTCACGAAGTCGCTTCAGGCCCTGAGCATCCCGGTCCTGCTGGAGCCCGCCGCCGCATCACTCGACGATACCTACTCCCAGATCCAGCAACTCGGGGTGGCCACCGGGCATGTGGCGGATGCGGCCGGGCTCGTGGCCTCGATGAAGTCCCAGATCCAGCAATTGGTGGCATCGGAGCCGACGTTCAGCCACCCCCTGACCTACTACCACGAGCTCGACCAGACCTACTACACGGCAACGTCCAAGACCTTCATCGGCAAGGTCTACAGCCTGCTGGGGTTGAAGAACATCGCCGACCAGGCCAAAGGGGCCACCTCCGGATATCCCCAGCTCTCGGCCGAATACATCATCAAGGCGAACCCGGACGTCATCCTCCTGGCGGACACCAAGTGCTGCGGACAGTCGTTGAAGACCGTGTCCAAGCGGCCGGGCTGGGATGAGGTCACCGCCGTGCGGTGGGGTGTTGTCGTGGCGCTCGACGACGACGTCGCCTCTCGGTGGGGTCCGCGCGTGGTCGACTTCGTCAGGACCGTCGTTCAGGCCCTCACCGAGCTCGAGCCGAAACTGCAGTCGGCGAGCCCCTGATGGCGCTCACGAGGGTGGGGTTCGCCGCGGGGGACATCCGGGCGGCGCGGCTTCGGCCCCGCCTGCTGGTGGTCGCGGTGGCCTGCCTCCTTGGGGCCGGCCTCGCCGGCATCATGGTGGGCCCGGTCGGCCTGCCCCCCACCGCGGTGATCAGGGACCTGATCGATCACCTGCCGCTCGTGCACCTCTCCTCGGGTCTGTCACGGCAGGACGCAGCGATCCTGTGGCAGCTTCGGGTACCGCGGGTGGTCCTGGGGGGGCTGGTGGGCGCCATGCTCGCCCTCGGCGGCGCATCCTATCAGGGGGTGTTCCGGAACCCCCTGGCCGATCCCTACCTTCTCGGGGTGGCCGCCGGCGCCGGCCTTGGGGCCACGCTCGCCATCGCCTACCTTCCCCACCAGGCCGCGTGGCCGGTCAGTCCACTGCCACTCGCAGCGTTCGTTGGCGCCCTGCTGGCCGTGACCGCTACCTATGTTCTGGGCCGCTCGGCGCTTCGAACCAGGAGCACTGGGACCCTCATCCTGGCGGGCGTGGCCGTGGCGTCGTTCTTCACCGCGGTCCAGACCTACGTCCAGCAGCTCCACGCGGACGACCTGCGGCAGGTCTACTCCTGGATCCTGGGTGGGCTCAACACCGTGGGGTGGAGCGAGGCCGCCCTCATCCTGCCCTACGTGGCTGTGAGCGGCGGGGCGCTGGTCCTGCACCGCAGGCTCCTTGACGTCATGAGCCTCGGGGATGAGGAGGCCGAGAGCCTGGGGATCGACCCGACTCGGGTCCGCCTCACGGTGGTGGTGGTGGCCACCCTGGGAACGGCCGCGGCGGTCGCCGTGAGCGGCCTTATCGGCTTTGTCGGCATCATCGTCCCCCACACGGTTCGGCTGGTGTTCGGGGCGAGCTACCGGCGCGTCCTACCGCTCTCGGTCGCCTTCGGGGCTGCCTTCCTCATCCTGGCCGACCTCCTGGCCAGGACGATCGTGGCCCCCGCGGAGCTGCCCATCGGCATCATCACCGCGTTCTTCGGGGCTCCCTTCTTCCTGCTCGTCCTGAGGAGCGCGAGGAGGAGGCCATGACCACTGTCGAGATGGTGGATGTCTCGGTTGCCTACGACGGCGTCCCCGTGCTCCAGGGCCTGCGCGTGGATGTTCCCCCCGGTGCCTGGATCGGTCTGATCGGACCCAACGGGGCCGGCAAGACCACGCTGCTTCGGGCGATCGCCGGGCTCGTTCCGTATCTGGGCGACGTGCGGGTAGCGGGGGCGCCGGTCTCGGCGACCAGCAGGCGGAACCTGTCTTGCCTCGTCGCCATCGTCCCTCAGCGTCCCGTGATCCCTGAGTCGATGTCCGTGACCGACTACGTGCTGACCGGCCGGACCCCGTACATCTCCTACCTCGGCACCGAGAGCCACAGGGACCTCGAGGTCGTGGCAGAGGTATTGGAGCGGCTCGAGTTGGGGCCCCTGGCCGGGCGGCCGCTCGGCTCTCTCTCCGGAGGGGAGGCCCAGCGGGCCGTCCTCGGCCGGGCCCTGGCCCAGCAGGCTCGCGTGCTGCTGCTGGATGAGCCCACCGCGTCGCTTGACGTGGGCCATCAGCAACAGGTCCTGGAGCTCATCGACGAGCTCCGGACCGAGCGCGAGCTGACGGTGATCAGCGCCATGCATGACCTCACCCTGGCCGGACAGTTCGCGGACCGGCTCCTCCTGCTCAGCGGGGGCCGGGCCGTGGCCGAGGGAGCCGCCAGGGACGTCCTCACGGAGGGCGCCATCCGCGAGCACTACGGCGCGTCGGTCCGGATCCTGGAGGAGCCCGGTGGCGGGGTCCTGGTCATCCCGACCCGGACCGCCGGCCACCCGGCCGCGCCGGTGGCAGGGGCGAATCCGTGAGCGGGATTCGGCAGCCACCCGAGGAGCGGCCCAAAGCTCCGAAGCGGGCCCCGGCCTCCTCCCTGGTGCTGGTGAACACGGGAGAGGGGAAGGGCAAGACAACCGCCGCCATGGGGATCTTGCTCCGCGCCGTGGCCAGGGGGTGGAAGGCGTGCGTGTTCCAGTTCGTCAAGTCCGGGCGGTGGAGGGTCGGGGAGGAGAAGGTGGCCCGGGAACTCGGGGTCGAGTGGTGGTCGATGGGTGACGGCTTCACCTGGGACTCGGAGGACATGGCCCGCTCGGCCGCACTGGCCAGGGTGGCGTGGGAGGCGGCCAGAGACAAGATCGGCTCGGGCGACTACGAGCTCGTTGTCTTGGACGAGATCACCTACCCCATGAACTGGGGCTGGATCCCCGCCGAGGAGGTGGGCGAGGCGATCCGGACCCGCCCGGGCCACGTGAACGTCGTCGCCACCGGCCGGGACGCCCCGGCGGAGCTCCTTGCGGTGGCCGACACCGTCACCGAGATGCACAAGGTCCGGCACGCCTACGACCGGGGCGTTCGGGCCCGGAGGGGGATCGACTTCTGATGCCCCTCGTCCTCCTTCTCGGCGGCGTCCGGAGCGGGAAGTCGCGGATGGCGGTGCGCCTGGCTGCCGCCGGGGGGCGACAGGTGGTGGTGGTGGCCACGGGAGAGGCCCGGGACGAGGAGATGGCCGAGCGGATCCGCCGCCACCGCGCCGAGCGGCCGCGGGATTGGCAGACGGTGGAGGAGCCGCTCGACCTCGAGGGGGCCCTGGCAGGGGTCCCCGAGGAGGCCTGCGCACTGGTGGAATGCCTCACTCTGTGGGTCTCCAACCTCCTGGAGCGGAGCCTCTCCGATCCAGGGATCGAGGACCGAGCGAGGAAGGCCGCAGCCCTGGCCGCCTCCAGGGCGGCGGGTACCGTCGCGGTGACCAACGAGGTGGGGTGGGGGGTGGTGCCGGACAACGCCCTGGCCCGGCGTTTCTCCGATGTCCTCGGACGAGTCAACGCGATCTGGGCCGAGCATGCCGACAGGTCGGCCCTGGTGGTGGCGGGGCGGATTCTCCCCTTGATCGGACTGGAGGTGATGGCCGATGACCGGGCCGGTGAGTGACGAAGTCGAAGGGCTGCTCGCGGACATGCCTTCTCCCGATGAGACCGCCGCGGCGGCGGTCCGGGATCGTGCCAACCAAGTCCTCCGGCCCACCGGCGCACTGGCCCGCATGGACGAGGTCGCCGTTTGGCTGGCGGGGTGGCAGCGGACCCCCCGGCCCCACGCGGAGGCCCCGGCGGTCGCGGTATTCGTGGCCGACCACGGTGTCGCGGCCGAGGGGGTCAGCGCGTTTCCGGCCGAGGTCACCAACGCCATGCTGCGAGCCCTTCGGGACGGGGTCGCCACCGCGAGCGTGATGGCGAGGACCATCGGCGCTTCCATCACCGTGCATGACGTGGGCGTCGGAGCTCCCTCGGGGAACTTGTTGCGGGAGCCCGCTCTCGACGAGGAGCGATTCCACCGATGCCTGGAGGCCGGGCGGCGAGCGGTGGCCGAACTCGAGACCGACCTCCTTGTTCTGGGGGAGATAGGTATCGCCAACACCACCCCGGCCGCGGCCGTCTGCGCGGCCCTGTTCGGTGGTCCCGCCGAGGAGTGGACCGGGCTGGGAACTGGCATCGACGAGGCGACCTACGGCCGCAAGGTTGCGGTCGTGGCTGCGGCCCGCAGGCGGGTCGGCGATGTCACCGGTCCGATCGATGTCCTGTGTCAACTGGGCGGCCCGGAGCTCGTGGCCATGGCCGGCGCGACCATCGAGGCAAGACGACGTTCGATCCCCGTGCTCATGGATGGCTTCGTGGTCACGGCGGCGGTGGCCCCGCTCGACGTTGCTCGCCCCGGCGCCCTGGACCACTGCCTGGCCGGGCACTGCTCGGGGGAGCCCGGCCACCGCCTCCTCCTCGAGAAGCTGGGCAAGACTCCTCTCCTCGATCTGGGCCTGCGCCTGGGGGAGGGGAGCGGTGCCCTGGCCGCCGTCCCCTTGGTGAAGCTCGCTGCGGCCTGCGTGACGGACGTGGCCACCTTCGACGAGTGGGGCCTCCGAAGGTGAGGGGACTTCGAGCGGCGGCGGCATTCCTCACCAGGATCCCGCTCACGGCCGCGGCCGTGGATAGGGACGATCTCAAGAGGTCGGTTCCATTCTTCCCGCTCGTCGGCGGGCTTCTCGGGCTCGCCGTGGCGGGGGTCTACGCCGCCGCCCGGACGATCCTCCCCTCATTCGGGGCGGCGGCCCTGGCGATCGGAGCGGGCGTCGGTCTGACCGGCGGCCTCCATGAGGACGGCCTGGGGGATACCGCCGATGCCTTCGGGGGGCGCAGCCGGGAGGAGGCCTTGGGGATCCTGAAGGATCCCGCTCACGGCACCTACGGAGTGTTGGCCATCTCGCTCGGCCTCCTCCTGCGCGTGGGGGCGCTGTCTGGGCTCGACGGGTGGTCGGCCCTGTCCGTGCTTCCCGCGGCCCACGCCCTCAGCCGTGGAGCGACGATGGTTCTTCTCGGAGCGATGAAGCCTGCGACGGTGGAGGGGTTGGGGGCCTCCTACGCCGCCGAGGTCTCCTCGAAGCGAGTGGTCGCTGCGATCTTCCTCGCGGTGGCGATGGGGCTGACCGCCCTGGGGCTGTGGGTTGCCCCCGCGTGCCTGCTGGCCGCGGGGGCCGCTTGGGCGATGGGACGCGTTGCTCTCCGCAAGATCGGGGGACTCACCGGCGACGTCCTGGGGGCGGCCCAGCAGGCGGCCGAGATCCTGATTCTGCTACTCGGTGGGGCCGTCGTCACGAGAGGGTGGCCGGGGCTGCCCTGGTGGCGATGAGCGCGCGGTTGTGGCTGTTTCGGCACGGCGCTACCGATTGGAGCGACAAGGGTTGGGTGAACGGATGGACCGACGTGTACGTCCAACCGTCGCGTCGCGGCGCCGGGGTGGGTCGGGCGTTGCTCGACCAGCTGATCGCAGCTGCACGGCTCGCCGGATACGACCGCGTCAGGCTCGACAGCCCGGAACCTTATGACGGCCGCCCACGGCCTGTACCGTGCCAGCGAGTTCGTCGACATCGGCCCGTACCAGAGAGCGAGATTCCCGACGCGTACAAGCCGCACTGGGTGTTCATGGAGCGAACGCTCGCCTGATGTTACTTCCGAAGCAACGCTGGGGGATGCTTCGCCACCCTGCGCCCACCCCGCCCGTCGCTCTTAGGCGCAAGGTTGGCAGGAAGCCCATGGCGAGTCGTGCAAGCGGGCCCCGGCTAGTAGATCAAGCAGAACTCGTTCCCCTCATGATCGGTACTTGGGGCGTAGTCCGTGTACGGTCCGTTTCATACCGGGACTCCCAGCGATTCAGCGCAGCGGAGGATCGCCTCCGCTGAGCGGTCGATGTCCTCCTCGGTCGTGGACCAATTGGAGACCGAGATCCGCATGGCGCCTCGACCTCGCCAGATCGTTCCGCCCGCCCAGCACGTACCGTCGCTTTGGATCGCGGCGATGACCGCCGCCGTTCGCTCATCCGCCCCGCGATCGTCGTCCCCAGGCGCGGCGAAGCGGACGAGGACCTGGTTGAGGACCACGTCGTTGAGGATCGTCACCCCGGGCACGGCTTCGAGCCGGTGGGCGATGCGGCGGGCCAGCGCACAGCATCGGTCCACGAGCTCGGCGACGCCGGATCGACCGAGGGAGCGAAGAGCGACGTAGACACTGAGTCCGCGGGCGCGGCGTGAGGATTCCGGCACGTAGTCGTACGCCTGGTATGCCTCGCCGGCTCCGCGCACCAGGTAATCTGCGGTCACGGTCATCGCCGCCCGGTGCGCGACCGGGTCGGCCACGAACACGATCCCGCAGTCATACGGAACGTTGAGCCATTTATGGGCGTCGGTGGCCCAGGACTGCGCCATCTCGACTCCGTCAAGGTGATGGCGCAGCCTCGGCGAGGCTGCCGCCCAGAGCCCGAAGGCGCCGTCCACGTGGAGCCAGGCGCCGCGCTCGGCGGTAGCGGCCGCGATCTCACGCACCGGGTCGAAGGCCCCGGTGTTCACGTTGCCTGCCTGGGCACAGACGATCGTCGGCCCGGTGCTCGCCTCCAGGGCCCGTCGTAGGGCGTCGGCCCGCATCCTCCCCTGCCCGTCTGCCGGGACCGGCGTCACCCGCTCGCTCCCAAGGCCCAGCATCCGGAGCGCGACGAAGATCGTCGTGTGCGCCTCTCCCCCGACGATGACGGTGACCGGCGGCGCCTCGACCAACCCCCTCGCCTCCACGTCATAGCCCACGGCCTGAAGGACCCCATGGCGGGCAGCCGCCAGGCCAGTGAAGTTGGCCATTGTCCCGCCGGTGACGAATCCCACGCTCGCTGTGGCCGGCAACCCGAAGAGGGTCCGGAGCCACGAGCCGGCCACCTCCTCCACAACGGACGCCGCCGGTGACGCGGGATAGTTCCCGGCGTTCTGGTCCCACGCCGCAGCCAACCACTCCGTCGCTACAGTCACCGGGAGGCTTCCACCGATGACGAACCCGAAGTAGCGTGGCCCGGCGGTGGCCACGAGCCCCGGATCAACATCGCGCGCCAGGCGCGCCACCACCCGCTCAGGGTCATCACCCCGATCGGGTAGGTCTCCGCCCAACGCGGCGCGCAAGGCATCCGGCGCGATCGGGCGCCCGACAGGGCGCTCCGCAAGCTCCGTCAGGTAGTCGATCGCTAGCTCGGCTGTCTTCCGAAGGAGGGCGAATTCGGTCCGCTGATGGTGCGTCATCACCGCGCGCCATCCTACGTCGCGGCCGCACCGGGACGTGACAGGGCAGGTCCGAGAGTCCTTCATAGGAGACTTCGGACATTGGTTGCTGCTTTCGCCGAGAAGCAGCAGCTCAACCCGGAGCACTCAGGTCATGACACATGCACCGTGATGGTGCTCCGTCAATGAGCCGACGCGCTTATGCGCCATCTTCCGAGAGCCGGTGCTCTTGCTGGAATCTCCGTGTGGCTGACTCAGTCTCTGAATCGAACATTCCGTCAACCTCTAATGCGCCTTCGAAACCTCATTCAGAGCACGCTGCCAGGCAGCAACACTGGGGCCGCGCGCGTCCTTCTTCAGCGCAATCCTCCAAGGAGGCGTCTCCTTCCATTCCTTGGGCCGCTTAAGCCACCGCGCTCACTGCGGATGGACTCGAATCGTCGACCCTTCCTTAACAGCACGTACGGCCTCGCGTCCACGCGGTCGTGTTCCTGCAGGGTGAACTCGACTACTCCCCCGGACCGGGGCACGGCTACGACTTCTACCGAGTGCGGGTCGCGGCCAATTCGACGATGGCGAGCGGAACGACGGTGGGATCGGTCGGGCCAGGGCCCCCAGGCCATCCTCCTCGTAGCGGGCGATCCAGGCGTGGAAGGTCTGGCGGGACACCCCGAGGCCGCGGGCCACGTCGACGACCGTCGGGGCGTGTGGCCGGCAGGCGCGCGGGGATCCCGGCGACGGGGGTCTGGAATGGAAGAGGTCAGGCTCCCGGCGCCCGCCAGTCAACGCTCTGCTTGGAGGCGGCGTCCATCTCCTCCGGCGTGATGAGCACGGTCGTGCTGACGCTCACTGTGCCGCTTGAGGAAGTCTGCGTGCTGAACGCCGCGGAGTAGAAGGCTTCCAGGCTGCCCCTCAGGCCCTCTATAGCCTTGCGGACCACCTCGCGCCGAGCGGACCCGCCCTCCTTGAGGACACCCCGAAGACCCTCAGCCGTGAGCGATGCCTGGAACAGATACTTCGCCATGCGCGCCCCCTTCCCTCGAGCTGAACCGGCGCCGAGTATCCCCCACGGGCGGGAGATGCTGTCAAGTCGGCGCCCACCATGCACCGCGCAGCTCGCCCGGGATGGTGCTCCCAACTGGACAGAAGTCGAAAAGACATCCGCAGGTAGAAGGGCATGTCCTCCGTCTCAGCGCCCGTCAAGCGAAGCTTCGACGCGAGGGCTATCGGAAGGACGGCGGCGTGTGAGGCGCCGTTCTCAGCAATTCCGTGTGACCGGCGCTTTGCAAGGCCGCGGGAGCGGGTCCTTCGGGAGCGGGTCCTTGATGCCGCGACGCTGACCAAGCGGTGACAAGCCACCAGAGGGTGGGTGGCACCAGATGCCCGCCCGTCGCGCGGGGCAGGAGGGGCGGCCACCCCGTCCAAGCAGCTGATTCGGCTAGCGATGCCCAAGTAGCTTTAGGTCTCATCGGCTGGCTGCCCGTGAGGTACCAAGAGGCGCCACGGGCGAACGGGGCAGGCTGATCTCCGCTTCACGGTGCTAGGTCTGGCCTCCGTTACCCTTCAGGTGCCAGGCCAGGCGGGTGGGGCAGCGAGGGATCCGCGGGTTTCGCGGGATAGGACGACCGTCATCGGGACGGGGCTTCAGCGAGATGACCTCGGGAAGATCATCGACCCGGACCACGTCCAGTGAGCTGGCACCTCCTCACTGGAAGCTTCGCGACGGTGTGTTCCGGCCCATATTGTGCTCGCGCACAATCGGAAAAAGCGAACACCCGAGTTGCCGCTCAGGTCATCCGGCGGCGAGGAGCTCCCTGGCCCGGGCGGCCCCCACGGCGAAGCCCTTCTGCTCGCATGCATCGAGCGCCTCCGTGAGCACTTTCTCGGCGGCTTCCTTCCGCTCCAGCACGTGGAGCGCCTCGCCCAGGCAGAGCAGCGCGAAGGCCTTGATGAACATGAAGTCGGTGGGCTCGGCGATGGCCACCGCCTCCCGGCCCAGCCGCTCCGCGTCCTCGGCCTCCCCCCGCTGGGCCAGCAGCTTGGCCCGGACCCCGCGCAGCAGGGCCTGCGAGTAGACGTCCTCGCTTCCGGCGGTCTCCTCTGTCATCTGTAGGAACGGTTCGACCTCCTCGTACCGGCCGTGCGCGTACACCGCCTCGGCCAGGATGCCGGCCACCGTGGAGAGCCAGGACAGCTCGCCGATCTCGCGCAGCTTCTGCACGCCCCAGGTGAGGTCCCGCTCGGCCGCCGCCGGATCCCCGGCCAGGATGTCCACCCAGCCCGACATCTGCGTGAGCGGTCCGGCCACCCACACGGGGAGGGAGATCTCCTCCAGCGTGGAGCGGGCCCGGGCGATCAGGCTGCGGGCCTCCTCGAACCGCCCTCGCATCGCCTCGAGCTTCGCCATGACGAACAGGGCGGTGGACATCGCCTTGCGGTCGCCGGCCGCCCGCCCGAGGACCTGCGCGCATCGCAGGAGGCCTTCCTCCACGGGCGTGGGCCCGCCCCACACGACGAGCGGCACCCACGAGAGGTACTCCAGCTCCTCGCGCTCCTGGCCGGCCGCGTGGGCGTGCGAGGCGGCCTGCTGCCAAGCCTCCTCGGAGGTGGCGAACTGACAGACGAACAGGTTGACCAGGCCGAGCAGCGACCAGGCCTTGGCCATGCCGCGTTCGTCGCGCCCGGCCTCGAACGTCGAGATAGCCTCGGTGGCCTCGCGGAAGGCCTCCTCCGACCAGCCTTCGGGATCGGTGAACACGCGGTGCCACAACCTGAGGATCACGGCCTGGGCCTCGAGCTTCGGGTCTCCTGAAGCCCGGGCCGCCTCGATAAGCTCCCCGACGACCTGCCCCATCCGGGCGAACTCACCGGTTTCCTGGAGGGCGAGGGCCAGGTCCTGGAGGATCTGCACCCTGCCGGGGTCGTCGCGGGGCGCCAGCGAGATGGCGCGGGACAGCAGGTTCACGGCCGCTGGCATGTCGCCCCGGGCGAAGGACCTCCGTCCGGCCGAGGCCAGGGGAACCGAGGCACGGCGGCCCAGAGTCCGGATGCGCTCGTTGGGCGGGCCGAGGTCCGACAGCGCCTTGTAGGCCTCCTCCAGATGGTGCCCGACGATCTCCTCGTACTCGCCGGCCCGGTCCTTCGTCCGCGCCTGGAACCAGCCGGCGAACCGCTCGTGGAGCTCCGCCCTGGTCGCCTTGGGGATCCCGTTGTAGGCGGAGTCCCGGATGAGGATGTGCGAGAAGCGGAACGCGTCGTCCTGACCCAACTCCGACCGGTCGGGGCGGATGAGGTCTTTCCGGGCGAGGGACTGGAGGCCGCCCCCGATGGCGGGGCGCTCGCCCTCCGGCGAGAGCTCGGTCACCGCCCCCCACCAGAACACCCTTCCGATCACCGAGGCCCGTTGGATCACCGCCCGTTCCTCTCGCTCCAGGCGATCGAGCCGGGCGGTGATGAGGGCGTGGATCGTCGGCGGGATCGCCAGCGTGGAGAGGTCGCCGGTCACGGTCCAGCTGCCGTTGGTGCGCTCGAGGAGCTCGTCGTCGGCGAGCATACGTAGGATCTCCTCGACGAACAGCGGGTTTCCCTCGGTCACGTCGGCGATGCGGGCGCCGGCCTCACCGGCCAGCGCCCCGCCGCTCAGCAGGTTCACGATGAGGCCCTCGGTCTCGAACTCGGTGAGGGGATGCAGGGTGATGAGCGAGGCGTTGGGCTTGCCCGTCATCCAGCCCCCCCGGACCTCCAGCAGCTCGTTCCGGGCGAGGCACAGGAGCAGGACGGGAACGCCCTTGATCCAGTCCACGAGGTACTCCAGGAGGTCCAGGAATGTGGGCTCTCCCCAGTGGATGTCGTCGAACAGCACCACCAGGGGGCGCCGGGCGGCCAGCTCCTCGAAGAACTTGCGCACCGCCCAGAAGGTCTCCTGGATACCGGGAGCGACGTCCGAGAGGCCGAGCAGCGCGGCCAGGCGTTCGCCGATCAGCGAGGCCTCGCCGACCGGTTCGAGCAGCTCGATGATCTTCGGCCGGGCTACCTCCGGCGAGTCGGCGTCACCGATGCCCGCGGCGTCCCGGAGTACCTCGACGATCGGCCAGAACGTGATGCCCTCGCCGTAGGGGAGGCAATGCCCCCGGACGATCCTGGGCCCCGTTCCCAGCCTGGACAGGAACTCAGAGGAGAGCCGGGACTTGCCCACCCCGGCCGCCCCGGTGGCGGTCACCAGCTCGCAGGTCCGGTTCCGGACCGTTCGCCGGAAGGCCTCCTGGAGCGCCTCCAGCTCCTCGACTCGTCCGACCAGGGGCGAATCGAGCCTGCGCGACCAACCGGAGGCCGCAGGGACCACGTCCAGGAGCCGCCACGCGGTAAGCAGCTCGGTCTTACCCTTCACACTGAGGGGCGGGACGGCGTCCACGATCGCGGCGTCCCGGACCAGCCGGTACGTCGCATCTCCGATCAGGACGGTTCCCGGTTCGGCGGTCTGCTCCAGGCGCGCGGCCACGTTCACGGCGTCCCCGACTACGAAGGCCTCGCCCAGGCTGGAGTCCCCGGCGATCACCTCGCCGGTGTTGACCCCGATGCGGGCCAGGATCCTGATCCCCCAGGCCCTTTCGAACTCATCGTTCAGCTCGTGGAGGGCCTCCCGCATCTCCACCGCGGCCCGGACGGCCCGGAGGGCGTCGTCCTCGTGCAGGCGCGGGATGCCGAACACGGCCATGATGGCGTCGCCGATGAATTTCTCCGTCGTACCGCCGTGGCGCTGGACGACGGCCCTCATCTCCTGGAAGTACCGCCCCATCAGCTGGCGAAGCGACTCCGGATCGAGCGCCTCGCCCAGGACGGTGGACCCGGTGACGTCGGAGAACAGGATGGTGACGACCTTGCGGGCTTCGGGGACGCTCGGGGTCTCGGTCATAGGAAGGCCCCAATTGTGGCGATTGCATCAACGGGAGGGCAACCCTCCTCTGGCGGGCCGGGTTAGACTTCTGGCCCGATGTGGCGTCGGTGGTACGCCATGGATCGAAAGGAGGAGCCGTGCCTGGAGCCAAGGATGCGGAGGTGGCGAAGCTTGCCGCCGCCCTCGCCGACCAGCAGTTCCGAGACGCATTCATGTCGGACTACAGCAAGGCCCTGACGGACAGGAACATCGACCCCGGGCCGATCCGGGAGCTGATCGACACGCTGAGGGACACGTCGAAGAACCAGCTGGACTATCTGGCCAGCGTCAGGGACGTGCTCACGAAGCACGGCCACTCCGACCGCGTGAAGGCTGAGATGGTCTGAGGGGTGGTCCCGGAGTCCTCTCAGCAGATCGGCATCCTGGACCGGTCCCGTCCCGCTCGACCCGTGAGCGCCCGCCTCCGCAGGAAGATCGACCTGGTCACGTCCGGGTTCGCCGAGGCCTGCGCGCGCGTCTTCCTGCATCCCCGGATCAGGGAACTCTGGCCGGAGTACCTGGTGACCCAGCACGCCATCATCCGGACCACCGTACCCCTGATGGAAGCGGGCCGGGACCGGGCCCGGGCCCTCGCCGCCGCCGACCCCGTCGCGGCCGGCGTGGAGGAGTACCTCGACCGGCACATCGTCGAGGAGACGAACCACGACGAGTGGCTCCTCAACGACCTCGAGGCGATCGGGGTGAGCCGCGATCGAGCTCTGGCCCGGGTGCCCTCACCCACCGTGGCCGCCCTGACCGGGTCCCAGTACTACTGGGTCCTGCACTACCATCCCGTGGGACTCCTCGGGTACTTCGCGTTCATGGAAGGCTTCCCTCCCCAGCCCGAGCTGATCGAAGGCCTGAAAGAAAGGACGGGCTACCCCGAGGAGGCGTTCCGGACTTTCCGCCTCCACGGGGAGCTGGATCCGGGCCACAAGGAGGAGCTCGACCGGACGATCGACGCCCTACCCCTAACGAGCGAGCACGAGGACGTCCTGGGCCTGTCCGCCATGTCCACCGGCGTCCTAGTGACTTGCTCGCTCGAAGAGGTCGCCGGGGCCATCGCCGGTTCCTAGCCCGGGGCGGATTCGGCCCACCGTCCCCACGCGAGGCCTCGCGGGGTGACGGTGCTCGCCGGCATCGCCCCGTCGCCGCTGCTCGCCTGGCTGTACCTGCTGCTCAGGCACGGGTGGTTCTGGCGAACGGCCAGCGCCTCCTGGGGGCACCGGATGCTGCGATCTGGCCGGATGTCGTTGCCGTGGTCCGGCCCGAGACGAGGCCGGCGTGCTGCCGCTGGGGATCGGAGCTGGATCCAGCCGGTATTGAGGGTGCTGATTTTTCGGCTCTTCAAGGTTCGGCGGGATGGAAGGTGCTTGAACGCACCCGTGGCCTCGGCAACCTGGCCTTGTCACAAGGAGGTCAGGAGGTCCACGGGTGCAAGACGACGCTATCAGCGTGTCCCTCGGACTGGAAGGATTCACGGTCCTGGGCACGATCGAGTCAGACGACCGGGTCGACGTCCTCGTCGAGCTAAGGGTTGCAGCGGGAGTCTGTCCGAGGTGCGCGGGG
>WNGB01006741.1_pt1 | contig 26119 bp, 29 predicted proteins | sample 5400681 | NCBI WGS metagenome assembly WNGB01 (sample SAMN13153367, study PRJNA577476) | soil metagenome | isolation source: 115 cm soil or saprolite under grassland replicate 2 | place: USA:California | collected 2016-06-15
AGCAATCGACGGTTCCTCAGGTCCCCGCACCACACTATGACCGCGCTCGTGACGACAAGAGAGATCGGCGTCAACCGGACGGCGCAGGGATTCTCATCGCGCCACGGTGGCCGCGCCAGCGGCCATCACCACTATGAAGCGGGGCTGCCGAGAGTCCCCGGGGTGCGGGCGGTGGCGCTACGCGTCCCCGCCCGCATCAGTCCGGCCTCCACGTAGACCGGCTTCGCCCGCTCTACGCTCCGGCCCTTTGAGGTGTTGCCAATTCGGCTGTCGTGACAGGGGTTACGTCATGACGCCGCCGCGGGCGCCGCCGTACAGGAGGAGCTGCGTGCAGCGGAACAGCGCGATCGTCTTGCCGCTTTCCTCGGAGGTGACCGTCGCGTCCCACACCTGGGTCGTCCGGCCGCCGTGGACGAGCACGGTCTCGCAACGGAGCGTCCCCTCGGTCACCGTCCCGAGGAAGTTCGCCTTCAACTCGATCGTCGTGAAGCCGGTCGCGCCTTCGGGAAGCGACGCGACGCAGCCGTAGCCCGACACCGTGTCCGCGAGCGCGACGACCGTGGCGGCGTGGAGGTAGCCGTTCGGCGCGAGCAGCTCGTCTCGGATCTCCAATCGGGCGTCGGCGTGGCCCTCAGCCACGCCGAGGATTTCGACGCCGAGGAGACCTGGGAGCCTCCCCTCGCCGATCCTTGCAAAGGCCTCGGTGTCTATTTGCCGGCGACCGAGGAGACGTACTTGGCGACGGCCTTGATCTGGGCGTCCGTGAGCGTCCCCTTGAACGCCGGCATGATCCCGCCGCCGACCTCGACCTGGTGCTTCGCCCGGGCAAACGGCGGCTTCAGCGCATCGAGGTTCGGCCCCTGCGTCCCGTTCGTCCCCGCGTCGGCGAGCGTGTGACAGCCGCCGCACTTCAGTTTGAAGATCGTCTTCCCATTCGTGGTGGCGAGCCTCTGCGCCTCGGCGAAGCCGCCCTTACCCGCGTTCGCGGCGACGAAGGCGGCGACGTCCTCCGCGTCCTGGCCGCGCACGAGGTTCGCCGGCATGTTCGCGGTCAGCTCGTCGGACTTCTGCCCGGTGTCGAACTGGCCGGGGTACTTGATCTGCTCGTGCACGATCTCCCTGATCGCGCTTTCCTTGTAGCCGTCGGCGCGGGCCTGTGCGAAGGCATCGTCGAGGTTGGGGCCGATCGTTCCGGTCGAACCCGCCGCGGCGAGCGTGTGGCAGCCTGCGCACTGGCCCTTGCCTGTGAAGAGCTTGCGCCCGTTGTCCGTGTCGCCGCGTCCCTTGGAGAGCCCTCCTGTCCCGCAGCCGGCGAGGACGACGACTGCTCCGAGCAACGGAAGGATGGAACGCAAGTTACGCGGGCGGCTGGTCCGCGGACGCCCGCAGCTTCGAGACCGCCTCGTCGCGGGTCGGGTAGATCGCGAAGACGCGGTCGAGGCCGGTGATCTCGAAGATCTTCGTGATGTTCCTGTCGCTGCAGACGAGCGACAGCTGGCCGTCGTTCGTGCGCAGGCGCTTGACTCCGCCGACGAGCACGCCCAGCGTCGTGGAGTCGATGAAGGTCGTGTCGCTGAAGTCGACGATGACCTCCTTCCCGCCTTGGCCGATCACGTCGAGCAGCTGCTGCTTGAACTCGGGCGCGGTGTAGAGGTCGACCTCACCGGCCAGCGCGATCACGTAGGCGTCGTCTCCCAGCTGCTCCGTCTTGATGTCGAAGTTCATATCGTCCCCCGCGAAGATGGTGGGCCGCGGTCGGTCTCGCGCTTTCCCCGCTCGAGGGAGTCTAACCACCGCCTCCCGTAGCGGAGGCCGCCCGCAGTGCCTTGATCTGGGCGCGAATATCCGCCTTGATCGAGGGGTCGTCCGTGCGCTTCAGGACCTGCTTGTAGGCCTTGATCGCGGTGGGCAGGTCCTGGAACTGCTGCGCCGTCCGCGCGAGCGTGAGCAGGTTGTCCTGGGAGGGGTCGAGCTTCGCGAGCTTCTTGTAGGTCGACAGCGCCGCCTGGGCCGCGCCCTGGTACTGGGCGTTGGCCTGCTGCGCGGCGGTGCTGCTGTTGCTCTCGAGGACGCTCGCGATCGGATCGTCGCCGAGCGCCTTGCCGAACTTCGACGTCGTCGGCACGCCGAAGATCGAGCGCGAGCTCGCCAGGGATTGATCGAGAAAGGCCATCTGGGCCTGTTGGAGATAGTTGGCGGCCTGCGTCGTCTGGATCGTCCCGAGGTGCGCCAGCGCCTCCGTGTCCTTCGGCCGGAGCGCGACGTACTGCTGGTACGTGGCGATCGCCTCGGTGAGCCGCCCTTTCCCCTCGTACGCCGTCGCGAGCTCCTTCTGAGCAGCCGCGTCGCGCGGATTCTTGTCCACCTTCTTCTGAGCCTTCTCGATCGAGGGCGCGGCGCTCCCCCCGCGGCCCAAGCTGTCCCGGAGGAGGTTGCCGAGGTCGAGTCCGCCGGAGCCGACCCCGAGGAAGACGAAGCCGGCGCCGAAGACGATGACCATGACCGCGAAGGCCCACTTCGCCTGCTTCCGCAGGCGCGTGAAGAACAGCGTGTCCTCGACTACGCGCGCGGAGCGGCCGCCGCTGCCGGAGCGTCGGCGGGTGCCGGCGGTGCGAGCATGGCGCGCCTCGCGCTGTGCGCGGCGGCGGTCAGCTCGTGCCACTCGAAACCTCCCTTCTCGTAACGGACCTCGCCGTCGACGAGGCTGGTCAGCACGCGGTCCGGTGAGCCGCCGAAGACGAGGGCGGCAGCCGGATCCTCCCAGGGTAGATACGCCGAGCCCTCGAGGGAGACCACCGCAAGGTCGGCCCGCTTTCCGGGAACGAGGGAGCCGATCTCTCGATCGAGACCGAGCGCGCGCGCCGATCCGAGCGTCGCCAGCTCGAGCGCCTCCGCGGCTGACAGGACGTCGGGACGCCGGGCCCGCGCCCGGGCCGAGAGGACGACCGAACGAAGCTCCTCGAAGAAGTTGAACGACGGCGCCGACGCGGGGCTGTCCGTGCCGACGCCCACCCGGGCGCCGGCGGCCCGCAGCTCGGCGAGCGGCGCCACTCCGCAGCCGAGCGCGGCGTTGGAGCGCGGGCAATGGGCGACACCGGTGGCGGTCGAGGCCAGCAGATCGATCTCCGCCTGGTCGAGGACGACGCAGTGAGCCGCGACGACGTCCGGTCCGAGCAGACCGTGCTCCGCGAGCAGATGCGTTCCCGTCATCCCCGGCGGCTCGACGAGCAAGTGCCGGTAGCCGCTCCACGAGCCTTCGCCGCGGAGGAGGTACGCCACCTCGCTCGTGCTCTCGGAGATGTGCGTCGCGATCGGCAGGCCCAGCTCCGCGCATGCCCGGTAGAGCTCGAGCGAGACCGAATACGGAGCGTGCGGCGAGACTCCGGGGCGGACGCGCTCGGAGAACGCGTCCTCGGCGCGGTCGCGGATGCGCGCGAAACGTTCGAGCGCCGCGTTGACGTCGGAGCCGAAGACCTCGAGATAGACGGTCGCCCGCAGGCCGAGCTCTGCGCAGGCGAGCGCCGTCGCGCCGCTGTAGCTGCAGTCGCCGACGGTGGTGACACCGGAGGCAAGACACTGGGCGGCGCCGAGGCGGGCGATGTCGACGTACTCGTCCCAGCCGATCCGTCCTTTCCGCTGGACGTGCAGCGCGATCCATTCGGCGAAGTCGCCGAGCCCGTCGCCGAAGCCCCCGTAGACCGCGTATTCGAGGTGGGAGTGCGCGTTCACGAACCCGGGCGCGATCACTGCATCGTCGAATCGCCTCCCCTGCCCCAGCTCGTCGGCCGAGCCGACCGCGGCGATGCGTCCGTCCTCGATCGCGACAGCGCCGCCTTCGATCGGCGCCCCCTCGACGGGAAGCACCCAGTCGGCCGAGAGAACCGTCGTCACTGCGCGAGCGATGCTAGCCGCTCGGGTTCCCGCCAGCGTTTCTCGAAGAAGGCGGAGAGCCAGATCGAGCCCTCGAACAGGATGAGGAGCGGCACCGCTTCGAAGACGAGCGAGACCGGATCGACACTCGGCAGCAGCACGGCGACGATGACGACGACGACGATTCCGGTCCGCCGGTTCCGCCGGAGCTTCTCGGAGGAGAGCACGCCGATGCGGACGAGGCTCAGCACGAAGATCGGCAGCTCGAAGACGACGGCGACCGCGAGGATCGTCACCGTGGCGAACGAGAGGTAGTCGCGGGCGCGGATCTGGATGTTGAAGATCTCGTTGTCGTAGTTCGTCAGGAACCGGAGCGCCGGCGGCAGGACGACGAAGTACGCGAACACCATCCCACCCGCGAACAGCGCGGTCGCGAGGGCGACGAAACCGGCGACGACGCGCTGGTGCGCCTCCTCGAATGCCGGCGCGAGGAAGCCCCAGAGCTGCCAGAGGAGGACCGGCAGCGCGAGCGCGAAGCCGGCGTAGAAGCTGACCCGAAGGGACGTCAGGAACGGCTCGGTGACGCCGAACGTCGTCAGCTTCTCGTGCGCCTCGGGCAGCGGCGCGCGCAGCCAGTTGAGGAGCGTCTTGTGGAAGCCGAAGGCGACGCCGCCGCCGACCGCCAGTGCGACGAGTGCGATCACCAGCCGAGCGCGAAGTTCGTCGAGGTGCTCGACAAGCGTCGCCTCCTCGCCGTGGTGGAGGCGGCGCGGAAGCCGCTTCATTAGTAGGAGACCTCCTACGGCTTGCGGGGCGGCGCCGTCGTGTCCTGCGTCCCGATCGGCAGCTCCGCGCGGTCATCGTCGTCGTCGTCCTTGCCGGTGACCGAGTCCTTGAACTCGCGCATCCCCTTGCCGAGCTGCCTACCCATCTCGGGGAGTCGCTTCGGCCCGAAGACGAGGAGGATCACGAGCAGGAGGATCAGGAGCTCCCAGACGCTGACTCCGAAGGGCATAGGGCAAGGGTAGCGCGTTTCGGGCACCCCTCCCCGCGGACACTCAGAGGCCGTGCGCAAGAAGCCGCTCTCACGTCAGGTCGTCGTCGTTGCAGGCGGGTCCTACGGCCTCGGCCGGGCGATCGCGGCTGCGGCGGCGCGAAGAGGAGCAACGGTCGTCGTCGGCGCCCGCGGGCGGGACGGGCTGGACGGCGCGGTTCGCGACATCGAGGCGGCGGGGTCGCGGGCGCTCGCGCTCGAGACCGACGTCTCCGACCGCGAGCAGGTGCAGGCGCTCGCCGACCGAGCCGCCGAGCGCTTCGGCCGCATCGACACGTGGATCGCGAACGCGATGGTGACCGTTTACGCCGAGGCGCACCGGCTCGAGGACGACGAGCTCCGCCGCGTCTTCGACGTCAACTTCTTCGGCGGGGTCTACGGGTACTGGGCGGCGCTGCCGTATCTGCGCGACTCGCGCGGGACGTTCATCCAGATCGCCTCCGCATTGTCCTACCGGGGCATCCCGCTCCAGGCGGCCTACTGCTCGACGAAGGCGGCGCTGCGGACGTTCTTCGAGACAGCGCGCGTGGAGCAGCGGAAGGAGCGCTCGGGCGTCGACATCTCGGTGATCCTGCCCGGAGCGATGAACACGCCCCAGTTCGACCGCGCGCGCCAGAAGATGGGCCTGCAGCCACAGCCGGTGCCGCCGATCTACCAGCCGGAGCCGTTCGCCGAAGCCGTCGTCCGCTGTTGCGAGCGACCGATCCGCGAGCTTCCGATCGGCTGGGGCGCGCAGAAGCTGCTCTGGGGCCAGAAGCTGGCCCCGCGCGCCGGCGACTACGTGCTGCTGAGGAACGGCTGGAAAGGACAGCACACGTCCGAGCCGAAGCCGCAGGACTCGCCGGACAACCTCTTCGACGTGCTCCCCGGCGACCCGGGTGCGCACGGTCGCTTCGACGATCGGTCGCGCGGAACGACGGCGTGGACCTTGCTTCGCCTGCACCGAGGCCGGATCGGCGCCGGAGCCGCATTGGGTACCATGGGGCTACTAGCCGGCCGCTCAGGCCGCTTTCCAACACACTAAAGGGTGTTACAAACTGGCACTGCTCGAGCTTAAGAACCTGCACGTCGCACTCGAAGACGGCACCGAGATCGTCAAGGGCGTCGACCTGGCCGTGAACACCAACGAGGTGCACGCGGTCATGGGCCCGAACGGCTCCGGCAAATCGACGCTCGCCTATGCGCTGATGGGGCATCCGGCCTACGAGATCACGGAAGGGCAGATCCTCTTCGAAGGCGAGGACGTGACCGAGATGGCGGCGGACGAGCGCGCCCATCGCGGCCTCTTCCTCGCATTCCAGTATCCCCATGCCGTCCCCGGCGTGACCGTGACCTCGTTCCTGCGCAGCGCGATCAACGCGCTCCGGAAGGCGCGCGCCGGCGGCGAGGAGGATCCCGTCCCGATTCCGGAGTTCCGCAAGGAGCTGCTGGCGGTGATGGACGGACTCAAGGTCTCCCGCGAGCTCGCGTCCCGCTACCTCAACGAGGGCTTCTCGGGCGGCGAGAAGAAGCGCGTCGAGATCCTGCAGATGGCGATGCTGAAGCCGCGGATCGCAGTCCTCGACGAGACCGACTCAGGCCTCGACATCGACGCTCTGCGCGTCGTGGCGGGCGGCGTCAAGGAGCTCGTTGGGCCCGAGATGGGCGCCGTCGTGATCACGCACTATCAAAGAATCCTGAACTACATCACCCCGGACTTCGTGCACGTGTTCCTCGATGGACGTATCGTAGAGGAGGGCGGTCCCGAGCTTGCACACAAGCTGGAGGCCGGAGGGTACGAACGATACGAGGTAAAGGTCTGATGGCCACCGAAACCGAGACTGTCAAGCAGATCCGCGAGGAGTACAAGTACGGCTTCTCCAACCCGGACGAGGCCAAGGACTACTTCTTCAAGTCGGGCCGGGGCCTCTCGCACGAGGTCGTCGAGGCGATCGCCGAGCACAAGAACGAGCCGGAGTGGATGCAGTGGATGCGGAAGTTCCGGCACAAGTCGCTCGACTACTTCCTCGCGCGCCCGCTGCCGATGTGGGGCGGCGACCTCACCCAGATCGACTTCGAGAACATCTACTACTACATCCGGCCGACCGAGAAGCAGGCCGAGCGCTGGGAAGATCTGCCGGCCGACATCCTCGACACCTGGGACAAGCTCGGGATCCCGGAGGCGGAGAAGAAGTACCTCGCCGGCGTCGGCGCCCAGTACGAGTCCGAGGTCGTCTACCACAAGCTGCAGGAAGACCTGACGAAGCAGGGCGTGATCTTCCTCGACATGGACTCGGGCCTGCGCGAGCACGAGGAGCTCGTCAAGCAGTACTTCGGGACGATCATCCCCCAGAACGACAACAAGTTCGCGGCGCTCAACTCTGCGGTCTGGTCGGGCGGCTCGTTCATCTACGTGCCGCCGGGCGTCTCGATCGAGATGCCGCTCCAGGCCTACTTCCGCATCAACGCGGAGAACATGGGCCAGTTCGAGCGGACGCTGATCATCGTCGACGAGGGCGCGTATGTGCACTACGTCGAGGGCTGCACCGCGCCGATCTACTCGACCGACTCGCTGCACTCCGCGGTCGTCGAGATCATCGTCAAGAAGGACGCGCGCTGCCGCTACACGACGATCCAGAACTGGTCGAACAACGTCTACAACCTCGTCACGAAGCGCGCCGTCGCCTACGAGGGCGCGACGATGGAGTGGGTCGACGGGAACCTCGGCTCCAAGCTGACGATGAAGTACCCCGCGATCTGGCTGCTCGGCGAGCGTGCGCACGGCGAGGTGCTCTCGATCGCCTTCGCCGGCAACGGCCAGCACCAGGATGCGGGCGGCAAGGCCGTCCACATGGCGCCGAAGACCTCATCCGTGATCACGTCGAAGTCGATCTCCAAGAACGGCGGCCGTGCGGGCTACCGCGGGCTGCTGGAGGTGGGAAAGAACGCGGTCGGCTCGAAGTCGAAGGTCGTCTGCGACGCCCTGATCCTCGACGAGGAATCGCGCTCGGACACCTACCCGTACATGAAGATCGACGCCGACGACGTCGACATCGGCCACGAGGCGACGGTGTCGAAGATCGGCGAGGAGCAGCTCTTCTACCTGATGTCGCGAGGTCTGACGGAGGCCGAGGCGTCGGCGCTGATCGTCTCCGGCTTCGTCGAGCCGATCACGAAGGAGCTCCCGCTCGAGTACGCCGTCGAGATGAACCGCCTGATCCAGCTGCAGATGGAGGGCTCCGTCGGTTGATCCAAGGCGCCGACTCGGCGGCGCCGCAGAGAGGACGCGCGGGCTTTGCCCGTGCGGCCGTCTTAACCCACTTCTTGGAGAAGATACGTGCCTGATCCACAGACCGATTCGATCGGCGTCGAGCGGACGGACTTCGTCACCGTCGCCACCCGTGATCTCGAACGCGCCAAGGCTTTCTACGGCGAGATGCTCGGGATCGCGGCGAACCCGATGGCCCATCCCGATTACCCGGAGTTCGAGACCGGCAACGTGACGATCAGCGTCATCCACCCGGAGTCGATGGAGATGGAGTTCGCGCCGAACCCGAATCCGATCGCGCTCCGCGTGCCGGACGTCGCCGAGGCGCGCACGAAGCTCGAGCAGGCAGGCGTCGAGTTCCGCGGCGAGACCCTCGACACCAGCGTCTGCCACATGGCGTTCTTCTCGGATCCCGACGGCAATGCTCTCATGCTCCACCGCCGCTACGCGCCGTACTCGGACGGCACGACCCCGTAGCCGTGTCCCGCACCGAGGCACTCGAGCGCTATCGCGCGCTCCCTGTTCCGGACACGAACGAGGAGCACTGGCGCTTCACCGATCTCAAGGGCTTCGACCCTGACACTTTCGGCCATGACCGGGGGGCCGCGAAGCGGCCTGTCCGCGACAGCGGACCAGTGGAGGGGGTCTGGGGGAACCGGGAGGTTCCCCCAGCGCCCATCCTGGATCTGGACGTGGCCGGGCTAGCCACGATCACAGAGGCCGGAGTCGAGATCGAGCGCGCGGCGCCCGAGGGGGTGACGTTCGCACCCCTGTCCGAGGAGCACGAGCGGCTCTACACGCTCGTCGGCTGGGACGAGAAGTTCGCCGCGCACAACGCCGCCCTTTGGGAGCACGGCCTCCTCGTCGTCGTCCCGAAGGGCGTCGAGCTCGACAAGCCGCTGTACGTGAGGATCACCAACTCGACCGACGAGGGGTCGCTGTTCTGGCGCCTCCTGGTCGTCGCCGAAGAGGGCGCCCGGTTCACGCTCATCGAGGACGTCTCTTCGGCGTCGCCCGACCTGCGTGCATACACGAACCTCGCCGCCGAGCTCTTCGTCGAGGAGGGCGCGAAGCTCGAGTACGTCTCGCTCCAGAACCTCTCCCGTGAGACCTGGCACTTCGCCTCGCACCACGCCACCGTCGGCCGGGACGCAGAGCTCGACTGGGTCGCCGGCGGCTTCGGCTCGAAGAAGGGGAAGGTGCGGATCCAGAACGACCTCGCCGGCGAGGGCGCCACCTCCCGGGTGACCGGCGCCTACTTCGCCGACGGCGACCAGCACCTCGACTACGACACCTTCCAGGAGCACATCGCGCCGAACACGACCTCGGACTTCGCCTTCAAGGGCGCGCTCCGCGACAGGTCCACAGCGGTCTGGCGCGGCATGATCCGCGTCGAGCGCGACGCGCAGATGAGCCGCGTCAACCGCGAGGAGCTGTTCTACGCGATGGCCCGCGGCCTCTCCCGCGGCGAGGCCGAGCGCCTGATCGTGCGCGGCTTCTTCCAGAACATCCTCGACCGGATCGAGTTCGAGGCCGTTCGGGAAGCTGTCGCCGCGGCGCTCGAAGCGCGTATTCCCTCCGCCTAGTTCGCGTGCCATACTCGGCCGGTGCGCTGCGCCTTCGTGCGCGGGGCGGGCCTTCTGGGCGTGATTCTGACGCTGACGGGAATCGCTGCGCCTCAGAGCTCCGCCGCGGTAACGGGCAAGCAGCGCGTCCTCGTGGTTCTCGCCGCCTACGGGGCCCGCACGTTCGCGCGCGACCAGATGACGCAGACCCTGACCCAGGTCGGCGCGTTCCTGCAGACGTCGTCCTACGGACGGATGTCGCTCGAGGCGACCGTGACGCCGTGGCTCGACGCCGGCTTCTCCGCGCCGAGCTGCGCGGGGGCAGTGCGCACGATCCTGCCGGAGCGCCTGCTCGTGCCGGTGCGCGCCGCCGCGAAGAGGGCCGGCTACAACCTTGCCGCCTACGACCGCGTCATCTTCAGCGTCACCGGCAGCGACTGCGTCTTCCAGGGAGCGGCCGCGGACGAGCAGGTGCTCTTGACCGGTCAGCCGGACATAAGGACGATCGTGCACGAGCTCGGGCACACCTGGGGACTGGCGCACGCTGCCGCCGCCGAGCGCTGCGGCTCGTTCTGCGTGACCCAGGAGGAGGGCGATCCGTTCACGCCGATGGGCGTCGGATTCGGCGACTTCAGCGCCTACGAGAAGGAGCTGCTCGGCTGGATCGACCCGCAGCCGCGCCTGACGAAGCCCGGCCGGTACGTGATCTATCCGACGGCCGCTCGCAAGGGCCTGCACGCGCTCGTCCTCAACGCCGTGGACGGCCAGTACTGGATCGAGCAGCGACCGGACCGAGCGACCCCCGCCCTGATCGTCCGCATCGTCCATCCGGACGAGCCGGACTGGCCCTTCGCCGCGGCGAGCACGCTGATCCTCGGCCCGATTCGCCCGGGACACTCGACGATCCTCCCTGGCCAGACGTTCGCTGTCCGAGGTTCCTTCTCCGTCAGGCTCGGCCTCGGAAAGAAGACGCCGGCTCAGCTTCGCCTGAGGCTTTCCGCCTCCTTCCGGTAGCCCGAACTCCGGTCGATACGATGCAGCCGTGGCCGTAAGGACGAAAGCGAAGCTCGACGCGCACAAGCTGCGCGCCGACTTCCCGATCTTCGAGCAGGAGATCCGCGGCAAGCCGCTCGCCTATCTCGATTCCGCCGTCAGCGCGCACAAGCCGCGGCAGGTGCTGGACAAGCTCCGCACGTTCTACGAGACGTCTTACGCGAACGTCCACCGCGGCGTCTACACGCTCTCGGAGCGTGCGACCGCCGAGTACGAGAGCGCACGGGACAAGGTCGCGCAGTTCGTCAACGCGCCCGACTCGCGCGAGCTGATCTTCACGCACGGCGCAACCGAGAGCCTCAACCTCGTCGCGTACGCGTGGGGTCTGGACAATCTCGGGCCCGGCGACGTCGTCGTCGTGACCGAGCTGGAGCATCACTCCAACTTCGTCCCCTGGCAGTACATCGCGAAGCGCACGGGCGCCAAGTTCACGGCGATCCCGCTCGACGAGCAAGGAGAGCTTCGGCTGGACGCGCTCGACGAGATCGCGGCTTCAGGAAACGTCAAGGTCGTGGCGAACAACCTCGTCTCGAACGCGCTGGGCACGATCAACCCGGTCGAGCGCCTCTCCGCCTGGGCGCACGAGCAGGGAGCGATCATGGTCGTCGACGCGGCGCAGGCGGCACCCCACCACGCGATCGACGTCCAGCAGCTCGACTGCGACTTCCTCGCGTTCTCCTCCCACAAGATGTGCGGCCCGACCAGCGTGGGCGCGCTCTGGGGACGTGCGGAGCTGCTCGAGGAGATGTCGCCCTTCAACCTCGGCGGGCACATGATCCGCTCGGTCAAGCTCGAGGAGACGACCTGGGGGCAGCTGCCGTACAAGTTCGAGGCGGGGACTCAGCCGATCGCGGAGGCCGTCGGGTTCGGCGCAGCCGTCGACTACGTCACCGACGTGGGGATGGAAGCGATCGAGGAGCACGAGCGGGAGCTCACGATCTACGCGCTGGAACGCCTGGGCGAGGTGGAAGGCCTGATCGCCTACGGCCCGCCGCCCGAGCGGCGCGCCGGGATCGTCTCCTTCAACCTGGACGGCGTCCATCCACACGACGTCGCGCAGATCCTCGACATGGACGGCGTGGCGATCCGCGCAGGCCACCACTGCTGCCAGCCGCTGATGGCCAAGCTCGGCGTTGCGGCAACGAACCGGGCTAGCTTCTACCTCTACACCGTTCCCGAGGAGATCGACCGGCTCGTCGAGGGCCTGCAGAAAGCCCGTAACCTGCTCGGCTGATGAACGAGTTCGACCAGATGTATCGCGAGGTGATCCTCGATCACTACAAGAACCCGCGCGGCCACGGGCTCCTCGAGCATCCCGACGCGGAGGCCGAGGGACAAAACCCGCTCTGCGGCGACGAGGTCTCGATCTACGTCGCGTTCGGCGACGACGGCGACACGATCGACGAGGTCAAGTTCTCCGGCCGCGGCTGCGCGATCTCGCAGGCGGCGACGTCGATGCTGACGGAGCTGGTCAAGGGCCGCAGCGCCACCGAGGTGGCGACACTTCCGAAGGACGCGCTGCTCGAGGAGATTGGCATTCCGCTCACACCGGTGCGCCTCAAGTGCGCGCTGCTCGGCCTGTCGACGCTGAAGCTCGCGCTGCACAAGGCGAAGGGGACGCCGCTGCCCGAGGAGTGGGCGGGCGCCTCGAACGACCTCGACCTGCGCTAGCGCATGGGACTCCTCGACGTCTGCCCGGTCGAGGAGCTACCAAGCTGCGCGGTCAAGATCGTCTACGCGGGAACGCTCGCGATCGGCGTCTACAACCTCAACGGCGAGTACTTCGCGCTCGAGGACCGCTGCTCCCACGACGATGGCCCGCTCTGCGAGGGTGACTTCGACTGCGACGAGGGCGTCGCGGTCTGCCCCCGGCACGGCGCGAACATCGACATCCGCTCGGGTCGCGCCGTGACGCTGCCGGCCGTCGAGCCGGTTGACACGTTCCCCGTCCGCGTCGAGGACGGAATCGTGAAGGTCGAGGTTCCATGACGGAGGGTCAGCGCTGCTGGGAGAGCGCAGACCCCGCCTACAACGTGTACCACGACGACGAATGGGGCCGGCCGGTCACGGACGAGCGCGGGGTCTACGAGCGGCTCTGCCTCGAGGGATTCCAGTCCGGGCTCTCCTGGCTGACGATCCTGCGCAAGCGAGAGGCGTTCCGAGCGGCCTTCGCAGGCTTCGAACCCGACGCCGTTGCCGAGTTCGGCCCGACGGAGGTCGAGCGTCTGCTCGCGGACGCCGGCATCGTCCGCCACCGCGGCAAGATCGAGGCCGCGATCGCCAATGCCCGCGCGACGGTCGCTCTCCGCGAGGCCGGGACCCCCTTGCACGTCCTCTTCTGGTCCTACCGGCCCGACCCGCAGCGGCCGGCGCCGACCCGCGGCAACTGGGTCGCGACGACGCCGGAGTCGACCGCGCTCTCGAAGCGCCTGAAGCAGGCCGGCTTCCGCTTCGTCGGCCCGACGACCGTCTACGCGGCGATGCAAGCGTGTGGCGTCGTCAACGACCACCTCGCCGACTGTCCTGCCCGAGCGGCGACGGAGCGTGCGATCGCCGAGGCCGAGCTGCCGCTCTCGTAGGCTCCCAGGCGCCGACTCGTCGGCGCCGCGTAGAGGACGTGCGGGCTCTGCCCGTGCGTCCGTCCAAACCCACTCGTCGGAACCGCTGACGTCCGCTCACTGGGAAAATGCGACTCGCCAATGATTGACGGCCGTGTCCGAGCAGTGCTCGAGCGCCTCGAGCGGGAGGACGAGGACGAACGCGCGCGCGCCCTCCCTCCGGAAGAACGTTCACGGGCGGTCGCGCCGACCACGGGCCGCTTCCTGTTCTCCATCGTCGCGCCGCAGACCGACTGTGAGGTGCTCGAGCTCGGCGGCTCCCGCGGCTACTCGACGATCTGGCTTGCCGCCGGCGTCCGCCATCTCGGCGGCCGCGTCCTCTCGATCGAGAACGACGCGCGCAAGATCGAGGCCTGGCACCGCAACGTCGCCGAGGCCGGTCTGGACGACTGGGCGGATCTGATCGAAGGCGACGCCCTCGAGGCCGTGCCGGCGATCGACGACGTCTTCGACATCGTGTTCCTCGACGCCGAGAAGGAGGACTACGAGCAGCTGTTCCAGCTCGCCCGCACGAAGCTCGAGCCGGGCGCCGTCGTGATCGCCGACAACGTGCTCTCGCACGAGGAGACGCTCGGCGCGTACTCCCGCGCCCGCCAGGCCGATCCGACGCTGGAGTCGGTGACCGTCCCGCTCGACCGCGGCCTCGAGCTCTCTGTCGTACTCCGAGGCGAGTGATACTCTGCGGTCTACCGCGGAAAGGAGGTGGTCCGAGAGTGGAGATTTCAAGTTCGGGCAGTGGAGGTACCAGCGGGTAGAGGTGCGTCCCCGGGACCTACGGGGAATCGCCTAGCCAGCGTGGGGGACGACGCGTTACGCGCCGCCCGGCCATGTAACTCTCGGGCCGAGGCAGGAAAGCGCCTCTACTAATCCACCGCTGGTAACCGGATCGGGGCCGCCCTTGGGCGGCCCCTTTCTTATGCGGCTACGAGCCTGGGCCGAGCTTCCGCGACGAGAAGCTCGACGGTTTCCGCGAGTTGCTCGCGAATGTCCTCGTCGAGCAGCGTCCCATCCCTCGCAAAGCGCGTGTCCGCCTTCCCGACGGCAACCTCGGAGTCGATGACTCGGGCGCCGGCGGTCTTCAGGATCTTCCGTAGGTCGGCCTGAGCCCAGACGGCGCCGAACATCCCCGTGGTCGCGCCGACGACCACGACCGGCTTGCCCCAGAGCGCAGCAACCCGGTGTGGACGCGAGGCCCAGTCGACCGCGTTCTTCAGCTGTCCGGGAACGGAGCCGTTGTACTCGGGCGTCGCGAAGAGCATGGCGTCCGCCTCGGCGATCGCCTCGCGCAGCCGTGCGACGGCGAGGGGAACCTCGCCCGTGTCGCGGTCCTCGTTGTACGGCGGCACCTCCTCGAGCTCCTCGTAGAACTCGAGCTCGACGCCCTCGGGGAGAAGCTCCTCCGCCGCCCGGAGGAGCTTCGTGTTGTACGAGTCGCGGCGCAGGCTGCCGGAGATCCCGAGGACGCGCATTTACGCCTGCTTTGCGAACTCGAGCTCTGCCGTCAACTTGACGTCGTTGGCCAGCACCTCGCCGCCTGAGGGGAGCTCGGCGTTCCAGTCGATCCCGAACGCGGACCGATCGATGGTCGTCTCGAGCTCGAGACCGAGGCGGGAGTTGCCGTACGGGTCGGTGACCGGGCCCGTGACCGTCCCGCGGAGCTCGACCGGCCGGGTCTCGCCCTTGAGAGTCAGCTGTCCGGGGACGACGATCTGGTCACCGTCGGCGCGGATCTCATCGGCCTCGAAGCGCAGCTCCGGATGGCGCTCGGCGTCGAAGAAGTCCGGCGAGAGCAGGTGCCCCGTGAGGGTCTCGTCATCCGTGATGATGCTCTCCACCCGTGCGGATCCGACGAGCCGGCCGTCCGAGATCGTCGCGTCGAAGTCCTTGAAGCCGCCGCGGAACGGGGCCAATCCCATGTGGCGAACGGCAAAACCCACCGTCGAATGGATGGAATCGGACGCCCAGACCCCTGACGGAACTGCTTCTACGATTGGTGCGATGGTCATGTTGCCTCCCTTGAGGTATGCTTGAGTCGTCAACAATCTAGCGAGAGAACGTTGAGTCGTCAAGTATTGAGGTCACAAGCATTTCACCAGCGTCCGGGAATGACGGCGTGGGCCAACTTCCTGCGCGCGCACTCCGCGGTCACGCGGGAGCTGAACGCCGACCTCGCACAGACGCACGGCCTCACGATCAACGATTACGAGGTCCTCCTACATCTCGCCCAGGCCGAGGAACGCGGGTTGCGGCGCGTCGACCTCGCGGAGCGGCTGGTGCTGACTGCCTCGGGCATCACGCGCCTACTCGAGGGTCTCGAGCGAGCCGGTTACGTCACGAAGGGGTCGTGTTCGACCGACGCGCGCGTCACCTATGCCGTGCTTACCGACGGAGGGCTCGAAAAGCTGCGCGAGGCGTCGGAGACGCACTTCGCCGGCGTGCGCGAGCAGTTCGAAGATCATTTCACGGAGGGGGAGCTCGAGACGCTCGCCTCGCTGCTCGCCCGGCTGACGGACGGCGGCGAGGGGGACTGCTCCGTCCCCGAGGACTAGACTGCGCGCCGCAGCTGGTCGTCCAGCGGGACGAGCGGCAGCGTGAAGGTCTCGACCGCGTCGTTGTTGGACACGACGTTGTCGCCCGCCTCGAGCATCGTCAACTGATCCCGCGTCACCGGCGGGTTCGGCAGTCGCTCGAGCGCGATCGCCTGGACCCGCAGCAGCTTCGTGGGGACATGGATGCTCGGACGCCGCATTCTGCGCGAGCGCTTCAGCCGTTCCCAGAACTCGTTCCAGGTGACGATGTCCGGCCCGCCGAGCTCGAACGTCCGGTTCGCGGCCGCGGGCTTGTCGACCGCAGCCGCGAAATACGCTGCGACGTCGTCGACCCAGATCGGCTGCAGCCGCTGGTTCCCCGAGCCGACGATCGGCGTCACCGGCGTGAACTTCGCGAGCCGAGTGAACCTCGCGAGCGCACCCCCGTCGGAGCCGAAGACAAAGCTCGGCCGGAAGATCACGTACTCGAGTCCTGACTCGCGCACCGTTCGCTCCATCTCCCACTTCGCGCGGTAATACGGGACGAGGTCTCGCGTCGCCTCGCTCGCGCCGAGCGCGCTCATGAGGATGAAGCGCCGAACGCCGGCCGCTTTGGCCGCGTCGACCAGGTTGCGGGTTCCCTGTTCCATCACGCGCTCGAAGTCCTGCCGGCGGCCGGCGATGATCGAGACGAGGTGGATGACGACGTCGCAGCCCGCGGCCGCGGCGTCGAGGCTCCTGCGGTCGGTGACGTCGCCCTCGACGAGCTCGCAGCCCCAGCTCTCCAGCAGCTTGCCCCGGCGGCGATCGCGGACGAGGCAGCGCACGTCCTTTCCCTCCGCGCGCAACCGGTGGACGATCTTCGGCCCGATGAAGCCGGTCGACCCCGTCGCGAGGATCATCCGGCTGGTTCTTTTTGGAAGTTTTTCCAGTACCGGGACGGCGTCGGGCCGCGCTGGCCCTGGTACTTCGAGCCGAGCTCGTCGCTGCCGTACGGCATCGCCGCCGGCTCGCTCAGCTGGACGAACGAGATCTGACCGATCTTCATCTCCGGATAGATGGTCACGGGCAGGTTGGCGACGTTCGAGAGCTCGAGCGTGACGTGGCCGTTCCAGCCGGGGTCGATGAAGCCGGCGGTGGAATGGATCAGCAGCCCGAGCCGGCCGAGCGAGCTCTTTCCCTCGAGCCGGGCAACGAGGTCGTCCGGCAGCCGGACGCGTTCGAGCGTCGAGCCGAGCACGAACTCGCCGGGATGGAGGATGAACGGCGTGCCCTCGTCGACCTGGACGAGCTCGGTCAAGTCTTCCTGCTCCTCGCGCACGTCGATGTACGGGTAGCGGCTGTTATGGAAGACCCGGAAATAGCGATCGACGCGGACGTCGACGCTCGACGGCTGCAGCAACGAATCGTCGTATGGGTCGATCTCGATCCGCCCCTCCTCGAGAAGCCGAGCGATCGTTCGGTCCGAGAGCACCACGCGGCCGATTCTACGGTTGCGGGTGGGCCCCAGAGGAACTAGGTTTCCCCGTTCGTGCCGTCGATTCTCCAGCCGGTCGACCCGAACGAGCAGTTCAAGCTCCGGCGCCTCGAGGCGCGGCGGCGGCAACGGAAGCGGCGGCTGACGGCGGCCGGTCTGCTGCTCGCGCTGATCGCCGCGGGAGTCGTCGGCGCACTGCTCGCGACGCACATCAACCGGCACCACGGCCCGGAGCGCGCCTCCGCACCCACGCAGCCGGAGTCGAAGCCGAACGGACTGCAGCCGCGGCCGCTCCCGGTGGAGGTGCGCGGCGTCCACGTGACGATGGCGCTGGCGAGCATTCCGGGGAAGCTCGACGAGTACATCGCGATGAAGGCCGACGGCCTGAACACGATCGAGCTGGACGTCAAGGACGAGAACGGGGACCTCGCGTTCACGCCGGCGAACGTGCCGCTCGCACGGCAGATCGGCGCGGCGCAGGGGTACTACAACCCGGTCCGTATCGCCGCGAAGATCCACAACGCGGGCCTCTACTTGATCGGCCGTGTCGTGTCCTTCGAGGATCCGCGCCTCTCCGCAGGCGCGCCGTGGCTGGCAATCCGTCGTGCCGACGGGTCACGCTGGCTCAACCGAGGCGGCCTCGGCTGGACGAACCCGTACGACACACGCGTGTGGCGTTACAACGTCGGCATCGCGGAGGCCGCAGCGCGCGCCGGCTTCGACGAGATCCAGTTCGACTACGTCCGCTTCCCGAGCGACGGCGACGTGGGCCAGATCCGCTATCCCGGCAAGCACGCCCAGCCGATGGGCTGGACGATTCCGATGTACGTCAAGTACGCAGCGGCGCGGCTGAGGCCGCTCGGTGTCCGCATCTCGGTCGACGTCTTCGGGCTCTCGGCGACCCGCGACCTCGGGATCGCTCAGTTCCCGCGGCGGATCTCTCCCTACGTCGACGCGATCTACCCGATGGTCTATCCGTCGCACTACGGCTCGGGCGAGTACGACATCGTCGATCCCGACTCGCGGCCGGGGACCACGGTGGCGTATTCCCTGCGCGATTTCCAGCGCGCGGTGCGCGGGCGGAGGGCGGTGCTGATCCCGTGGCTCCAGGACTTCTCGCTGGGACGGACGTACACGCTCGCCGACGTCCGCGACGAGATCCAGGCAGCACGGCTCGAGCACGTCAAGGGCTTCATGCTCTGGAACGCCACCGGCGTCTACACGAAAGAGGCGCTGGGCGTTCCGGCCTTCCGCTGAAACCTGCCTATACGGGTATACAGGCGCGCCGGTCGCTGAGTTATCGTGAGCCGCATGGCTACGACGAAGACGATCGACCTCGAGACCGCGATCCCCGGCCCCCGCTCGCAGGAGATCCTCGCTCGCAAGCAGCGCGTGATCGCGGGACCGCTGTCCATCTTCCTGCCGGTGGTGATCGAGCGCGGCGAGGGCGCGACGCTCACCGACGTCGACGGAAACACGTTCATCGACTTCACCGGCGGGGTCGGCTGCCTGAACGTGGGTCATGCGAGCCCGCGCGTGGTCGAGGCCGTCCAGGAGCAGGCGGCGAAGTTCTTCCACACCGACTTCACGATCGTCCCCTACGAGACGTACGTGACGCTCGCCGAGCGGCTGATCGCGCTGTCGCCGTTCTCGGGCCCGGCGAAGGCGGCGTTCTTCAACGCGGGCACCGAGGCGATCGAGAACGCGATCAAGTTCGCGCGCTCGTATACGAAGCGGCCGGCGGTGATCGCCTTCGAGGGCGGCTTCCACGGACGGACGCTACTCGCGATGTCGATGACGTCGAAGACGCATCCCTACAAAGCCGGTCTCGGGCCGTTCGCGCCGGAGGTCTACCGCCTGCCGTTCGCGCAGGACTACCGTGGCCCGAGCGCGGCCGAGGCGCTGGCGGCGCTCGAGCGCGCGCTCGTCACGCACGTCGCCGCGGAGAGCGTGGCCGCGATCGTCGTCGAGCCGATCCAGGGAGAGGGCGGCTTCGTCGTCGCGCCGCGCGAGTTCATGCAGGGACTGCGGCGGATCTGCGACGACAACGGGATCGTGCTGGTCGTCGACGAGGTGCAGACCGGCTTCGGCCGCACCGGGAAGATGTTCGCGATCGAGCATTACGGCATCGAGCCCGACCTGATCACCGTGGCCAAGTCGATCGCCGCCGGACTTCCGCTTTCCGGAGTGATCGGCAAGGCCGAGATCATGGACGCGCCCGCTGACTCGGCGATCGGCGGCACCTACGTCGGAAACCCCGTCGCGCAGGCCGCCGCTCTCGCGGTGCTGGACGTCTTCGAGGAGGACGGCTTGGTCGAGCGCGCGGTGCAGTTGGGCGAGACGATCCGCGCGCGGATGGACGGCTGGGCGGCCCGCTGGGACGCAATCGGCGACGTCCGCGGAATCGGGGCGATGCTCGCGATCGAGCTCGTCCACGACCGCGAGACGAAGGATCCGGCCCCCGAGCTGGCCTCGGCGATCGTCGAGGCCGCGGCCGAGCGCGGGTTGCTCCTGCTCAAGTCGGGCATCTACTCGAACTGCATCCGCGTCCTCGTGCCGTTCGTGATCAGCGAACCGGAGCTGGACGAGGCGCTCGGCGTCTGGGAACAGGCGCTCGAAACCACGCTAGGCGCATAAGCGCCTTCGCCCACGGGTAGGTTTGGGCCCGTGGTTGGGGAGACGTTCGCCGACCGGTACGAGCTCGAGGAGCTCGTCGGCACGAGCGGCATGTCCAGCGTCTACAAGGCGCACGACACGCTGCTCGAGCGCCACGTGGCGCTGAAGATCCTGCACGATCACTACTCGGACGACAGCGAGTTCGTCGAGCGCTTCAAGCGAGAGGCACGGACGGTGGCGCAGCTCTCGCATCCGAACATCGTCACCGTAATCGACCGCGGGGAGGCGGGTGGGCGGCAGTTCATCGTCTTCGAGTACATCGACGGGGAGAGCCTGAAGGAGCTCGTCGTCCGCAGCGGCCACCTCTCCGTAGAGCGGGCGCTCGAGGTCGCGCTCGAGGTCGCGCGCGGGCTCGCCTTCGCGCACCAGCACGGGCTCGTCCACCGTGACGTGAAACCACAGAACGTCCTCCTGAACGGGGACGGCCGGGCGAAGGTGACCGACTTCGGGATCGCGCGCTCGCTCGACGTGGAGCACGGTGTCACCCAGACCGGCACCGTCCTCGGCACGTCGAACTACATCGCGCCCGAGCAGGCGAGCGGGCAGCCGGTGGACGCGCAGACCGACGTCTACTCGCTCGGCGTCGTCCTCTACGAGCTGCTCGCCGGCGACGTGCCGTTTCCCGGCGAGAACTTCGTCACCGTGGCGATGAAGCACGTCAACGAGCCACCCCCGAACCTGCTCGACGTCAGGCGGGACGTCCCGCTACGCGTCGCCGCCGCGGTCGATCGCGCCCTCGAGAAGGACCCGGACCAGCGGTTCCCGAGCATGGACGCCTTTGCCGCCGAGCTGGAGGCATGCCTGGGCGAGCTTGCCTCGCCTGATGGTGACGACGCCACGACGATTCTGCCGGGGCTGCCGCCAGCAGTTCGACGGCCACGACGGGGCCTTTCACCTTGGCCTTTCGTGGTTGCAGCGCTTGCGCTCCTCACGCTCGGCGGCGCGCTGGCAGCGTTTCTCCTCCTTCGAAACAACGGAGCAACCGGGGGCGCTTCGGGTGGTACGGCCGAGCGGATCCCGCTCGAAGCGGTCGGGACGTACGACCCGGAGGGAGGCGATGGCGAACACGACAGCAAAATCGGCAACGCCGTCGACAAGGACCTGGACACCTACTGGGACACAGAGCACTATCGATCGTTCCAAAAGCAAGGCGTCGGCCTCGTTTTGTCCGCCCCGCCTGGCTCGAAGGTCGCGAACGTGATCGTCCGCTCAGGCACGCCTGGCTTCGACGCCCTCATCCAGACCGGTAGCTCACCGGCCGGACCGTTCCACCCGATCTCGGGGAGCCAGACAGTCCAGGAAACCACGAAATTCCAGCTCGACCGCCCCGTCCAGCGCTACCTGCTCGTCTGGATCACCAGCGTTCCCGCCGGCTCCGAGCAAATCAACGAGGTGACCGCGACTTCCTAGAAGCGGAGTCGCGAGCGGCGCTCGTGCCGCTCGCGGGCGAGCTCGATCAGCCGCCGGAGGAGCTCCTCGTACGGAATCCCCGAAGCCTCGAACAGCTTCGCGTACACGCTCGTCGCGGTGAACCCGGGGATGGTGTTCAGCTCGTTGACGACGACGTTGCCGTCGACGACGAAGCAATCGACGCGGGCCATGCCCTCGCAGTCGGTGACGACGAACGTCTCCACGGCGACGCGCTGGACGTCCTCGAGGGTCTCCTCCGGAAGGTCGGGCGGGATCACGAGGTCCATACCGCCCTCGTCGTACTTCGACGAGTAGTCGTACCACTCGTGCCCGAGCGGGACGATCTGGCCCGGGATCGACGCGATCGGCTCGCGGTTCCCGAGCACGCCGACCTCGACCTCGACGCCGTCGAGGAACTCCTCGATCAGGATCTTCTCGTCGTGCCGGAAGGCGAGCGCGACCGCCTCCTCGAGCTCGGCCTCGTCGTGCGCCTTCGAGATGCCGACCGACGAACCGAGCCGCGCGGGCTTCACGAACACGGGGAAGAAGAACGGGTTCTCGGCGGCGTCGCCCTCCCTAAGCGCGACGTGGCGGGCAACCCGGATGCCGCTGTCGCGCAGCACCTTCTTGAACAGGTCCTTGTCCATGCAGAGCGCCGACGCCGCCACGCCGGCGCCGACATAGGGCACCCCTGCGAGCTCGAGCAGCCCCTGCACGGTCCCGTCCTCGCCGAACGGCCCGTGCAGGATCGGCAGGACGACATCGACGTCCCCCAGCGTCGCGGGAACGCTGTTCGTCGGGATCGGGAGGGTCTCGGCGACGGAGCTGCTGTCCTCCCCGGAGCCGAGCTCCCAGCGGCCGTCGCGGCCGATCGCGACAGTGACGACCTCGTAGTGGTCCGGGTCGAGCGCCTCGAGCACGGAGCGCGCCGACGCAAGGGAGATCTCGTGCTCGCTCGAGCGCCCGCCGGCGAGAACGGCGATACGCGTCTTGCCGTCCACTACGGCGGGCCGGGAGTTGTGAGCTTGCCGACGACGATCGTCACCGTCGTGCCGGGCGGCGCCTGCGTTCCGCCGGCAGGATCCTGCGAGAGCACGATGCCGTCCTGCGTCGCGTCGGTGACGGGCTGGTTGACGATGTGGACTCGGAAGCCGGAGGCCCTGAGCTGCGACTGCGCGGACGCCTGGTCCTGGCTGGTCACGTCGGGAACGGCCGAGGTGCTCGGGCCCTTGGAGACGTCGAGTGTGATCGTCGTCCCGGGCGGCTGGGACGTTCCGGCCCCCGGCGTCATGCCGACGACGACGTCCTTGGGGGAGTCCGACTCGACGTCGTGGCGCGCGACGGCGAATCCCGCGGCCTGCAGCTCGGAGTTGGCAGTCGCGAAGCTGTGGCCCACGACATTCGGCACGGCCACGGGTTTCGGTCCCTTCGAGACGTTGATCTTCACCGTCGTCCCCTCGTCGACGCTCGCCCCGTCGGTGGGGACCTGCGAGACGACAGTCCCGGTGTCCTCGTCGGACTCGACGTGGACGACCCGGTATTTGAGCTTGGCGTCGGTCAGCTTCTGCACGGCCACCTCGAGCGAGTCGCCGGTCACATCGGGCACGGTCACCTGCGGCGGGCCCTGAGAGACGTAGATCGTGACCTCGTTTCCCTTGTTCAGCTTGGTGCCGGGGCGCGGGCTCTGCCGGAACACGTACGTCTCGGGAATGTCGGTGTTCGGCTGCCGGACCACGTTTTCCTGGAGGCCGGCGTCCCGGATCTTCTCCACGGCGAGCACCTCGCGCAGGCCCTTGTAGTTCGCCACCCGAACGTTGGCGCTCGACAGTTGATCCTGGATCTGCGCGTAGAGGAAGTACCCACCGACGACGGCGCCCGCGACGAAGAGCAGCGCCACGAGCCAGGGCCAGATCGCGCGCCGGCGCGGCTCGTCGTAGTCGTAGTAGGCGGCCGGCGGCGTGTAGGGAACCGGTTGGCGCAGCTGCGTCACGGCGGTCGGGGCGGCCGTGGGGGGCGGCCGGGAGATGATCGCCGTCGCAGCTTCCTCCGTCGCCGGCGAGACGGAGCCGCCACGGGCGACCCGCGCGAGGTCGGCATCCATCTCCTCGGCGCTCTGGTAGCGCTCGTGCGGATCCTTCCCGAGGGCGCGCATCACGACCAGATCGAGCTCCCGCGGGATCTCGGCGCGATGCTCGGACGGTGGATCCGGGATCGCAGAGAGGTGCTTCATCGCGATCTCGACCGGCGTGTCGCCTGTGAACGGGACGACGCCCGTGAGCAGCTCGTAGAGGACGATGCCGACGCTGTAGAGATCGGACGTCTGGTCGACCGGAGAGCCCTTCGCCTGCTCGGGCGAGAGGTATTGCGCCGTGCCGATGATCGAGCCGGCCTCCGTCATCTGGCTGGCGCCCGCGCGCGCGATCCCGAAGTCCGTCACCTTCAGCCGCCCCTCGCTGTCCACGAGCACGTTGTGCGGCTTGATGTCGCGGTGGACGATCCCGTTCCGGTGCGCGAAGCGCAGTGCGGCAAGGATCTGCCGCGCGTAGTCGATCGCGACGGAGACGGGGGCAGGGCCGCGCGAGACGATCAGCTCCTTGAGCGACCGCCCGTCGAGGAACTCCATCGCGATGTAGTAGGTCCCCTCCGCCTCGCCGCGGTCGTAGATCGAGACGATGTTCGGATGGGAGAGGCCGGCGGCGTTCTTGGCCTCCCGCCGGAAACGCTCGACAAACTGGTCGTCGTTCGCGTGCCGGTCGTTGAGGATCTTGATCGCGACGCGGCGGCCGAGCTCCTGGTCCTCGGCGAGGTAGACGTTCGCCATCCCGCCCGAGCCGAGCTTGCGCAGGATGCGGTAGCGCCCGTCGAAGAGCGTGTGGATCAGGGTGTCTGAAACGGCCACGGGTACAGGGTAGGTTCGCGCCCTACCGGAGGATCGCCTCCATCACCTGCTTGGCGATCGGCGCCGAGACCGTGCCGCCGAAGCCCCCTCGCTGGTTCTCGACCACGACCGCGATCGCGACGCGAGGCGCCTCGGAAGGCGCGAAGGCGGCGAACCAGGTCGTGTTGACGTTGTTCAGCCCTGTCTCGGCGGTACCAGTCTTGCCCGCGACGGTGATCCCGGGGATCTGTGCCGCGGTGCCCGTTCCGCCCGAGACGGCGAGCTCCATCATGTGGCGCAGCTCGTCGGCGGTGGACTCCTTGATCGGCCGGCCGCCCTTGTGCGGCTTCATCCGGACGATCACCTTCCCGCCGGGCGCGAGCACGCGGTCGACGAGGTGCGGCTTGATCTGAAGGCCGCGGTTGGCGATCGTGGCGGCGACCCACGCCATCTGGAGCGGGGAGACGATCATCCGCTCCTGGCCGAAGGCGAGCCGGCCCGGGTCGACCTGGAACTCCGGCTTCTTCGGGTCGAACAGGCGGTGGTGGAAGTAGAGGCCGCTCGGCGCGCGCTCGTCCTCCGGGAGCTCGAGCGGCACGCGGTCGTAGAACCCGTAGCGCTTCGCGTACTCGAGGATGGTCTTCGCGCCGATCGTCTTGCCGACGTTGCAGAAGACCGAGTTGATCGAGTGCTCGAAGCCCGTCGTCAGGTCGACCGAGCCGAAGGTCTCGGGCGCCTCCGGGTTGCCGGCGTTGCGGACGCGCTGTCCATACTCCTCGCAGTAGCCCGGGTCGTAGAACGGCGAGCTCGGCGTGAAGCGGCCGGTGTCGAGCGCGGCGGATGCAGTGATCATCTTGAAGGTGGAGCCGGGCGTGAAGAGGCCGGCCGTCGCCCGGTTGAGGAGCGGCGCCGCCGGCTGGCACGCGGTCGAGCGGATCCGGTCGATGGAGCGGAAGTTCTTCTCGACCAGGTTGGGGTTGTAGGTCGGGTTGGTCGCCATCACGAGCACCTTGCCGGTGCGCGGTTCAAGCGCGACCACAGCACCGCACTTTCCCTGCAGCAGGCGCAGTGCAAGCGCCTGCGCCCCGGGGCGGATCGTCAGGACCAGGTCGTTCCCCTTGATCGTCGTCCCCTTCAGCTTGTCGAGCGTCTTGTGGAAGACCGTGTCGAGGTTCGCATTGGAGCCGGTCAGGTAGTCGTTGTAGGCGCGCTCCAGGCCGGTCTGGTTGTGCGTCTGCGTCGAGTAGCCGACCACGTCCGAGAACAGCGGGCCCGTGGGGTAGCGGCGGAAGTAGAGGGTCTGTCCCCCGACCTTCTTCTTCACGTTCGTGGCGAGCAGCGTCTTACCGTCCGCGGCGTAGATCTTGCCGCGGTCGATCGAGAACTGCGCCACGAGCCGGATCGCGTTGTCCTGCCGGTCGGCAAGACCCGCGTTCGCCCAGGTCTGCCAGTACGTCGTCCCGACGATCAGGGCGATGATCAGGACGAGCGCGGCAACACCGACCTGGGAAACCTGCTTGTTCATCTCAGGACCTCTCTATTGGCCCGGTTCGAGACGAGCAGCAACCCGGCGAGCAGCAGGAAGTTGGCGACGACGCTGGAGCCGCCGTAGGAGACGAACGGCAGCGTGATCCCGGTCAGCGGGATCAGCCGCAGGATGCCGCCGACGATGATGAACGTCTGCAGGGCGAACCCGAACGTCAGCCCGAGCGCCAGCAGCTTCGAGAAGCCGTCCTGCGTCAG
>WNGB01011739.1_pt1 | contig 26118 bp, 33 predicted proteins | sample 5400681 | NCBI WGS metagenome assembly WNGB01 (sample SAMN13153367, study PRJNA577476) | soil metagenome | isolation source: 115 cm soil or saprolite under grassland replicate 2 | place: USA:California | collected 2016-06-15
GCGACGGCCAGGTTCGCATAGCCCCCGCCCTATTCAATACCGGTGACGAAGTAGACCGGTGTCTCGAGGTGACCCGCCGGCTGGTGTAGTGCGCCGGTCGTGACTCCCCCACTCCATCACGGCGAGGGCTTGCGGGCTACGGCAATGGCCTTTGTCATGGTCGTCATGTGTTCCTCCGTTGTTTCGGCATCGACCCCGTGCCGTCATATCAGTGACGGACGAACCGCAGCCGATGTGACAGGACACGTGCGACATCCTTCACCGGATAACCCTTCCTCCGTCGCCCACTTGTGCGGGTAGGCGTTTCACAGGCTCTGCTCGAGCAGGGGTTGCACGGTTGTGCGGCCGGGGCAGGGGCGCTATCAGTTAGCGCATGCCCCCAAGCCGGAATCCACAATGGCTCGTCTGTTCTGGCTGACGGTCATGGCTGCCTTCGCCGCCGCCCTGCTTGCAGGCGCCTCGTGGGCTGGCGCCTACGCGGCCGTGGGCACGCTGCTCGGCTCGCCCCCGCCGGAGATGGGGACCCAATCCACCACCTTTCTCTGGCGGGGCATGCCCCAGCGGCCGGGACACCCGCGGGTGTGGCGCTTTGCGTTCGGGCCAACCCGGATCCCAGGCGCACCCACGGTGCGAATCTATGTGTCGCCGCTCGGGCGAGTGGTGCAGATTGAGCCGGCCGATCTCGAGGCGCGAGTAAAGTTGCTTCATCCGTACTGACGGACTGCCGGAGTGTGAAAATCCCTACGGCGCCCAGGCTGGGGTGGGTCAGCGCTGTCGACGAGCCCTGCGTTGGTGAAGCGAAATCACGGCTGCTCGAAGACCTGCCGCAGCTCCGTTTCACCCTCCCACCCCGGCCAGTGCTCCTTGTGCAGTTGCATGAACCGCCGGGTCCAGCTGACCGCCTCAGTCTTCGACTGGACGTTGAACATGGCGTAGCCGCCGATGACCTCCTTGGCCTCGCTAAAGGGGCCGTCGATCACCGTGATCTGCCCGCCCGCGAGGCGCACGCGGGCACCCATGGCGCTCGGATAGAGCCCGCGCATATCGACCATCACACCCGCCTTCGCGGCCTCCGTGCCGAGCTGCGCGATCGCGTCCATCAGCGCCTGCGGCGGGGCCCCCGCCGTCTCGGCGGCCTTGACCATCGTCATGAATCGCATCGTCGTGATACCTCTGAGTCGTTGAAGGTGGTCAGCGGCCGGAGCGCTGCGCGGGGATGAGGGCACGCAGGCGCGCATTGCGCAACCACAGACCGGCCCACAGCAAGATGCCCACGTACGTCGGAAACAGCACGTGACTGAACAGGGGATCCTGGACGCGCACGTGGGTCGCGACCGCGCCTCCCAGGAATCCGGTGAGCAGGAGTGCCCCGAAGATGGCGACTCGGGGAATGAGATACACCACGAGGCAGATCAGCTCGAGCGTCCCAATCGCGACCGACAAGCTGGCGGGATACCCCAGCCGCGTGAACGACTCGATCACCGGCGGGATCTGCGCGAGCTTGATCACGCTGTCGAATAGCAGGAACAGGACGGCGAGACCGCCCGCGATCCGGCCCGCCCACAGGCCGGTGCGTGAGCTGACCGTCTGATTGTCCGCCTGCATCGTATACCCTCCTGGGTTTGTCGTGCATGGATGTCGCTCCATCTACACGACGAACGACCCGGCGCGAAATCGACATCAAGCCGTCTGGTAGGGGGAAGCGTGCCCCGTTGAGTTGACCCATCCCATCTGCTACCTTGTTGGCCGACTCTCTGACGTGCCGGTCTCCCATGTTCCTTGGTTTGACATAGCTGATATGCCTGCCGTGTTGAGCGGTCGAAGACTGATGCTAGGCACCACGCGAGTCGCCCTCGGGCGACCACGCGCGGGGTTGCCACGTACTTTTTCGCCCCGGCACACGGCGCGAACGGGATCGACTTGAGCGGAACCTGAGTCCGCTGCTTGGTCGCCCCGCCCGCGCGTGTCGCCGGACGGGGCGATTGCATTTGAGGGGCCGCCTTGAGTGGCGGCCAGCGGACCATGGAGAACACCAAGGAGCGCTTCGAGAGATCGGGCCAGCCCGAGCTGCCGGTTGACTACTTCCTCGTCGTGGCGCACTTCGAGGAGTGGTACGTCAGCCGTGAGATGGCTCAGGCCATCGAGGCCTCGCTCAACCAGACCCCGCCGCCCCAGTGGGTCATGTTTGTCGACCTCACCGGCGCACGGGTGCGCGTGCGCACGCGCTTGGTGGAGTACATCTATCAGTGCACCGCCGAACAGCGGGCGTTGGCGCGTGCCTTCCACCGCGCCCGGTCGGCGGAACGCAAGGCCGAGGCGGACTGGGACGAGGACGAGTGATATGCTGCTCGAGCTGACGACGACGCAGCGCCCGGCGACGGACCTCGGGTTCCTGTTGCACAAGAACCCGGCCCGGGCGCAGTCGTTCGACCTGGCGTTCGGGCGCGTGCACGTCTTCTATCCCGAGGCCACGGCCGAGCGCTGCACGGCGGCGCTGCTGCTCGATGTCGACCCGGTGGCACTCGTCCGCGCCAAGCGCGCGCCCGAAGGCGAAAGCGGCCTGCTGCGTCAGTACGTCAACGACCGCCCGTACGTCGCGTCGTCGTTCCTGAGCGTCGCGATCGCCCGGGTGTTCGGCAGCGCCCTCAAGGGCGAGAGCCAGGAGCGCCCCGACCTGGCGGCAGCGTCCATTCCGCTCGAGGCCCGTCTCTCGGTAGTGCCGTGCCGCGGCGGCGAGGGATTGCTGCGCCGGCTATTCGAGCCCCTCGGCTACACGGTCGTCGCTGAGCCGCAGCCGCTCGACTCCAAGTTCCCGGACTGGGGGCAGAGCCGTTACTTCCGCGTCACACTGAGCGCGACGAAGCGACTCAGCGAGCTGCTCGGCCACCTGTACGTGGTGGTGCCGGTCCTCGACGACGAGAAGCACTATTGGGTCACGCAGGACGAGGTGGAGAAGCTGCTCCGCTACGGGGAAGGCTGGCTCTCCTCCCACCCCGAGCGCGAGCTGATCGCTGCCCGGTACCTGAAGCACCAGCGGGGCCTCGTCCGCGAAGCGCTGGCCCGACTGGTGGTGGAAGAGGAGCCCGAGCCCGAAGAGGCCGACGAGGCGCGCGAGGCCGAGGAGGCGGCCCTCGAGCGCCGGCTCAGCCTCAACGAGCAGCGCCTCGGCGCGGTCCTCAGCGTGCTCAAGGGGAGCGGCGCGAAGCGCGCGCTCGATCTCGGCTGTGGGGAGGGGAAACTTGTCCGGCTGCTTCTCGCCGACCGGCAGTTCGAGGAGATCGTCGGTATGGACGTGTCCTGGCGCGCGCTCGAGATCGCCACGGAGCGGCTCAAGCTCGACCGACTGGCCCCGGCGCAGCGCGACCGCGTCAGGCTCGTCCACGGGTCTCTGATGTACCGTGACGCACGCCTCGCGGGTTACGACGCCGCGGCGGTTGTCGAGGTCATCGAGCATCTCGATCCGCCCCGCCTCGCAGCCTTCGAGCGCGTGGTGTTCGAGTTCGCGCGGCCGGGGACGGTCGTTGTCACGACGCCCAATGCCGAATACAACGTGCAGTGGGAGAGCTTGCCCGCGGGCCGATTCCGCCACCGCGACCACCGCTTCGAGTGGACACGCCAGCAGTTTCAGACGTGGGCCAGCGGGATCGCCGACCGGTTTGGGTATTCGGTTCGATTTCTCCCGGTCGGTGAGGCGGATCCCGCGCTGGGCGCGCCCACCCAGATGGGAGTGTTCACGCGGTGAAGCTCGTCATGCCCGAGCTGTCGCTCGTTGTCCTGGTCGGACCGTCCGGCTCCGGGAAGTCCACCTTTGCCCGGAAGCACTTCAAGTCCACCGAGGTGCTGTCGTCGGACTATTGCCGCGGCTTGGTCTCGGACGACGAGAACGACCAGTCGGCGACCACCGATGCGTTCGCCGCCCTGCACTTCATCGCCGGCCGGCGGCTCGCGCGCGGGAAGCTCACCGTCGTGGACGCGACCAGCGTGCAGACCGAAGCGCGCAAGCCGCTCGTCGCGCTCGCCCGGCAGTACCACGTCCTGCCTGTCGCCATCGTCTTCGACCTGCCCGAGCGGCTGTGCGAGCAGCGCAATCGCGACCGGCCGGAGCGAGCCTTCGGCCCTCATGTGATCCGCCAGCAGACAAGCCAGATGAGACGTTCGCTGCGGAGTCTTCAGAAGGAAGGTTTCCGGCACGTTTTCATTCTCAAGTCTCCCGAGGATGTCGAGGCCGTCGAGATCGAGCGGCAGCCCCTGTGGAATAACCGCAAGGCTGACCATGGACCGTTCGATATCATCGGCGACGTGCACGGGTGCGGCGACGAGCTGGAGGAGCTCCTCGCCCAGCTCGGGTACGGCGCGGAAGATGGCGGCGTGTGGCGGCACCCGGCTGGCAGGAAGGCCGTGTTCCTGGGCGACCTGGTGGACCGCGGGCCCCGGATCCCCGACGTCCTGAAGCTCGTGATGGCGATGGTCGAAGCGGAAACGGCGTACTGCGTGCCCGGCAACCACGACATGAAGCTGGTGCGCCAGCTGAATGGGCGCGACGTGCAGCTCACGCATGGCCTGGCCGAATCCGTGGCCCAGCTCGAGAGGGAGTCGCCCGAGTTCCGCAAGCGCGTCGCCGACTTTCTCGACGACCTCGTGAGTCACTACGTCTTCGACGACGGCAAGCTCGTCGTGGCGCACGCCGGGGCAAGGTTCGAGCGTTTGCCCAATTTGGCGAGACTACGGGCGAGTCCGACGATTTCGGACTCCCGATCCGCTACAACTGGGCCGCCGAGTACCGTGGTCAAGCTATGGTGGTGTACGGTCACACCCCGGTGCCCGAGCCCGAGTGGCTGAACCGGACGATCAACATCGACACGGGATGCGTGTTCGGCGGCAAGCTCACCGCGCTGCGCTACCCGGAGGGAGAGCTTGTATCTGTGCCGGCGCATCGAGTCTACGCCGTCCCGGCCCGCCCGCTCGTGATCGCACAGGCGGTGGAGCCGGGGCTGTCCGCGCAACAGGTCCACGACCACCTGTTGGACATCTCCGACGTCACCGGGAAGCGGTTGATCGCGACCAGGCTGCACCACACGGTCACGATCCGAGAGGAGCACGGGATTGCGGCGCTCGAGGTGCTGAGCCGCTTCGCGGCGAACCCGAAGTGGCTCATCTACCTGCCGCCGACCATGTCGCCGCCCGAAACGACCAAGCAGCCCGGCCTGCTCGAGCATCCGGCCGAGGCGTTCGGGTACTTCCGGCACCTGGGGGTGCCGAAGGTCGTGTGCGAAGAGAAGCACATGGGCTCGCGAGCGGTGGTCATCGTATGTCGGGATGAGAATGTGATCCGCCGGCGCTTCGGCGTGGTCGGCGAAGACACCGGCATCTGCTACACCCGCACTGGCCGCCGCTTCTTCGACGATCCTCCCGTAGAGCGCGAGCTGCTCGGCGTGGTGTGTGGCGCCCTGGACCAGGCAGGGTTCTGGGAGAAGCTAAAGACCGATTGGGTCTGCCTCGACTGCGAACTGATGCCGTGGTCCGCGAAAGCGCAGGAGCTCATCCGGCAGCAGTACGCGGCGGTCGGGGCGGCCGCGAGCGCCGCGTTGCCCGAGGCGGTGGAGGCGCTCCAGGCTGCCTCCCGTCGGGATATCGACGTTACCGCGCTCCTCGAGCGATACCAGGAGCGGCGTGACTTCGTCACCCGCTTCGTCGAGTCGTACCGGCACTATTGCTGGCCGGTCGAATCGGTGAAGGACCTGAAGCTTGCGCCGTTCCACGTCCTCGCGACGGAGGGCACAGTCCACGCCGACAAGGACCACCTCTGGCACATGCAGACGTTGGCCGAGGTCGCGGCGGCCGACTGCGGGCTCCTCATCGCCACACCGCACCGGGTCGTGGACCTGACCGACCCGGCGAGCGAGGCCCAGGCCACGGGGTGGTGGGAGGAACTCACGGCAAGCGGTGGCGAGGGGATGGTGGTCAAGCCGCTTGCCTTTGTGGCCAAGGGGCGCCGCGGGCTCGTGCAGCCGGCCGTGAAGGTGCGCGGGCGCGAGTACCTGCGCATCATCTACGGTCCGGAGTACACGCAGCCCGACAACCTCGAACGGCTGCGGCAGCGGGGGCTATCGGTCAAGCGTTCGCTGGCGCTGCGAGAATTCGCGCTTGGGATCGAGGGCCTGGAGCGCTTCGTCCGCAGCGAGCCCCTGCGGCGGGTGCACGAGTGCGTGTTCGGAGTGTTGGCGTTGGAGAGTGAGCCGGTGGATCCGAGGCTGTAGGCCTGATGAGCATCGACCCGCGCATCGCCCGCGCGTTCGAGGCGGAGAACGGATTCCCGCTCGAGCCGCACCTCATCGTTCTTGCGTTGATGGGGTCGCACAGCCACGGGACATACTTGCCGCCCGAAGAGCCCGACGCCGTGGACGACGTGGATCTCATGGGCTTCGTCGTGCCGCCGCTGCCGTATCACATCGGCCTGCCTCGCTGGGAGCACTGGCGGCTGCAGGCGGACGAGCTCGACGTCGTGATGTACAGCCTGGACAAGGCCGTGCGCCTCCTGCTCAAGAGCAACCCGAACATCGTGGGACTGCTGTGGCTCCGGGAAAGCGAGTATGTCCACCGGCACGCGACGTTCGACCTCCTGCAAGACCAGCGCGCCATTTTCTCTTCGCATGCGGCCGCGGACTCTTTCGCGGGCTACGCGTACGATCAGCTCAAGCGCATGGAGGCGTTCGACCTCGAGCGGATGGCCGAGTACGAGGCGCTGACCAACGAGATCCGTGCCCGCGGGCCGATGACCGAGGTGCTCGAGGCCGACAGGGCCAAGCTCGACCATATCGCCCGTCACTGGAGCGTGCCTCTCGAAACCCTGAACCGCTTCCGGAAGCTCCACCACGAGCATTTCAGCGGCTACATGGGGGAGAAGCGTAAGGCGATGGTCCGCAAGTACCAGTACGATGTGAAGAATGCTGCCCATCTCATCCGTTTGCTCAGGATGGGGATTGAGTTTCTTGAGACCGGCCGATTGCAGGTCTTTCGCACTTCGGATGCCGACGAATTGAAGCGCATCAAGCGAGGCGGGTGGACGTTGGATCACGTAAAGGCTCATGCGGAGGTGCTCTTCGGGCGAATTGAGGAGGCGCGCGCCCGGTCCCCCTTACCGCCCAGGCCGGACGAGGCGGCGGCGAACGATCTGCTCATGGATGTTCATTTGCGCGTCCTCGGCTTGACCAACGGCGGATCAGTCGGGTGACGGCTGCGATGGTGACAGGGGGCATCGAGCATGACGGGTTCGTCGTCATACCTCAGGCTCTGAGTGGTGCCGAGACCCACGCGCTTGAAACGGCCGTCTCTGGACTCACGGAGCGCGTTCGCGCGACGAGCCGGGGAGGGGCCCGTGGCCTGTTCCAGGTCGTGCCTGAAATCCGTGCGCTGACGTCGCATCCCGCGGTCAGAGCTGCCGCCGTGGCCGCGCTCGACCCCAACTGCTTCCCCGTTCGCGCCCTTCTGTTTGACAAGACACAGGCCGCCAACTGGAAGGTCGCGTGGCATCAGGATCTCACGATCGCCGTCCGGGCTCGCCGCGACGTCGATGGTTATGGCCCCTGGAGTTCCAAGGCAGGCGTCCCCCACGTGCAGCCCCCGATCCCGGTGCTCGAGCGCATGGTGGCCGTGCGCGTTCACTTGGATGACTGCTGTGATGACAACGGCCCCGTCCGCGTTCTGCCGGGGTCACACCGCGCCGGTCTGCTCCGGGCGGCGGAGATCGAAGCATGGCGCCGGAGAGTGGCCGAAGTGAGCTGCATTGTCCCCAGAGGGGGGCTCTTGGTGATGCGGCCGCTACTGCTTCACGCCTCATCGGCGGCGAAGAGCCCGGTGCATCGACGGGTGATCCACATCGAGTGCGCAGCGACGGAGCTAACGGGCGGGTTGGAGTGGTACGAGGCTGTGCAATCCTCGCTTGGCGCTGACGTCATCATCGGCGGACGCGTCAAATCCCGCCGTCCCGACTGAGTGAAGAATCAACCCTGCAACGACTTCCGTAGGCGCCCGTCTGGGATGCTGATCATCCGTTCTCCTTGTCACATCGGCCGGGTTTGGTTCGTCATTGATCTGACGGAAGGGGTCGAGAGACTGTGACCAAAGCAACGGAGGAGCAAATGACTAAGAACGAGGGCTACACACCATCGAGCGCGGGCACGCTCGTGTATTTCCCGGTCGAGGACACCGAGGGCAACCGGCTCGCGCTGTTCGCCCGAAGCTAAGACACGTCTATGCTACACCTCGGCTACCCGGTGTACGTCGTCACGATCATCGGGTTCTGGAAGGTGGTTGGGGGTACCCTGGGAGTCCTCTTTCCCGCCACGACGCGAGCGTAGGCGGAACCACGGACCAATGTGACATGGACGAGCGCGACTGGCTGGCGGAGCGATTCGAGGAGAGCCGGACCCATCTGCGGGCGGTGGCCTACCGGATGCTCGGCTCGCGGAGCGAGGCGGACGACGCCGTCCAGGAAGCCTGGCTCCGGCTCAGCCGCTCCGGCACGAGCGGCGTCGAGAACCTGGGCGGATGGCTGAGAACGGTCGTCGCGCGGGTGTGCCTCGACATCCTGCGCTCGCGCAAGGCGCGGCGCGAGGAGCCCCTGGGCGCGCACGTGCCCGAGCCGATCGTGAGTCGCGAGGATAGGACCCACCCTGAGCACGACGCGCTCCTGGCCGACTCGGTCGGTCCCGCGCTGCTCGTGGTACTCGAAACCCTGGCTCCCGCGGAGCGGGTCGCGTTCGTGCTGCACGACATGTTCGACCTGCCCTTCGACGAGATCGCGCCCATCGTGGGGCGCTCCCCGGCCGCGGCACGGCAGCTCGCGAGTCGCGCGCGCCGCCGGGTACGGGGAGCGGCCACGGTTCCCAACGCCGATCTTACCCGGCAGCGAGAAGTCGTCGAGGCCTTCCTTGCAGCCTCGCGTGGCGGTGACTTCGACGCGCTGCTCGCGGTGCTCGACCCGGACGTCGCGCTCCGAGCCGACCCCGCAGCCGTGCGGATGGGCGCAGCGGCGGAGGTCCGCGGTGCGAAGGCCGTGGCCGAGACGTTCGCGGGGCGTGCCCGGGCCGCACAACCGGCGCTCGTGAATGGCGCCGCGGGACTCGTGTGGGCTGCGGGGGGACGGCCGCGTGTGGTATTCGGCTTCACGATCACGAGCGGGAAGATCGTCGCCATCGACCTGGTCGCCGACCCGGAGCGGCTGCGCCAGCTCGACCTGGTTGTCCTGGACGAATAGGGATCAGGCCGCGCACGACCGGGCGCTTGCGACGCGTGGCTTCCTCCACGTAGGCCACCGCCGCGCGCTCCCGATCGGTGAAGAGCGGGCTCGTCCGGTATTCCGCCAGGGCGCGAAGATTTCCATGACCACGTGCGCGTAGGAGACATGGACCCTGATCGTCAGGTGTTGTCGTCGGGGCGGGCGTATTGAAGAAATCGGTCATGCGAGAGCGGATCTCCTGCTGCGAGCGGCTCCGACAGTATCCGCCAGGACGGAGCCCGCTCGACGAGTCGACGGGGTGAGATGCCGTCGAGCTGACCGATGTCGCGTGTCATGTGTGCCTGATCTGCATACCCAAGCTCGGCAGCCGTCATCGAGAGGCTCAAGTGACGTCGGCGCGGCGACGCCGCCGCGGCGCGGAGGCGCTGCAGCCGCAGCACGCGCTGTAGCATCTTCGGCCCGTATCCGACCCTCGTGTCGAAGCGGCGACGAAACGTCCGTTCGCTGGCGCCCACAGATCGCGCCTGGTCCCGAACGTCAGCCCGTGAATCACTCAATAATCGAACTATTGCGGCGAGCACGACGCGATCCGGCGCTGGAGCAGCCTCAAGCCAATGAGTCAGGGCTGCCTCGAAGGCATCCACGCTGAGCTCGACTGGTGGCGACCCAGACAGGGCATTCATGAGTGCATTCGCCGCCCGTCGGGCGCCGTGCGTCAGCCTCACATTCACATCACGAAGTTCTCACGCGCTGACGCCCAGGCTCGCGAGACAAGCGCCGGGCCGAAGTCTCACTCCCACAATCGTCGTGCCGGGTGCGAGCGGCGAGACGACGGGCCGTGTCATCGGCCCGACGATGATCGGCTCTCTCTCCCCGACCCAGACGATGTCGACGCAGCCGTCAGGCAGCACTCGCTGGCGAAAGGGACGTTCGTCGTTGCGGGAAACGACCTGTCTCCAGGTGCAGGCGAGATAGCGCGCGAGCCGACCTGGCGGCGCGTGCTCCAGATACTCTGCCCGCGGCACCCCAAGGCGCCCGGGCCCCGTCTCCTGCAACCGATCGAGATCGATACGGTCGTGACCTGAGGCTCATCGCTGGCGACGGCGATAGCGACGCATTTTCGCGATGGCCCCGCAGGTATCCATCGAGCACCAGCGCCGCTTGTTGTTTTTCGTGTCGTCGTAGAACAGCCAGCCGCACTCCCCCACCGCGGCGCAGCGCTTCAACCGGCCAGCGGCGCCGTGTTGCAGCAGGTCCATCGCCGACAGGGCGACGCGCCTGAGTGGGAGGCGCGCATCGCGGGCAGACGCGTCCCAGGACAAGCGTCCGCCCGCCTGCCCGTCGAATCGGAGACCGCGCCACGCTCGGTGAATCCAAGTCCCGAGCGCGTTGACGGCCTCGCCGCTCGGTACTGCATTTTCGATTCGCGCAACGAGCAACGCGTAGAGTTGCTCTCTGAATCGCCGCGCCTCGGCGACCACGCCGCGCCGGACCCCGTGGCGCTTTATCCCCAACGCCTCACGCGGCGTAAGCAGGCCCGCTCGGACGGCCCATGCCAGGTACTGGCGCGCGCCGCTCAAATAGTCTTCAGGCTGGCTGGCGAACCGGTCGTGCACGGTATTGACGAAATCCAGACACGTGCGACCGCCAATCAACCGCACCTCGTTGATTGGGCGAACCGCTACGGCGCCGGCACCTTGCGTTACTGTCAAAGTAATTTTAGATAGTAACGACCTACTGTCGCCACCCGCAAGGTGCTGCGAGCAAGGAGCCTGTGATGACTGTGCTTCGCGAGTGGCGGGCCGAAATCCGCCGCGCCCTGCGAGCTGAGTATGTGGAGTACGTGATGGCCACAGGCGTCGCCACTTATCAGCAGACCGCTGGCAACCGTGGCGCGGTCATCGCCACCCGAGATCTGGACGACGATCGGTCGGAGATCGTCGTCTTGAGCTGGTGGACGGACCGCGCCGCCATCAAGGCGTTCGCCGGCGACGACGTCGAGCGCGCCCGCTACTTCCCGGAGGACGATCGCTATCTGCTCACCCGGCCTGAAACCGTCCAGCATTACGAATCGACCGACCCCCTACGGTCATTGCGTGAGGAATGACGCTTTGCCCTCGGCTCCTATGACTCCCCTGCCTTTAGTGAACGCCGGTACATTGACGGTCGGGGTCGATGCCTCTCCGCCGCCACCAATGCACATGGGCGACCCTGATACGCCCGGGTTCACGGGCTTCGAGGTCGACCTTGTCCAAGCGATTGCGGCCGAGCTCAGCGTGGGCGTGCGCTACGAGGTTGCCCTGTGGCGCGATATGCTTCCGGCGCTCCTCGCGGGACGCATGGACCTCGTCTGCACGGCCGCGACCATCTCCCCCGAGCGTCGGCACGCATTCGCCTTCGGTACGCCGTACTTGGACATTCGGTTAGCGATAGTCGCCAAGGCTGGCGGGCCAATCGGCGCGTCTGGTGATCTTCGCGGCCGCCGCATCGGCGTGCGTGTCGCAACCACGGCCGCCGAGTGGGTCGAGCGCCACTCCGGCGCACGCGAGATCGACCTCTTCGACTTGAACACCGATGTGTACGCTGCGCTTGCCACTGGCAGGATCGACGCGGCCGTGGATGACTCACCAATCGCGGGCTGGTTCGCGCAGCAGAACTCGGCCCTGAAGATGGTCGACGTCATTGCCAGCACCGACGCGCAGTACGCGATGATGTTCGGACCTGGCAACGGCGTGCTTCGCGATGCGGTTGATGCCGCGCTCGCAAGGATCAAGGCGGATGATCGCTTCGCACGGATTCGGGCGCGGTGGTTCGCCGATCGAGACGCCGTGGGCACGCGCAGGACTGGGATAGAGAGTTGACAATATGTGTTGCGCGGCGTCAACACGCGCACACGGGCCCCCACCGATCCGGTAGCGGCCGTTTCGCCTTCGAGCGCGCGTAGATCGCCGGTCGGAATGCCCCTCGCCATTCAAGGGTGTTAGTGGGAGTGGCTATGGGTTGTCCGCCACGGGCCCGTCGCCGTTCCGATGATGATTGTCTCGATGTCGGCTCCCATCGTGTGTTCTACATTTGCTGGCACGAACAGGAAACTACCTACCGGATATGATTTGAGTTCGCTCTGCCCGCCCTCGCCGAAGCCGACCTTGAGAGATCCCTGAACAACCGCGATCCTGGCATCTGAACCATGCGAATGCCGATCATGGTAACCCGCAGGAATAAACGCGGCGTATGTGAATGCCTGCCCCGGGATATCATGTCTTCCTTGCAATACCGCCCACCTTGTTCCGTCAGGGTCGACCTTTTGCCATTGAACCGTTTTCGCATTCCACGCCTGCGGCGTGCTCGGCCCCTGCGTGGGAGTTCGGACAAAACCCAGAGCCAGCATTAGCAGAGGCATTTGAAACGAGCGCATTGTTCACTCCGTTTCTGTGTATGGTTCTTGCGTTCGACGAGAATATGGCCGCCGAAGCGGACGATGTCCTATCCGGTTTTTGCGCTCAAACTCAGCACCATCAATCTGGGGCTGGCCCAAGAATCCTTACAGAACGTGAGTGGTTTCATGAGAGGAACCCTGCCGAGTACGCATGGCCCTTGTCTTGAACGAATCGGCCAGACGCGTCATCATGCCAAGGCTTCTCGACGAACTCCTTGAAGGTGTCAGGGGTAAAGGATCCTACACGGATAGGGGGCGCGCACGTCGGTCTACGTGATCTGGGAGTCCCACTTTGCCCCGAGCCGGCCGCTCTCCCGGCTCGACCTTACCACCAGGCAGGTAGAACGCTACATGGGGAGTCGAGACATGAGTGTTCAGATCGACGCAGCGGTACTGCTACTGATCATCGCAGTTCCAATCTCCGGATCCGTGCGACGCGCCGCACAGCGCGACCGCGACGGCCTGGAAGCGATTGAGCGTCAGTGGCTCGCATCCGAGCACGACGGTGCTGCACTCGAGCGGATTCTCGCAGAGGACTTCCTTCACCCGGTATCCGCGGGAGTCTTTCTGACGAAGGCCCAGCACATCGACTGGGCCGTTAGACATCCGGCCCCGAGCGGTCGGCGACAGCGCTTTGACCAGCTACGAATCCGCAGGTATGGTGACGTGGGGCTGGTAACCGGCTTGGTGATCTCGACTGACGGTGATGGCCGAGAGGATCGCACCGTGTTTACAGATGTCTTCGTGCGTCGTAACGGGCGGTGGCAGGCCGTCAATGCTCAGGAGAACGCGGTCCAACCGATGCCCGCTAGATAACGGATCGGGGCACACTTGAACGGCTCGCCCCCGGCCCTCCATGATGGGAAGCGCTGTCTTCGAATACCGCAGACGACAACACGCCCGAAACGCGGGCGAGCGACTTGCATGACGCGCTCGAAACCCTGGGCGTGGCGCGCTACGTCCTGGTCGGCTGGTCGCAAGGCGCTCAAGACGTGGCCGCTGCGCTCGTCCACGGTCACATTCCTCCGTCGCTCCACCTACGCGCGTCTCTTCGGGGGAAGGAGGACTCCGAGGGTGCGGTTGGGCGGTCGCAGCGCCCACGAAGCGACAGCGAGAACCGCCAAGCAGCCCGTCACGATCACGTGCCACGCGGCATCGGCGGATGCCGCGTGCGAGGCGGCAGCGCCCGTCATGTTGAAGAAGATGCCCGCATAGGCCCATTCTTTGAGCCGCGGAAGGCGCGGCGCGAGCACGGTTACGCCCCCGAGCACCTTCCAGAACCCGATGATCGTAGCGAAGTACACCGGGTAGCCCAGGAGCACCAGGCCCTCCACGTTGTCCCGCCGGTGTGCCAGCTCCGCCGCACCGCCTGACAGTACCGCGAACGCGAGGAAGGCAGTGGTCGTCCAATAGAGGATCGCTCGTGTTCTCATCGGTCGTATCTCCCCTGGCCTGGCTCTTTCCACCGGTCACATTCCGTGAGCACGTTCCGTCAATAATGGTGACGAACCAACCCCAATCGATGTGACAAGGAGATCAGAATGAGCCGGCAATTCTTAGGCCCCTATATCAACTTTGGGGGCCGGGCCCGCGAGGCCATGGAATTCTATCACAAGGTGCTGGGCGGCAGTCTCGACGTGAAGGCACTGCGGCTCGAGACTGACGGCGGGCGCATCGTTGGCACGGACGGCCACCCCAACTATCCCGCCAAAGTCGGCGAGAACATGGCCGTCGCCCTGGGCGGAACGGACCGAGACCGGATGACGAAGATCTTCCACGGCCTGGCCGAAGGCGGGAAGATCAAGGGGGCGCTGGGGCCGCAAGCCGGGGGGGGTGAGGTGGGGTATCTGATGGACAAATTCGGTATCAACTGGGTCGTCAGTATCGACCACGCGTAGCGCCAGGAAAACGTGATCCAAGAATATTCGCTTCACCCGATCGGTCACATTCGGTCGACGCTGCGAGCGCTGGAGGAGGCGCCGAGGTCATCGTCCTCGGCCCGGACGTCGTGCGCCGAGTCGGCTCACGGGATCACCTCAGGTGGCGAGACATTCGCTGCCGACAACGCGACAAAATGCGTTGTGCGTTCATCGCCAGTGTAGAACGTGCGGATAGTATCCTCGACCTCGCGGTCCGATTTGGTCGCCCGGTCGTGTTGCCGCAGATGCTCCGCCCACGATTCGACCAGGAAACACTCCACACACCGTTTCGGGTTCGCCACGTCCACAAACAGCTCCCAAAACACGGCGCCATCGCGCCGGCGAATCGGTCTGAGCAGGCGGCGCATCGCGGCGGCAAAGGCGGCGCGCTGAGCAGGCTCCACCGTGTAGTCGACGGTGACGAGCACGGGCCCTGCATCGGCGGCCAGGTCTCCCGCCACGACCGGGTCCGGCCAGTTGCGCGACGGCTCCAAATCCATGCCTTCAGCGGCCGCCAGGCGGAAGCGAGGGATCAGGCCGAGCCCGAGTAGCATGCCACCCCCGGCCGCCGCGAGGGCCCAGTCGATCCCGACGCGGTTTGCCACGACACCCCACAGCACCGCGCCGATCGCGAGCGATCCGAACAAGGTCAGCGTTGATATCGCCAGCGCGCGACCGCGTACCCAGCCGGCCGCCCCACGCTGCGCCGCCAGAAGGAAGCTCGACACCGTCGTGAGCCAGCCGGCGCCGGCGATGACCATCGCCCCGATCAGGATGGCGAAGTTGCTTACCCACGCGAGGGCGAGACACCCGAATGCGAAGGCCGCGGTTGCCCCCGCCGTGATCGTGTCGGTCGACCACCGCTTCCGCCAGGTTGGCAACAGCGCCGCGCCGAGCAGCCCGCCCACGCCGAGGCTCCCGACGAGGGCTCCATAGGAAACGGGCCCGCGTCCGAGCGATGTCTTTACGACAAGCGGGAGCAGCGCCCAGAGCGCGCTCGCGAAGCCGACGAAGGCTGGCGTGCGGACGGCGACCGTGCGGAGCGCCGGCGCGTACCGCACGTACCGGACACCGGCTCGCATGGCGGACGCCAAGCGCTCTGCGGGGAGCGCTGCACGGTGTGATTCGCGTCGCCATCTCAAGAGGACGTAGCAGACGCCCACCACCGACGCCGCATTGATGAGAAAAACGGGCCCTGGTCCGCTTGCGGCGATGATCACGCCCGCGATCCCCGGTCCGACGGCACGGGCGATGTTGATCGCGACGCTGCCGAGCCCAACCGCCGCAGGCAACTCCTCGCGCGACACTGCCTCGGGGATGATCGCCTGCCAGGCGGGCAAGTCGATCGCGCTTCCCGCGCCGATGGCGAGCGTGATCACGAGGAGCATCCACGGTTGGACGACGCCGGTGATCGTCAGCACACCCAGCAGTGCGGTCACCAGGAACAGCCACACCTGAGCGACGACGAGAATGCGTCGTCGGTCGAGTACGTCGGCCAGCGCGCCGGCGGGAAGAGCGAGGAGGAACAGTGGAAGCGTGGTTGCGGCTTGCACCAGCGACACCATCAACGGTGACGGCGCGAGCAGCGCCATCAACCAGGCCGCGGCGGAGTCGTGCATCCACGTTCCGACGTTCGAGGCGACATCGGCGATCCACAGCGCGCGGAACAGCCGCCGCCGCAATGGGCTCCAAGCTGTCGCCTTCGGCGTGGCCGTCATCCTCCCTCGTTGCCAGTCTTGGCGCGTGGACCCTGCCGGGGTCCTTATCTTATCTGCGGCCGCGCGGCCGCGCACCCGCCCTCTGGGGACGTGCGCCAGACGCGAGCGCGGTCCCCAAAAGGAGAGCACACATGGGGAAAGGCACGATAGCCATTCTGACCGGCGGCGGGGACGTCCCCGGGCGGGGACGTCCCCGGTTTGAATCCGGCCATCCGGGCGATCACGATTCGCGCGCTGCGCGACGGATACCTCGTCGTCGGTATTCGACGCGGCTGGGGTGGACTCGTCGACTATGTGCGCGACGCGAAAGCCGACAACAGCGAGAACGTGCAGCTGCTCTCGGAAGCCATCGTCAACCGCGCCGGTCGCACGGGCGGCACCTTCCTCCACACATCGCGCGTGCGGCCGAGCCACTTGCCGCGCGGACGAGTGCCGCCTCATCTGACCGGGTATGACGAGCCGATCAACGACATCACCAAGGACGTGCTCAAGAACCTCGAGCACATCGGTGTGGACGTCCTGATTCCCATCGGTGGGGATGACACGCTGAGCTATGGCAAGCGCCTGCACGACGAAGGCGTGAACGTCGTCGCCGTGCCGAAGACGATGGACAATGACGTCTACGGCACCGACTACTGCATCGGCTTCAGCACCTGCGTGACGCGCACGATCGAGTTGACGCACCGGCTGCGCACCTCGGCGGGTTCGCACGAGCGCTTCCTGGTCATCGAAGTATTCGGGCGGTACGCCGGATTCACGGCGCTCTTGCCGACGATGGCGGGCGCGGCGGATCGTTGCGTCATTCCCGAGCACCCCGTCGACGTCGAGCAGCTGGCGGAGCTGCTCACGCACGACCGCAACAAGAACCCCAGCCGCTATTCCGTCGTGCTGGTGTCGGAGGGCGCGCGCCTGACCTCGCACGACGGCATGAGCTTCGAAAGTGAAGAAGCGGACATGTTCGGACACAAGAAGCTCGGCGGGGTCGGGGACCGGATCGGGGCGGCGCTGAAGGAATCGTCACCGAAATACAACCAGGGCCGCCGCATCGATGTCGTCAACCAGCGGCTCGGTTACCTCGTGCGCTCCGGCGATCCGGACGCGCTCGATTCGATCGTCCCGATGGCCTTCGGCAATCTCGCACTGGATCTGGTCGTGAAGAAGGAGTACGGTCGCCTGGTCAGCATCCACCGCGGGTTCTACGACAGCGTGCCGCTGGCGAGCGTGACATCGGAGAAGAAAACCGTGGACGTCGCGAAGTACTACAACACCAATCGGCTGCGGCCGATTTACGAGTTCGATGGCGCACCGCTGTTCATCATGACGAGCGATTGATCGCCGCCTGGCCGTTCCGGCGCTCAGAACCGGATCGTCGGGAAGCGCACCACGAAGCCGGGTCCGCGCTCGTCGGCCAGGAAGCTCGCCGTGCCCACGATCGCGGTCGACTGACGGCCCGAGTTCGTGCTCGTCATCTGTGCCTCCGTACCCGCCTCGACGCAGCAAGGGCCGGATCATCGCCTCAGGATCCCGTGGGGTGGGCCGCCAACGGCGCCGCGCGGCGGCCGCGGCTCCAGGTTGGAAACCCCGTCGCCAATCCGAGAACCAGGGCCACGCCCATGGCGGTCAGCGCGCCGGCAGTGTCCGGCTTGACCGACATAACGAAGACGATGCCGAGGGCCAGTGCAGTCCGCAGGTACAGCGAGACCATGAGTATGGGATCGCGCAGCCGGTCACCCAGTGCCGCCGAGATGGGTCCGTCTTCCGAGCCGACGGCGCGGAGCAGGGGTCCGGCGCGCCGCCCGGTGAGGATCCCACCGAGCACGGCCACCAGGACCAGTCCACCGAAGCCGACGCCGATCCATCCCTGGCCGCCCCAGCGGGTCGCCATCATATAGATGCCGGTGACGAGGATGGTGAGGAGGGCGGGCGCGCCCACCAACCGGAGCGAGGCCAGCAGCCTGGCCCACTCCCGGGCATGGTCCGCAATGGTCGCGCGGCGAAGACTGAGGATGCTGGCCCACTCCAGGGCCAGCGCGGCGAACAACCCGAGGGCGCCGACGATGTGCAGGAACACGACAATGGCATACAGCGACATGAGGTCCTCCGTGGTTGCCGAGCGTTGGATCGCGGATTTCCGGGGGACGGGCCCCCGTGTTATATTTGTATAGACAGTACGTACAATCAATGTCAATTGTTCCATGAGCCCCCGCGCCTACCGCCTCGGCCGGCGCAAGGCCGCCATCGAGCAGACGCGCGGGCGGCTCCTGCGCGCGGCCCGCGACCTGCTGGCGAGCCGGGGCGGCGCGGATCGCTTCAGCATCGACGCCGTGGCGCGCCGCGCCGGGGTCGCCCGGATGACGGTCTACCACCAGTTCGGATCGCGGCGGGGACTCCTCGAGGCGCTGTTCGATTCTTTCGCCATGAGCGGCCGACTGCCGGAGCACCTCGCCGCCGCATTCCAGCGCCCGGATCCCCGCGACGCCCTGGCCGGCGTCATCCTGGCGTTCGCGCGCTTTTGGGAGGCGGGCAGGGCAGGCATCCGCCGCGTGCGTGCTCTCGGGGTGCTGGACCCGGAGCTGGGTGAGGCGCTCGAGGCGCGCAACGCCCGCCGGCGGGAGATCGCGCGGGTCCTGATCGACCGCCTCGCCCAGCGGCACGGCCGGCCGGCTCCGGAGGACCGGGCGCAGCTGGAGGAGATCCTCTACACGCTCACCAGCTTCGAGACGTTCGACACGCTGGCGGGGCCCAAGCGCAGTCTGGAAGAGGTCGCCCCGGCGATACTGCAGCTCGCGCGCGCGGCGATCGGGTTGCGTGCCGAGTCTTGAGCGAGTCGGGGTGCCCGCCATCCGGGTCGGTGCGCTGGTTGTCGATTTTGGGCCCCCCGAGCGACTATCTGGCGTCCCCAGCCGTTCCACCACCATTCGGAGGGAGCCATGAGGTACCTGTGCCTGATCTACGATGAAGAGAAGAAGCTCGCCGCCCTGTCCAAGAGCGAGTCGGAGGCGTTCATGGGCGAGTACTTCGCCTTCACCGAAGGGATCAAGAAGAGCGGCCACCACGTCGGCGGGGAAGCCCTCCAACCCGTTCAGACGGCCACCACCGTGCGGGTCCGGAACGGCAAGCTGTCCACCACCGACGGTCCCTTCGCCGAGACGAAAGAGCAGCTGGGCGGGTTCTACCTCATCAACGCGAGAGACCTGAACGACGCCCTTCAGGTGGCCTCGAGGATCCCGTCGGCGCGCCTGGGGAGCGTCGAGGTGCGGCCGATCATGGAGTTCAACCAGCCATGAAATACCTATGCCTGATCTACCGCGAGGAGAAGAGGCTGGACACCGTGCCTCAGGGCGAGTTGCAGGCCATCATCGGCGAGTACTTCGCCCTCACCGACCATCTCAAGCAGAACGGCCAGTACCTCGCCGCCGAGGCCCTGCAACCCGTGCAGGCGGCCGCGACCGTGCGGGTCCGCAACGGCAAGGTGTCCACCACTGACGGTCCCTTCGCCGAGACGAAGGAGCAGCTGGGCGGGTTCTACCTCATCAACGCCAGGGACTTGAACGACGCTATCCAGGTGGCTGCGAAGATTCCGGGAGCGCGCCTGGGGAGCGTCGAGGTGCGGCCGGTGGTGGATTTCAGCAAGCCCGGATGAACGAAGACGGCGCCGAACGGATGCGCGATACGGTGGACGCCGTCTACCGCTCCGACTCGCGCCGCGTCCTGGCCACGCTGATCCGCCTGCTCGGCGATTTCGACCTCGCCGAGGAGGCTTTGCACGACGCGTTCGCCGCCGCGGTCGAGCGCTGGCCCCGGGATGGCGTGCCCGCGAATCCCCGCGCCTGGCTGGTTTCGGCCGGTCGGTTCAAGGCGATCGACGCCCTGCGCCGCCGTGCCCGATTCGATGCGTCGCTCGCGAAGATCGCGGAGCAGCTCGACGCTGACACGAGCGACGCGTTCGAGCCGGACCAAGACGGCATCGAGGACGATCGGCTGCGGCTGATCTTCACCTGCTGCCATCCCGCCCTGCCGCCGGACGCCCAGATCGCGCTGACGCTGCGCGAGGTCTGCGGCCTCACGACGGAGGAGATCGCGCGCGCCTTCCTCACCGCGGCGCCCACGGTGGCCCAGCGGATCGTGCGCGCCAAGGCGAAGATCCGCGACGCCCGCATCCCGTACGAGGTGCCGTCGCGGGCCGACCTGCCCGACCGGCTGGACGCCGTGCTCCGCGTCATCTACCTGGTGTTCAACGAGGGCTACTCGGCGTCATCCGGTGAGTCGCTGACGCGGCCCGGTGTCTCGGGCGAGGCGATCCGCCTGGGCCGCCTGCTCGTCGCCTTGTTGAGGGAGCCCGAGGCCATGGGGCTGCTCGCCCTGATGCTGCTGCACGAATCGCGGCGCGCGACGCGTACCACGGCCGCGGGCGAGCTGGTCCTGCTCGACAACCAGGACCGCTCGCTGTGGAACAGGGATCAGATCGCCGAGGGGAGCGCGTTGGTGGAACGGGCGTTGGCCTCGCGCCGGTTCGGCCCGTACACGCTGCAGGCGGCGATCGCGGCGGTGCACGCGGAGGCGCCCACCGCGGCCGCGACGGACTGGGCCCAGATCGTCGGACTGTACGACGTGCTGGCGCGGGTGGAGCCGTCGCCGGTGGTCGAGCTGAACCGCGCCGCGGCGGTGGCGATGCGCGACGGCCCGCTGGCGGGTCTGGCCCTCATCGACGCTATCCTGGCGCGCGGCGAGCTCGCGGACTACCATCTGGCGCACTCGGCGCGGGCCGAGCTGTGCCGGCGGCTGGGGAGAACCGCAGAGGCCCGCGCGGCCTACGAACGGGCTCTGGATCTCACGCGGCAGGAGCCGGAGCGGCGGTTTCTCGAGCGACGGCGGCGCGAGCTGCTGGACTGAAACGGGTAGGAGCCCGGTCCTTCTCAGCGACAATTCCAGCTCGGAGGTTGCCCCATGAATTGGCTGATGGTTGCGCTTCGCCTCGTGCACATCGTGGCCGGCGCCCTGTGGGTGGGCATGATGGCCTTTACCGTCGTCTTCCTCACGCCGGCTCTGCGCGACGCGGGCCCGGACGGCGCGAAAGTGATGGCCGCATTGCAGCGGCGCGGCGTCATGACCGTGGTGCCCATCCTCGCCCTGGCGACGCTCTTCTCCGGGATGTGGCTCTTCTCGCGTTTCTCCGGCGGAGCGCCCATCGCGATCTTGAGCACACCCGTCGGCTTGGCGTTCGCGCTCGGCGGCGCGGCTTCGCTGATCGCCTTCGTGCTGGGCATCGCGCTGATGCGTCCGGCGATGGTGCGGGCCGCGGCGCTTGCGGACGCCCTGGGATCCCTCAAGACCGACCAGGAGCGTGCGGCGCACACGGCCCAGATTCAGCGGGTCCGCGCCCGCGGCGCCGCCGCAGGGCGCGTGGTGGCCGTGCTCCTGGTCTTCGCGGCCGGAGCGATGGCCGTCGCCCGCTATCTCTAGGGGAAGGGAGGCAGGACGTCCCTACTTCTGGTGCCGAGGACCGTGCGGTCGCTGCGGTTCTCCCGTGGCGATGTAGGTGACGGCGTCCCACGCGTTGTGAATCCCGATGAACAGGAGCAGCAGCGCCGTCGCCGCAATGGTGAACAGGCACCGCGTGGGATCTCGCCGGAGGACCAGCGCTGCCACCAGCAGCGCCGGATACGCAATGAGCGGAAACGCGCCGTGCCAGAGCCAGTCCTCCAACACCGGCGTGTAGCCCATTTGCCGGCGAGCGCGCCTGATAATGATCACCATGTATGCGATTCCCGCCGCGCCGCAGGTGCCGAGGGCGAGTCGGGCACCCGCGACCGCTTGCCAGGGCGCACTGAGGATCGCCGAGATGAGCAGCACGGCGCAGAAGTGCACGACCGTCGGGGTGCCGAAGGCGCTCACCTCCGGGCCCCGCACTGAGCGCGCCTCGGCACTGAGGACGATCACGACGAATTGCAGACCCGTCAGCGCCGCGGCCGACGAGCCGACGATTACGTAGAAGCTTTCCCAGGCGGCGAACGGCGACAGTGCGGTTGGTTCCACGCCGGATCTCCCTTGCCGACTTGCCTCCGATAGGCTGCGGGAGCGACTCCAAATTCTGCCCGGAACGACCGGTTGAAGTTGGAGATGTCTCCGAACCCTGCTGCGAACGCGATGTCGATGACTTTCGTCTTCTCCCGCGTCAGCCGGGTCGCGGCCTCCCGGAGCCGGGCCCGCAGGATGAACTGATGCGGCGTCACGCCGGTGAGGTGCTGGAACGTCCGCAGATAGTGGAACGGACTCAGGCGTGCGTCCGCGGCGAGTCGATCTAGGGTCCATCGAGCGCCAGGGTCGCGCTCGATGGATCGCACGCTTCTCGTGACCCTCGTGACGGCGCCCGCTGGCGCCCTGGCCCGGTCATGCGGCAGGCCACCCGCGAGACCAATCGCCGTGTGCGCGACCCGGATGGCGAGCTCCTCCCACGATCCGGCCATGGGAGCCACGACCCCCGTCGACGCTCGAGCCACCAGCGGAGACAACTCCCGCACCGGCGGCAACCGCGACGATCGAAAGGTCCGCTCGCCCCGCGGTGCGCCCGCGTCCGCGGCGAGACGTTCGAAATAGTCGGGAGCATATCGGAAGGCGACGCAGCGGTCGCCCGCCGCGTGCTCGTGACCGCATTCGAAACACTGGCCGGAGTTACCCAGCAGAAACGACCCGGGCGTCATCAAGTCGCGCCCGAGCGGCGAGCGATACTGAAAGCTGCCGGCCACGACGACCGCGATCGACACCTCCGCGTGCCGCTCCTCGAACGGGCGGTCCGCCGGGCCGAGCGTGCAGATGACGTCCTCCACCGACCACCCGTCGCCCCTCGCCACGAGTCTGCCGGCGGTCCGACCCGGGACTCCGCTCGACGCCCGCCGGGCCAACGCCTGATCGAGGTCAGCCGCAATTTTTCCCAAGACGCGAAGCCCACCTGCTCGGTAACGTGCACAAACATCGGAAGGCCGGAGCCAAGCTCGCAACCCCTGGCGAAACCTAGACCAACGAGGGCACCATGAGCACGACAACCACTGGCAAGACCGCGACTCCTTCAGGGCTGGATCCGAGCGTCAGCGCGCGAATCCTCGAGGAAGGATACGGACCGGGTGCCTGGCACGGCCCCGACTTGAAGGCTGCCTTGGCCGGCATCTCGCCTCAAGCTGCCTTCTGGCGTCCAGCCCGCGGCCGCCACAACGTCGCCGAGATCGCGCTGCACCACGCCTGGTGCGTCCGCTCGGTGGTCGGCCAGCTCACCGGGAGTACCCCCGAGTCGTTCGTGCTCGAGGGCGCCGATTGGTTCGAAGTGTCCGACGGGAAGCGCCTCGGCTGGCCCGAGATCGCAGCCGTAGTGGAGGAGGAGCAGCGCCGGCTCGCCGCGGTCATCGCCGATATCGGCGCCGGCCGGATCCCGTCTCCGCTAGCCGAGCGCGAGCGGTTCGACCTCGTGCTCGGCATCACCTGTCACGCGGTCTATCATGCCGGACAGGTCCAGCTGCTCAAGGTGCTCGGCGCGGCGTGAATGGACCGAGAGTCGCGGCGGCCGGACCGTCGTTCCCGTACGGGCCCGGGCTGTTACACTACTCGAATGACGATCGCTCGCCTGGTTCTCGCGCTCGCCGCCGCGGCGGCGGCCGGCGCCGTGAACTCCGTCGCCGGCGGCGGCACGCTGCTCACGTTCCCCGTGATCGTCGCGCTCGGCGTGCCGCCGCTCGTGGCCAACGCGACGAGTACCGTGGCGCTGTGGCCCGGCGCGCTCGGCAGCATGTGGGGCTACCGCGGCGAGCTCACGGGCGCGCGCCGCTGGGTGATTGCCTTCGCCGCGCCGAGCCTGCTCGGCGGTGCGCTGGGCGCCTGGCTGCTGCTCCATACCGCCCCGGTCTCCTTCGCCCGCATCGTGCCGTTCCTCCTGCTCGGCGCGACCGCGCTGTTCCTCGTCCAGGGGCCGGTCATGCGGCGGATGCGCCCGCACCCGGAGACTCCGGCCGGGGGACCTCGCTGGACCTTCCTCGCGGCGCAGCTCCTCGTGGCCGTATACGGCGGCTATTTCGGCGCCGGGATCGGCATCCTGATGCTTGCCGAGCTGGGCTTCATGGGGCTGACGAACATCCACCGCATGAACGGACTCAAGAACTGGGGCGGCATGTGCATCAACGGGGTGGCCGTGGCGATGTTCGCGGCCGGCGACATCGTGAACTGGCCGGTGGCGCTCACCATGGCGGCGGGCGGGATCGCGGGCGGCTACACCGGCTCCCGCCTGGCACAGCGGGTCGGCCCGCAGCGCGTGCGGCACGCCATCGTCGCGATCGGGCTCGTGGCGTTCGTGTGGCTGCTGGTGCGGCGCCCGGCGTGACCACAGGCCGTGCGCGCCGCTGGGTGCCGCTGATCGGGGATGTTGCCAGGGCGGGTCGCGTCCTGCAGGTTGGGTCGCGGAACCCAGGAGTACGAGCTGTTCCCCCTTCCAGCAGCGAGGTCGTCATGCACCACACCCTCGTCCCCCAGTGTGCCGGAACCCTGCTCGCGTCGTTGGTAGCCATCGCACTACCGCTGTCCGCTCAGGCCACCGGCCGGCGAACCCCCGAACAAATCAAGGCGTCCTACGACGCGCATCAGCGGGAGTTCGACTACCTGCTCGGCGATTGGGAGTTCACATCCGTGAGTCGCGAGTTCGGGGCGGGCCGCGGATACTGGAGCGCCCTGCGCCTCGCCGAAGGCGCACAGATCCTCGATGAGTATCGCGTCGTTGGTGACAGCGGCCAGACGTACTACGCGTCGTCGACGCTGCGCTCGTACAATGCCGTCCTCGACCAGTGGGAGCTGGTCTCGGCGGAAGCGGGAACGGGATTGCAGAACCTTGGCACCGCGCACAAGGTAGGTGCGGAAATGCACATCCAGCAAAAGTTCGGCGTGATGAGCCCAAACCCTTCGATCTGGCGGATTCGCTACTATGACATCCGGCCGGATCGCTTTTCCTGGACCGCAGACCGCTCCAGGGATGGCGGCAAGACGTGGGAACGAGACCACATGCACATTGAGGCCCGCCGCATCGGGCCGCCGCGATCCCTGGGCCCGCTCGCACCCGCGAAGCAACCAACGTGACCAACAGTGACGACCCCCGGGCGGCCTTCATCGAGGCCGCCTGCGTTCCGCTCGACATCACTCGCCCGAGACCCACGACAACGGCGCGGGACTGGCACGACTACGGCGGCATCAAGTTCCTGCTCGAGCACGGCGCCGACCCCAATCGCATGACCCGTTGGCATCACACAGCACTCCATCAGGCACTGCGGCGCGACAACGCGACTGATCGCCGCATGCGCGAGAAGCGACGCAGTGAGGCACGTGGCGGCGTGGCGTTTCCATCAGGCTACGCGGAAGTCGATGAGCTGCTGAGATCGCAGGGAAAGTGACGGGATCCGGGCGCACGATCAGGCCGCGAAGCCTTCCGGCCCAGCCTTGACTACTCCGGGTTTCCCGCGTTTGCTGCGTCGTCACCCCAGGTGGTGAGATGTGCCTCGGTTGCGCTGGGAGGGACGGCGGCTGACTCCCCCGATGCGTGCCCGCTCCCGGGCGCGTCCCGTCGCAGATCCACCTGCCCAGGCCGCGTCTCCAGGTACCCTTGGTATCCGCAAACGCAGGATTCCGTGGTCCGCCCATGCCGGTCGGTGCCGAACTGGAGGGGCCGCTGGCATCCCCGACAGCGTGGTGCACCGCCGTCCGTCACCATCCCGGAGCGTCCCAGTTTCAGCCGCGACCGGTTCACTTGTCCTTGCCCGTGACACGCATAGCGGCACT
>WNGB01010132.1_pt2 | contig 26115 bp, 21 predicted proteins | sample 5400681 | NCBI WGS metagenome assembly WNGB01 (sample SAMN13153367, study PRJNA577476) | soil metagenome | isolation source: 115 cm soil or saprolite under grassland replicate 2 | place: USA:California | collected 2016-06-15
CGCCTCCGGGAGAGGGTAGGTCCCCTCCATCTCCACCGGGTTCTGCGTGGCGATGACCATGAACGGCCGTTCCAGCGGGTAGCTGGTGCCGTCCACCGTGACCTGCCGCTCCTCCATGCACTCAAGCAGCGCGGACTGGGTCTTGGGGGACGCGCGGTTGATCTCGTCGCCGACCACGATGTTCGCGAAGACCGGCCCCGGCTTGAACTCGAACTCGCGGTGTTCCTGGTTGAACGCGCTGACCCCGGTGATGTCGCTGGGCAGCAGGTCGGGCGTGAACTGAATCCGCGCCACCGTGCAGTGGGTCGACCGGCCCAGCGTCTTGGCCAGCATCGTCTTCCCCACGCCCGGGACGTCCTCGATCAGCACGTGCCCCTCGGCGAGCAGCACCGTCAGGGCGAGCCGGACCGCGTCCGGCTTCCCCTCGATGACCGACTCGATCGCGGTGCCGATGCGATGGGCCACCTGTACCAGGTCGTCGAGCGTGCGCTCGGCGCTGGCCCCCATATCCAAGACCACCTGTCCTCCTTGGTCAGCTGGGCCCGAGGCCGACAGCCCCGCCAGCCGCGGGCTCCGGACCGCCCGCGGCTGACGTGTTGGTGCGTACCGACAGTACGTCCTGGACGGCCCAGCGCGCGATGCGGAGAACCAGAGCAGACTCCCCGGCGACCGCCGCTTTCGGTCCCCCCACTTTGCTCCCTGTCTCTGACCTGCGTGAATAGCGCGTCTATCCGTTATCTGGATCCTTGGCGACGTTGACGGTGGGGGAATGTGGAGTACAGTGGAGGCCGATGGGGCACGCTACTCCGGGGGGCGGGAGGTGAGGGCCTGTGTTCCTGGGCACTCATACGCCACGCCTCGACGAGAAGGGCCGGTTGTTCCTGCCGGCCAAGTACCGCGAGGAGCTCGCTGGAGGGCTAGTGATCACCAAGGGCCAGGAACGCTGCCTGTATGTCTTCCCGGTCGCCGAGTTCGGCCGGATCACGGAGGCCCTGCGCAGCGCGCCGGTCACCGCGAAAGCGGTCCGGGATTACAGCCGGGTGTTCTTCGCCAGTGCCTCCGACGAGATCCCTGACAAGCAGGGCAGGATCACGATCCCGCCCGGGCTGCGCGAGTACGCGGCGCTGACCCGAGACTGCGCGGTCATCGGGGCTAATACGCGCCTGGAGATCTGGGACTCCGCGGCATGGGAGTCCTACCTGGCGGAGCAGGAAGACGCCTTCTCCGCAGCCTCGGAGGAGGTATTGCCAGGGGTGCTGTAAGCGGTGCCGGGATTCCGGTGCCGCGTGCTCGGCGAGGTCTCCACCCGCGCCTGGGCGATCACGTCGGCTGGCGTCACTTCCCCGGCGCCAGGAGACGTCCAGGCTCGCGCGGTAGCGCGGATGGGGACCTGGCCGGGCAGCACACCAGGCCGCCAACACGGGGCCGCCAACACGGGGCCCGGAACACGGGCAGGCAGGCCGGCCCGCCGCACCCCGGGAGGCTGCGGCGGGGTGAGAGGGGGTCCGATGGGCGAGTCGGCAGCCGGGCATCTGCCGGTGATGGTCGAGGAAGTCCTCGCCCTTTTCGAGCCGGCGCTGCAGCCACGCGGCGCGATCCTCGTGGACGCCACCCTGGGCCGGGCCGGTCATGCCCGCGCGCTCCTGGACGCGCACCCGGGACTCGCGCTGATCGGGGTGGACACCGACACCCAGGCGCTGGAGGAGTCACGCCGCCTGCTGGCCCCCTATGCCGACCGGGTGACCCTGGTGCACGCGGTCTATGACGAGATCCCCGAGCTCCTGTCCCGCCGGGGTAACCAGCGCGTCCAGGGCATCCTGTTCGACCTGGGCGTCTCCTCGCCGCAGCTGGATGACCCGGCCCGGGGTTTCGCCTACTCCTACGACGCGCCGCTGGACATGCGGATGGACCAGACGAGGGCACTGACCGCCGCGGAGGTGCTCAACACCTACCCGGCCGGCCAGCTCACCCGGATCCTGCGCGAGTACGGGGAGGAACGGTTCGCCCGGCGGATCGCCGACGCCGTGGTGCGGGAGCGCGCCCGCGCTCCACTTTCCACCACCGGCCAGCTGGCCGAGATCGTCCGGGACTCCATCCCGGCACCGGCCCGGCGCACCGGAGGGCATCCCGCCAAGCGGACTTTCCAGGCCCTGCGCATTGAGGTCAACGGGGAACTCGATGCGCTGCACGCTGCGCTGCCCGGTGCCCTGGACGGGCTGGCCGTCGGCGGCCGGATCGTGGTGCTGGCCTATCACTCGCTGGAGGACCGGGCGGTCAAGACCGCGCTGGCCGCGGCGGCTGCTGACAGCACACCACCCGGCCTGCCGGTGCCGCTGGAATCCGCGCGGCCCGAGTTCAGGCTGCTCACCCGAGGGGCGCAACGGCCTTCCGCGGCGGAACTGGTCCGCAACCCGCGGGCGGCGCCCGCCCGGCTGCGGGCGGCCGAGCGGATCAGGGACGCCGCGTGACCGGCGTCACCGGGCGGATCACCAGCGCGCCCGGCATCAGCACGCAGCCGATCACGGGGCGGCGCATCAGCGGGCGCTGCATCAGCGGGCGGCGCATCCGTAAGCAGCGGATCAGCACACAGCGGATCAGCGAGCAGGGCACCACGGGGCGGGGCAGGGCAATCCGGCCGCAAGGGGGATGCGGGAGTGAGCGTGCGCACTGACGTGAGGACAGGGGCCCGGCCACGGCCGCCCGGCGTCCGGGAACCGGACACGGAACCGGGTCCCGGGGACCAGGGCGCCCGGGGGCGGGGTGCCGGGAGCCGGGGTGCCGGGAGCCGGGGCGCCGGGGAGCAGGCTGCTGGCGGGCAGGTTGCTGGCGGGCAGGTTGCGGGCAGGCAGGGTTCAGGCAGGCAGGGTTCAGGCAGGCAGGGTTCAGGCAGGCAGGGTTCAGGCAGGCAGGGTTCAGGCAGGCAGGGTTCAGGCAGGCAGGATCCCGTCCCCGTCCGGGCGGGACGGGCCCGGGACGTCCCGCCGGGCCGGGCTGGGGCCGCGCGGCTGTCCCCGTCCCGGACCGGGCCACCGGAACCGCGCCGCACCCGGCCGAAGCCGCGTCCGGGGCCGGGCCGTGGGCGGGTGCGCCGTCCACGGGTATCGCGCGGACCCCGTTCATCGTGTTCGTGACCGCGCTGCTCGGCGGGGGGCTGATCTGCCTGCTGGTGATCAACACGATCCTGGCCGCCGGCTCCTACCAGATCACGAGCCTGCAGCAGGCGCAGGCGGCCCGCGCCCTGCAGGTGCAGGCGCTCAAGCAGCAGGTGGCTGAGGACTCGGCGCCCTCGATGATCGCGAAGCGGGCGCGCGAGCTCGGCATGGTCGTACCGCCCCTGACCAGGTTCCTCAACCTCAAGTCCGGCCGGATCACCCGCCAGCCTGCCACCGAGACGGGCGTTCCCGCGGTCCCGGGATACACCCCGTGAGGGACGGTCAGGGCGACGGCCGCCCTGGCCCGCGGGGCGGGCGGCCGCCGGCCTCGACCGGTCCCCGGCGGCCCGCGGCAGGCAGGAGGTCGCGTGACGGCGGCCCGGGCGGCCGCGGTGAGGCCGGCCTCGGTCGGCTCCCGCGTCCCGGCGCGGACGGCCGGCGGCCGCCCGGCCCCGGGGCATGGACGGGCACTGCGCGGCCGGCCCGGGCGCGGCGGCGCGCCTCCGCGCGGGACAGCCCGGCCCGGGACGCCCAGGGCCCGGGCCGTAAGGGCGGGGGCGTCAGCCGGGCCCCGCGCCGCCGCAGCATGCTCACCCGGGGCAGCCCGCACCGCCGGCTCCGCATCACCATGCTCTGCATCGGCTTCGTGCTCTCCCTGGTGGCCGGCCGGCTCGTCCAGCTGCAGGCCATGGAGGGCTCGTCGATCCAGGCCGTCGCGGAGTCGCACCGGCTGACCACGATCGCCGTGCCGGCCGTCCGGGGCTCCATTACCAGCGCGGACGGCACCACGCTCGCGATGACCGTGCAGACCGACCTGGTCCATGCCGACCCGCCGATGATCACCCGGGCGAAGCGGTCGTTCAGCTCGGTGGCCAGGGCCCTGGCCGGCCCGCTCGGGATGACGTCCTCCGCGATCCTGGGCCTGCTGTCCCACCCGTCGCCGGTCTCACCGGACTACGTGGTGCTGAAGCGGAGCATCCCGGCCACCGCCGCCTCCCGGATCAGCGCGCTCAACCTGCCCGGCATCGCGATGACCCCGTCGTACACCCGCGTCTACCCGAACGGGGACCTGGCCGCCAACGTCGTCGGGTTCACCAACACCACCGCCTCCGGGGCACTGCAGGGAGAGGCCGGCGTCGAGCAGTCCTACAACCCGCTGCTGGCCGGCCGGGCCGGCCAGCAGGAGGTGCAGGTGGGCTCCAACGGCCAGCCGATCCCGGTGGCGGGGCAGAGTGTCCGGCAGGTGGAGCCGGGCCGCAACGTCCGGCTCACGATCGTGGCCGGCCTGCAGTGGGCGGCCGAGCAGGCCTGCGCCGAGGAGGTCAAGAAGACCGACGCCAGCAACTGCACCGTGGTCATCATGCAGCCCGGCACGGGGAAGATCCTGGCCATGGCGCAGTCGCCGTCGTTTAATCCCGGGCACCTGGCCAACCTGGCCGACACCACCGACATGCCGGTCTCCAACGTGTTCGACCCCGGCAGCACCGCCAAGGTGATCACCGCCGCGGCCGCGATGGAGCACGGTGGCCAGACGGCGATGAGTGCCTACACCGTGCCTGAGTCGATCAACATAGACGCCTACTCCTTCCACGACGCCGAGTACCACCCGACGGAGAAATGGACGATCGCCGGGATCATCGCCCACTCCAGCAACGTGGGCATGGTCCAGGTGACCCAGCACGTCAGCCCGCAGATGCAGTACCAGTACTTCAGGAACTTCGGCATCGGCAACCCGAGCGTGCCCGGCCTGCCCGCGCAGAGCAACGGCATCCTCTACCCCCCGTCCAAGTGGTGGGGTGACGAGCGGTACACCCTGTCGTTCGGCCAGGGCGTCGCGGTCACCGCGGTCCAGATGGCCAGCGTCTACGCCACGATCGCGAACGGCGGGGTGCGGGTCGCGCCCTCGATCGTGGACGGCACCACCACCGCGGGCGGCCGGTTCGTGCCCGCGCCCAGGCCCGCCAGCCAGGTCGTCGCGGTGAACGTGCAGAACCCGCGCAAGGGCGGCTACTTCGGTATCCAGGTCGCGGGCCCCGTCTTCTATAAGGTCATGAAGTTCGCATTGACGACGATGAAGATCCCGCCCGATCGGGCCAAGCGTCCCAACGTCAGGCTCACGGCACCGTGATCAGAGGTAACCTCGGCCCGTGCCTGCGGCTCTCCTTCCACGCGATGTCCCGCCGCGTCCGCTGTCCGAACTGGCCATGCTGCTCGGGCTGAGCACCGGACGCGCTGGCCCTGATCCGCTGGCCGGCCCAGGTGGGCCGGTCATGGTTACCGGGGTGACCCACGATTCGCGCCGGGTGCGGCCGGGTGACCTGTACGCGGCCCTGCCGGGCAGCCAGCATCACGGCGCGCATTTCTGCGACGGCGCGGCCGATGCCGGGGCGGTGGCCGTGCTCACCGACCCCGACGGGAAGAGCCTGGCCCGGCACTGCGGGCTGCCGGTCTTCGTGGTTTCCGACCCGCGGGCCCGGCTGGGCGAGGTCGCGTCCTGGATCTACGGGAACCCGTCCAGCCGCCTGACCCTCATCGGTGTCACCGGCACCAGCGGCAAGACCAGCACCACCTACCTGCTGGAGTCCGGCCTGCGCGGGGCGGGCCACGTGACCGGGCTGCTGGGCGGGGTGGAAACCCGGGTGGCCGGAACCGTCGCCACCAGCGAGCTCACCACGCCCGAGGCCACCGATCTGCAGGCGCTGCTGGCCGAGATGGTGCGGCGCGGTGTGACCGCCGCCGCGATGGAGGTCTCCAGCCACGCACTGGCCCTCGGCCGCGTCGCGGGCACGACCTACGACGTCGTGGTGTTCACCAACCTGTCCCAGGATCACCTGGACTTCCACCCCGGCATGGATGAGTACTTCTCCGTGAAGGCCAGCCTCTTCACCCCGGGCTTCGCCCGGATCGGCGTGGTCAACACCGACGACGAGTGGGGCCGCAAGCTGGCCCGGCGGGCGCAGATCCCGGTCACCACCATCTCCGCCACCGGAGACCCGGGTGCGGACTGGCGTGCGGCTGATGTGCGGTGCGGCGCGGACGGGAGCACCTTCCGGGTCATCGGGCCGGGCGGGGTGGAAGCCGACGCGTCGGTGGCGCTGCCCGCCCCGTTCAACGTCTCCAATGCTCTGGGCGCGATCGTCGCCCTGGTGGAGGCGGGGGTCAGCCTGGCCGCGGCGGTCGCCGGGGTCGCGGCCGCGCCGGGCGTCCCGGGCCGGCTGGAACGGGTGGAGTCCGGCCAGGACTTCACCGTGCTCGTGGACTACTCGCACAAGCCCGGCGCAGTCGAGGCGGTGCTGCGCGCGCTGCGGCCGGTCACCCAGGGCCGGCTGTCCATCGTGCTGGGCTGCGGCGGTGACCGGGACCGCGCCAAGCGGCCGCTGATGGGCGCGGCCGCGGTGAGCCTCGCCGACCTGGCTATCCTGACCAGTGACAACCCCCGATCCGAGGACCCGCTGGCCATCCTGGCTGAGATGCTGCAGGGGGTCCTGACCGTCCCGGCCGAGCGCCGCGGGCGGGTGATCATGGAGCCGGACCGGGCCGCCGCGATCGGCCTGGCCATCTCGGCCGCGGGCAAGGGGGACATCGTGCTGATAGCGGGCAAGGGACACGAACGCGGGCAGTACGCCGCGGGGCAGGTCACCCCGTTCGACGACCGGGACGTCGCCGCCGACGCCCTCGCCGAGGTGCTGGCCGGCCGCGGCGGTCGGGACGCGGCCCGGGTCCGGCTGGGCCCGCCGCGATCCGGCCTGGCCAGCCCAGGAGAGCGGGCCATGGAGGAGGACGCGTGATCCCGCTCTCCCTCGGTGCCATCGCCCAGCTCACCGGGGCCCGGCTCACCGGGGCTGCGCCGGGCCAGGAGCCAGATCCGGGCACGCTGGTCACCGGACCGGTGATCATCGACTCCCGGTCCGCCGCACCGGGCGCGCTGTTCGCGGCCCTGCCCGGCACCCGGGTGGACGGGCATGACTTCGCCGCGCAGGCCGTGGCCGCCGGGGCCGCCGCGGTACTGGCCACCCGGCCCTGCGGGGTACCCGCGCTGATCGTGCCCGACGTCACCGAGGCCCTGGGCCGGCTGGCCCGTGTCGTGGTGGATTCCCTGCCTGACCTGCGGATCGCCGGGATCACCGGATCGGCTGGCAAGACCACCACCAAGGACCTCGCCGCCCAGCTCGTCGAGCACCTCGGCCCCACCGTCGCACCCCGGGCGTCATGGAACAACGAGATCGGCCATCCGCTGACCGTACTCCGCGCCACCGCCGAGACCCGTTACCTGGTGCTCGAATTGTCGGCCCGGGGACCCGGGCACATCGCTCACCTGTGCGAGATTGCCCCGCCCCAGTTCGGCGTGGTGCTCTGCGTGGGACACGCGCACGAGGGTGAGTTCGGCGGCATCGAGGAAGTCGCCCGGGCTAAGGGCGAGCTGCCCGCCGTGCTGCCGGAGGGCGGAGGGCCGCGCGGCGGGGTCGCGCTGCTCAATGCCGACGACCCCCGGGTCATGGCCATGGCCGCGCGGACGGCGGCGCGGGTGGTGACGTTCGGCCGCGGCCCGGCCGACGTGCGGGCCGAGGACGTCCGGCTCGACGACCGCGGCCGGCCCGGCTTCCGGCTCGCCAGCCCGTCCGGATCCGGCCCGGTCCAGCTGCGCCTGTACGGCGAGCACAACGTGCATAACGCGCTGGCCGCGGCCGCCCTGGCCGGGGAGCTGGGCATGCCCGTGACGGACATCGCCCAGCGGCTGTCCGAGGCGGAGGCCCGCAGCCGGTGGCGGATGGAGGTCAGCGAGCGGCCGGACGGGGTCATCGTGCTCAACGACGCCTACAACGCCAACCCCGAGGCTGTCCGGGCTGCCCTGGACACGCTCGCGCTGCTGGCCCGCGGCCGCCGCGCGTTCGCGGTGCTCGGGCCGATGAGCGAGCTGGGGCCGCACTCCCGGGCCCGGCACGAGGAGATCGGCGGGTACGCGGCTCAGGCCGGCCTGACCGGTCTCATCGTGGTCGGCGAGGAGGCCGGGCCCATTCTCACGGGGGCCAAGGCCGAGCCGTCCTGGGGCGGCGAGCTGGTCCACGCCGCCGACGTGGGCGCCGCGCTCGACGCGCTCGGCGACCGGCTGGCGCCGGGGGACGTCGTGCTCGTGAAGGCGTCACGGTCGGCCGGCCTGGAGCGGGTCGCGCTCGCGCTAACGGGGGCGGCCCAGTGAGGACGATCCTGTTCTCGGCCGGGGTCTCGCTCCTGCTCGCCCTGTTCGGCACGCCGCTGGCGATCAGGATCTTTTCCCGGCGCGGCTACGGCCAGCTGATCCGGGAAGAGGGACCGGCCGGGCACGCGACCAAGCGCGGTACCCCCACCATGGGCGGGACCGTCATCGTGATCGCGGCGGTGGTCGGCTACTTCGTCGGCAACATCTTCACCGGCCAGGAGCCGTCCGTCTCCGGCGTTCTGGTCATGTTCCTCATGGTGGGCCTGGGCGCGGTCGGCTTCATCGACGACTTCATCAAGATCTACAAGCAGCGCAGCCTCGGCTTGCGCAGCGGGGCCAAGCTGGCCGGCCAGGGCGTGGTCGGCGCGGTGTTCGCGCTGCTCGTGGTCCAGCAGCACTTCGCCGACGGGTATGACCTCACACCGGCCGACGCGCACCTGTCGTTCCTGCGTGACTTCGGGCCGCCGATCGGCGTCACCGCGTTCATGCTGTGGATCGTCTTCCTGATCGCCGGGACGTCCAACGCGGTCAACCTCACTGACGGCCTGGACGGCCTGGCCACCGGCTGCGCGTGCCTCGCGCTCGCCGCCTTCGTGCTGATCGGCAACTGGCAGCTGCGCAACGACTGCACCACGTTCCTCGCCCCGCACTGCTACTCCGTGCGTGACCCGCTCGACCTCGCGGTGGTGGCGGCCTCGGTGCTCGGTGCCTGTTTCGGCTTCCTGTGGTGGAACGCGCCGCCCGCCCGGATCTTCATGGGCGACACCGGGTCGCTGGCCCTGGGCGGCGTGCTGGCCGGCCTGGCCGTGTGCACCAAGACCCAGCTCCTGCTGGCCGTCCTGGGCGGCATCTTCGTGGTCATCGCCCTGTCCGTGATCATCCAGGTCGGCTCGTTCAAGATGACCGGCCGCCGGGTGTTCCGGATGGCGCCGCTGCAGCACCACTTCGAGCTCAAGGGCTGGGCGGAAACCACCATTGTGATCAGATTCTGGCTGATTTCCGCCATGTTTGTCGCACTGGGCCTGGGCATCTTCTACGTCGAATGGATGCCCAAGTAGCCCACGTCGCGCTGGCCGCCTGCGAGCGCGCCGGAGGCGGGTTCCGTCCGGGGCCGCGGATGGCGGGGGGCCGTGCAGTGAACCTCCGCCACCGCTTATCCGCGGCCCGAGGCCGGGCGCGCCGGCGGGTTCCGTCCGGGGCGGCGGATGGCGGGGGGGCCAGGGGGGTCGCCCCCCGGACTAAACCAGCGACACGCGCCAGATGTCCCAGGTCCCTCGGCCCGGGGGACCGAGACTTGGGTAATGGTCTCAGAGGTGTCGGCGGAGTCCCGCCAGGGCGCGGGCGGCGCCGGGTACGGCAGTGCGGAAGGGCAGCGCGGCGCCGGGTCGTGGGGTGAGTCCGCGCGGGATCGGGTGTCGGCCCGGCTCGCCTTCCTGGACCGGCCGCTCACCTCCTTCTACCTGGTCTTCGGCATCACCACGCTGCTCCTGGCGCTGGGCCTGGTCATGGTCCTGTCCACCTCGTCCGCGTACGGACTCATGCAGGGCATCTCGCCCTGGTCCGGCCTGCAGCACCAGCTGTTCGGGGTGCTGATCGGGCTGCCCTGCATGTGGGTGGCGGCCAAGTGCTCGCCCTCCCGGTTCCGGGCCGCTGCCTACCCGCTGATGTTCGTGTCCCTCCTCGGCCTGATCGTGGTCCTGGTCCTCCCGCCGCCTGCGTACAGCGGTGGCGCGGCACGCTGGATCCAGCTCGGTGGCGTCCAGTTCCAGCCGTCCGAGCTGGCCAAGTTCGCGTTCCTGCTGTGGGGCGCCGACCTGCTCGCCCGCAAGGAGAAGCTCAGCCAGCTGGACGACTGGCGGCAGCTGCTCATCCCGCTCCTGCCCGGGGTCGGGATCCTCGCCATGCTGGTGATGCTCGGCGACGACCTGGGCACCACGTTCGTCCTGCTGATCATCTTCCTGGCGCTGCTGTGGATCATCGGTACCCCGGGCCGGGTCTTCCTCGGAGTCCTGGCCATCATCGGCCTCGCGTTGCTGCTCATGGTCGTCGTCGCGCCGTACCGGCTGAAACGGCTGACCGGCTACCTGGGCCCGGCGGGCAGCCCCGTCGGCCCGAACCAGCAGAGCATCCAGGGCAAATGGGCGGTGGGCTCGGGCGGCTGGTTCGGCGTGGGCCTGGGCGCCAGCCGGGAGAAGTGGGGCTGGGTCCCGGAATCGACGACCGACTTCATCTTCGCGATCCTCGGGGAGGAACTGGGCCTGATCGGCACGCTGTGCGTGACATTCCTCTACGGTGGCCTGGCCTACGCCGGGCTGCGGATCGCCCGGCGGGTGCAGGACACGTTCATGCGGCTGGCCGCCGGGGGCGCCACCGCCTGGATCGTGATCCAGGCGGTGGTGAACATGGGTGCGGTTCTCGGCCTGCTGCCGATCACCGGGGTGCCCCTGCCGCTGGTCTCCGAGGGGCTGTCCTCGCTGCTCGTGACCATGGTGGCGCTGGGCATGCTGATGTCGTTCGCGAAACGGGAGCCGGGGGCGAGCCAGGCCCTTGCCGAGGCTGGCCCCGGCGTGCCGCTCCGCGTCCTAAGCTGGCTGGGCCTGGCCGGCCGGCGGGAGAAGCCAGCCGCGCCCGGGCGCCGTCGGTGAGAAAGGGAGTGCCGGGCGATGAGCGTCGTACTCGCGGGCGGGGGGACCGCAGGCCATATTGAGCCCGCGCTGGCCCTCGCCGATGCGCTGCGCCGGGCTGACCCGCAGCTCGGCATCGTGTGCCTGGGGACCGAGCGCGGCCTGGAGACGAGGCTGGTTCCGCTGCGCGGCTACGAACTGGCGCTGATCCCGCCGGTCCCGCTGCCCCGCCAGCTGACCCCGCAGCTGCTCGGGGTGCCCGGCCGGCTCAGCGCCTCGGTGGGGGCCGCGGCCCGGGTGCTGGACCAGGCCCGCGCGGACGTGCTGGTGGGGTTCGGCGGCTACGTGGCCACCCCGGGTTACCTGGCCGCGCGGCGCCACCACGTGCCGATCGTGGTGCACGAGGCCAACGCCCGGCCCGGGCTGGCCAACCGGATCGGCGCCCGGTTCACCACGCACGTGTTCACCGGCCAGCCTGACACCAAGCTCCCGCACGCCAGCTACATCGGGATCCCGCTCCGCCACGAGATCGCCAGCCTGGACCGGCTGGCCCTCGCGGACAAGGCCCGGGCGCACTTCGGGCTCCGGCCGGACCTGCCGGTGCTGCTGGTCACCGGCGGCTCGCAGGGTGCCCGCTCGCTGAACTATGCGGTCCTCGACGCCGCCGACTCGATCCGCGCGGCCGGTATCCAGGTACTGCACATTCTCGGCCCGCGCAGCGACATCGACGTCCGGCTGCCCGTCGCAGGACCGCCGTACATCACGCTGCCGTATGTGGACCGGATGGACCTGGCCTACGCGGCGGCCGACTTCGCGATCTGCCGCAGCGGCGCGATGACCTGCGCGGAACTCACCGCGGTGGGCCTGCCCGCGGCCTACGTGCCGCTGCCGCACGGCAACGGCGAGCAGCGTCTCAACGCGGCGCCGATCGAAGCGGCCGGTGGCGGGCTGATCATCGCTGACGCGGACCTGAGCCCCGAGTGGATCCGCTCCGACCTGCTGCCCATCCTGGTGGACGCACAGCTCGTGGCGGCCATGTCGCAGGCGGCGTCGGCGATGGGCCATCGTGACACCGACGCGAGGCTGGCGGCTGTGGTCCTCGGCATCGTCCGGGACCGGGCCCAGGGCCGGTCCCGCGGCCGGGGCGGCGCGGGCCACGCCAGCGGCAGCCGGGCCAGTGCCAGCCGGGCCGGCACCAGCCGGGACGGGGCCAGCCGGGGGAGGCGCCGGGCGTGAACCACCAGCAGATGAGGATGCCGCGATGGGCCTGGTAACCCCGGTGGACCCGGTCCCGGTCGGCCAGCTTGGCCGGGTGCACTTCACCGGCATCGGCGGGGCCGGCATGTCCGGGATAGCCCGGATCATGCTGGCCCGGGGGGTTCGCGTGTCCGGGAGCGACGCGGCCGGCTCGGCGCTGCTCGACGAGCTGGCCGTGCTCGGCGCGGACATCCGGGTCGGGCACGACGCCTCGAACGTCGCGGGGGCGGACACGCTCGTGGTGTCCACCGCGATCCGGCCGGACAATCCCGAGCTGGTGGCCGCCCGCGACGGCGGGCTGCGCGTGCTGCACCGCGCGGCCGCGCTGGCCTCGGTGATGCTGGGCCGCCGGACGGTGGCGGTGGCCGGCACGCACGGCAAGACCACGACCACGTCCATGCTGACCACCGTCCTGCGGGACTGCGGGGCGGACCCGTCCTATGTAATCGGCGGCATCCTGACCGAGACCGGCCTCGGCGCGGAGGAGGGCAGCGGCGAGCTGTTCGTGGCCGAGGCCGACGAGAGCGACGGCTCGTTCCTGATGTTCTCGCCCGAGGCGGCGATCGTCACCTGCGTGGAAGCCGATCACCTGGACAACTACGCCGGCCTGGCCGAGATCGAGACCGCGTTCGCCGCGTTCGCCGGCCGCATCGCCACCGGCGGGCTGCTGGTCGCCTGCGCCGATGACCCGGGCGCCAGGGCCCTGGCCGGGGCGGCCCGCGACCTCCCGCTGCGCGTCCGGACTTACGGCGAGTCGGCGGACGCGGACTACCGGATCGGAGCCGTGGTGCCCCGCGGCATGGCGGTCGGCTTCGAGGTCAGCGCCGGGCCGCCGGCGCAGGCGGCTGAGGTCACCGCGCCGCGGGCTGGCCGCCTACCGGGGCGCGCGGCGCCGCCTGGAACTCAAGGGCGAGGCCGATGGGGTGCGGGTGCTGGACAGCTACGCGCATCACCCCACCGAGCTGGCTGCCGACCTCGCGGCGGCCCGGGACATCGCGGACGGGGGGCGGGTGATCGCCATCTTCCAGCCGCACCTGTTCAGCCGGACCCGCATCTTCGCCGCCGAGTTCGGCGCGTGCCTCGGCCGCGCCGACGAGGCCTTCGTGCTGGATGTCTATCCCGCCCGCGAGGATCCGGAACCGGGCGTCACCGGCGAACTGGTCGCCGTGGCCGTGCCCGGGGCCGGGGCCCATTTCATCCCGGACCGCGGGGCTGTGCCGGGTGCCGTGGCGGCCACCGCGAAACCCGGCGACCTGGTGCTGACCATGGGTGCAGGCGACGTCACCGCGCTGGGGCAGCCCGTCCTCGACGCGCTCCGCGCCCGCGGGGGGCCGGCTGGATGACCAGCCAGGCCGGGGACGTCACACAGGAGGGCGGCGGCCGGCCCGCCGGGGATCCCGGCGGCCCGGGGCCGGCCGGCGGCGGCCGGCCTGGGCGCCAGCCCTGGCGGGCGGCCTTCTTCGCCCTGGCCGCGGCGGCCATCGTGGCCGGCGTGGGCTGGGCCCTGCTCGACTCCCGGTTCTTCGTGGTCCGCTCGGTCCAGGTCACGGGCACCCACCTGGTCACCGGGGCCGAGGTCCGGTCAGCCGCGGCCGTCCCGCCCGGGGTGCCGCTGATCAGGGTGAACAGTGCCGCCGTCGCCCACCGGGTCGAGCAGATCCGCCAGGTCCAGTCCGCGCAGGTGAGCCGGAACTGGCCAGACGGGATCACGATCGCCGTCACCGAGAGGACTCCCGCCCTGGCCGTGCGGGCCGGGAGCGGATACCAGCTCATCGACAAGTACGGCGTCGCCGTGGAGGTGTCGTCCCGGCGCCCGCCCGGCCTGCCCCTGCTCGAGGCGGGGACCGGGCCGGTGTCCGTGCCGGCGCTACGCGGCAGCCCGGCGGTGTACGCCGCGGCGGTGGTCCTGCATGAGCTGCCGCGTTACCTGGCCCGGTCCGTGGTCAGCGTGCAGGCGCCGAGCGCGTCGGAGGTGACTCTCAGGCTGGCCCGCGGGATCACGGTGGTCTGGGGCGGGACAGACCGGCCGGCCCCGAAGGCCAGGGAACTGGAGCTGCTCATGCGCACGCATGCGCGGACTTACGACGTGAGCGCCCCCGGGACGGCGGTGACCGGCGGGTGAATGGCGGCCAGGAATACGCGGGCAGGCTGCGACACGCCGGCCCGCTTCGCGCGTGGCTAGTTGACCCTGCCCCCGTCCAACCCTACTGTCCGTATCAATCGCCAGGATGACATAACTGTAAATCTCAACTTGAAGGTTAGGGTTGACCTCTCTGAAAATCACGGAGCGTGCCGGCCGATGCAATTGGGGGAGCAATTCGGCAAGTGGCTGAAGAACTGGCTGCGGCGGTGGCTTTCAGGGGACGGACCCGCAAAGGGCACTTCCTCCGGCAGTAAAAACAGTGGGCAGGAAGACGAGAGAAGCAAACGAGCGGAAAGGGCCCTTCTCGTGGCAGCACCGCAGAACTATTTGGCGGTCATCAAGGTCGTCGGTATCGGTGGGGGCGGCGTCAACGCCGTGAACCGGATGATCGAAGAGGGGCTCAAAGGCGTTGAGTTCATCGCGATCAACACCGACGCGCAGGCGCTCCTGATGAGCGACGCCGACGTGAAGCTGGACGTCGGCCGGGAACTCACCCGGGGCCTCGGTGCCGGGGCCAATCCTGAAGTCGGGGCACGCGCGGCGGAGGATCACCGGGAGGAGATCGAGGAGGTCCTCAAGGGGGCCGACATGGTCTTCGTCACCGCGGGAGAGGGTGGCGGCACGGGGACCGGCGGGGCGCCGATCGTCGCCAACGTCGCCCGGTCGCTGGGGGCGCTGACCATTGGCGTGGTCACCCGGCCGTTCGGCTTCGAGGGCAAGCGCCGGGCCTCCCAGGCGGAGCTGGGTATTGAGCGGCTGCGCAACGAGGTCGACACCCTGATCGTCATCCCGAACGACCGGCTGCTGTCCATCTCGGACCGGCACGTCAGCGTGCTCGACGCGTTCAAGGCGGCGGACCAGGTGCTCCTCTCCGGTGTCCAGGGAATTACCGACCTGATCACCACGCCCGGCCTGATCAACCTGGACTTCGCCGACGTGAAATCGGTCATGTCGGGGGCGGGCTCGGCGCTCATGGGAATCGGCTCGTCCCGCGGCGACGACCGCAGTGTCGCGGCCGCTGAGATGGCCATCTCCAGCCCGCTGCTCGAGGCGAGCATCGACGGGGCCCATGGTGTCCTGCTGTCCATCCAGGGCGGTTCCGACCTGGGCCTGTTTGAGATCAACGAAGCCGCCCAGCTCGTGTCCAACTCTGCGGCGCCGGAAGCCAACATTATTTTCGGTGCGGTTATCGACGACGCACTCGGCGATGAGGTCCGGGTCACGGTCATCGCGGCCGGGTTCGACGAGGGCGGTACCCGCCGGTCCCGGTCGGCCCGGGTGGCGTCCCGCTTCGCCACGGCTCCCGCCCCGGTGCCCGCCGACGTGTGGGCCGCCCCGTCGGAGGCCGTCAGTGACCCGGAGCCGGAGCCCGTGCCCACCGGCAGCACCGAGAACGGCAGGTCCGGCACCGCGGATTCCGCGGCGCCAGCGCCCGCGGCAGCCGACGAGAGCGGGATCGACGCCGTGCCCGCGCCCCGGCAGGCCGACCCCGACCCGGTCGCGCCTGCTCCGCGGCCGGACACCGCCGCGGCGGCCCGGGTCTTCGACGCGGCGACCACCCGGCGCCGCTCCGTGGTGTTCGAAGAGGATGACGAGCTCGACGTCCCCGACTTCCTCAAGTAGTGACCGGCCGGACCTGGTGCCAGGCCCGCCGGGCGGCCCCGGCCGAGACCGTGCCGCCGAGGTGGCTGCGTCCCTCGCCGGGGTCCGGGCGCGGATCAGCGCGGCCTGCCAGGCGGCCGGGCGGGCGGCGGACGACGTCACGCTGATCGCCATCACCAAGACCTTCCCGGCCAGCGATATCCGGGTGCTGAGCTCGCTGGGCGTGCGGGATGTGGGGGAGAACCGGGACCAGGAAGCGGCCCCGAAGGCTGCCGAGTGCGCGGACCTGCGTGACCGCCTCACCTGGCACTTCGTCGGGCAGCTGCAGACCAACAAGGTAAGCAGCGTGGTGCGCTACGCGGACGTGATCCACTCGGTGGACCGGCCCCGGCTGGTGACCGCCCTGGGCGCGGCGGCCCGGAAAGCCGGCCGCACGCTGACCTGCCTGGTCCAGGTCAGCCTGGACGGGGCTCCGGGCCGCGGGGGCGTCACCGCGGCGGACGTGCCGCTGATCGCGGACACGGTGGCCCGTGAGGCGGGCCTGGAACTGGGGGGAGTGATGGCCGTGGCGCCACAGGGAGCCGACCCGCTGGACGCGTTCCGCAGGCTGGCTGAGGTGGCCGCCGGGGTGCGCGCGGCGCATCCCGGGGCGACAGTGATCTCGGCCGGGATGAGCGGTGACCTGGAGGCCGCCATCGGCGCGGGCGCGACACACGTCCGGATCGGTACGGCGTTGCTCGGCGGTCGGCCGGGCTTCGTCAGGTAATGTCCGACGCACCGGGGCGCATGACAGTGATGACGGAGGTCTGACCGATGGCCGGCACGATGCACAAGATGGCGGTCTACCTCGGCCTCGTCGAGGATGATCCGCGGTACGACGACGGCTATGACTCCTATGAGGAGTACGAGGACGAGTACGGCGAGCCGGCCGAGGCCGCCGAACCGGAGGCCGACCGGCCAGCCTCCCGTGTCCGCGGTGAGTTTGTCATGGACCCTGCCCCAGCCGCCGCCCCGCGGGCCAGTGCCAGTACCCCTGTGCCCGGGCCGTCCCATGCCACCGATCTCGCCCGGATCACCACCTTGCACCCGCGCACGTACAATGAAGCCCGTACCATCGGAGAGCACTTCCGTGAGGGCATTCCGGTGATCATGAATCTGACGGAGATGGTCGACAGCGACGCCAAGCGGCTCGTCGACTTCGCCGCAGGCCTGATCTTCGGCCTGCACGGGAGTATCGACCGCGTGACGAACAGGGTGTTCCTGTTGTGCCCGGCCAACGTCGAGGTGACGGCGGAGGACAAGGCCCGGATAGCTGAACGAGGCTTCTTCAACCAGAGTTAGACGCTCAGGAGTACCGGCACACTCGGTGGCGAGCACGCGGCAGTGGCACCCGGCAGCCATCCCGGTGCTCGTCACGGCAGCGCCGGTGAAGGCAGGGCAGGGACGTGGGGATTGTAAAGATCGTTCTGTTCTACGTGCTGACGATCTATTTCGTGCTTCTCATCGGGAGGCTGATCCTCAGCTGGATCCAGGCTTTCTCGCGGCCTCCGGGCCGCTGGGAGCCCAAGGGCATCGTCCTGATCCTGGCCGAAGTGGTCTTTACTGCTACCGACCCTCCACTGAGATTGCTAAGACGCGTCATCCCCACCGTCCGGATCGGTAGTCTGGCCCTGGACCTCAGCTTCATGGTGCTCTTCTTCGTGGTCATTTTCGCGATGCAGGCCGTGCAGCTGCTCTGATCAGGTAGCGTCCGACAGGAACACCGTTCAAGCGTGCCGAGGAGACGAGATGCCGCTGACGCCCGCGGATGTGCGAAACAAGCAGTTCAGTACCACCAGGCTCAGGCCGGGCTACGACGAGGAAGAGGTTGACGCCTTCCTCGACGAGGTCGAGGTTGAGCTCGACCGGCTGATCCAGGAGAACGAGGAACTCCGGGCGAAGCTGGCCGAGAGCCTGCGGGGGGGCAAGGTACCGATGTCCGCGCTCAGCTCGCCCCTTGCCGACCCTCCGGAAATGATGGCGCCCGAACCGCCGCGCCCTGAGCCTGAGCGCAGGCCAGAGCCGCCGATGATGGGCATGCCGCCGGCCGAGGACAACATGGACACGGCCGCGCGCGTGCTGGCGCTCGCGCAGCAGACCGCCGACCAGGCGATCGCCGATGCGCGCCGCGAGGCCGACGAGACGCTCGGCCGGGCGCGCCGCGAGGCCGACGACATCCTGGGCAAGGCCCGCCGCCAGGCGGAGCAGATCACCAGCGATGCCCGGGCCCGCGCGGAAAGCCTCGAGCGGGACGCGCAGGAGCGCCACCGCCAGGCCATGGGCTCCCTGGTCCAGCAGCGTGAAGAGCTGGAGCGGCGGGTTGATGACCTGCGTGCCTTCGAGCGGGAGTACCGCAGCAGGCTGAAGGCGTACCTGGAAGGGCAGATGCGTGACCTGGAAGCTGGCGCGACCGACAGCGGCGCCTTCCCGGCCATGGGTAGCGGGCCCGACTCGTCCGTGTCCTCCGGTATGTCTCGCATGGAGGCCAGGAATGGCCAGCCGTCCATCGCCAGCGCCTACGCCGGTGCGCCGGAGCCTGTGTCACATGGCGGGTTCCACCCGTCAGATGGCTCACCGCACGACCACCGGTAGCCGGTTAGCCCACGCGGTAGTTACCCCCAGCTCAACAGCGTTTCCTCGGTTGGCAGCATGACCCGCATAGCCCGCGGAGAGCGCACGTGATCAAAGCCAGCGCTCTCCTGGCTGCTGTGGCGATCGGCCTTCTCGTGGCCGGTGTCGCCGCCAGCAGCCTGCTGATGGTGTACGTGTCCATCGGGGTCTGTGCGGTAGCGGCGCTGATCCTGGCGGTCGGGATACTGGCGCACTGGTCGGAGATATTCGGCCGGGGCGAGGCCCGGCCGGCCAGTGTGCCGGGAGCCTGGTCAGCGCCGCAGGTGGGGGTGAGTAGCCGTCCCGAGCTGGCCAGCGCGCTGCCCACGGCCGGCGCGGGCAGGCAAGAGCGGCACGAGGATGCCGGCGGGCCGCCGGCTGGCGAGCAGGCGGCGGCGGTGCGCCCCGAGGAGGAGTTTCCCGTCGCGGGACGCTCCGACGACCTGTGGGAGCGGGTCGAGGAGGAACTCGGATCCGCGGGCAAGCGCGACACAGGCGCGCTGAGCTGGCCCGCCACCGAAGTGCCGGTCTTCCGTGAAGACCCCGGATCGCCCGAGCAGGCCACGCCGCCCGGGAAGCCCGGCCCGCAGGATGCGTCACCCGCGGGCACCAGCGCCTGGATATGGGGACGGGGTGCGGGCTGGCAGCCGCCCGAGACGTCCGGCCCTGCCTGGCCACCGCCCGCGGCGGCGTTCGCGGGATCGTCCGCCCGTCCGGAGCCGGCCCAGGATGCGGACGACAGCGCTCCGGATGACACGGGTCCGGACGGCACGGGTCCGGACGACGGTTCTGCGGCCGGGGGGGCTGCCGCTTCGGAGCCCGGGGAGCCTGCCGCCGCTGAACCTGCGGCCGGGCCGGGGCGCGTCGAGGTAACGGTGGTGCCCGGAGTGGCGCGCTACCACCGCAGCGGATGCATCCTGATCAGGTTCCTCGGCGCCGATGATCTGGAGATCATGACCAGGCAGGAGGCCGAGGAAGCCTCGTTCGTGCCCTGCCGGGCCTGTCAGCCCGACCAGCTCGAAGCCTAGGCGGCATTCCCTCCCCGCCCGCGCCGGCGGGCAGGAAGCCGCGTGCGGTCAGGCCCGCGCCAGCCAGAAGGTCAGGCCCAGCTCCGGCTCCGCGTGCTGGTGCGCGCCCCGGGCCGGGTCCGTGTCCTGGGCCATGGCGGGACCGAACTGGTCGGCCAGCACCTCGCCCGCGATCAGCTGCCCGTGCTCGGTCAGCGCGGCCGGCAGGTCCGGGTCCGTGGCTTCCCAGGCGACCGTGATCCGGTCACTCACATGCAGCCCGTCGGACTTGCGCGCGTCCTGGACCAGCCTGATGACCTCCCGGGCCAGTCCCTCGCGGCGCAGCTCCGGGGTGATGAACACCTCGATGCCGACGGTCTCGCCGCCCTCGGACGCGACCGTCCAGCCGGTCCGCGGGGTCTGGGTCACGATCACGTCGTCTGGCCCGAGGGCGACCGTCGTGCCGTCCACCTCGACCGAGACCTTGCCTGCCGATCTCAGCTCGGCGGCCAGCACGGCCGGCTCGGCCGCCGTGATCGCCGCCGCGACCGCCTTGGTGCCCTTACCGAACCGGCGGCCCAGGGTGCGGAAGTTCGGCTTCACCACATAATCGACCAGGTCTTCCGCGACCGCGGCCATCGGCTCCAGCGCGCGGACGTTCAGCTCCTGCGCCACTTCGGCGCGCAGCTCCGGAGCCAGGTCCGCGAACCCGGCCGCGCTCACCACGGCGCGGGGCAGCGGCTGGCGGACCGGGACCGAGGCGGCGGCGCGGGCTGAGCGCCCGAGTTCGACCAGCCGCCTGGTCTGCGCCATCTGGACGGACAGCCGGGAGTCGATGAGACCCTCGTCCGCGTCCGGCCAGCTGGCCAGGTGCACGGACTCCGGCTCATCCGGGCCGCGCAGCACGGACCACACATGATCGGCCAGGAACGGCGTGATCGGGGCCATCAGCCGGGTCAGCACGTGCAGGCTCTCGTACAGCGTGGCGAACGCCGACGAGCCGTCCGGCGTGGCCGGCCCTTCCCAGAACCGGCGCCGGGAGCGGCGCACGTACCAGTTCGACAGGTCGTCGATGAACGCGGCCAGGCGCCGGCCCGCAGCCGCGGTGTCGAAGCCCTCCAGGTCCGAGGTGACCTCCTCGGTGGTGGCGTGGAGTTCGCTCAGCAGCCAGCGGTCCAGCAGCGGCCGGCCGGCCGCGGGCTGTGCCTGCGCGGCCTGCGCCGGTCCCCACGCCTGGCCCTGCGCCGAGGCCGCGTTCGCGTAGAGGACCAGGAACGACACCGTGTTCCAGTAGGTGAGCAGCACCTTGCGGACGATTTCCCCGAGTGCCCCATCGCCGATCCGCCGGGTGGACCAGGGTGAGCCGGACGCCGCGAAGAACCAGCGGATCGCGTCCGCGCCGTGCGCTTCCATCAGCGGGAGCGGCTCGATCACGTTGCCCAGGTGCTTGCTCATCTTGCGGCCGAGCTCGTCCACCACGAGGCCGAGGCAGACCACGTTCTCGTAAGAGTTCCGGCCGAACACCAGGCAGCCGACCGCCATCAGCGAGTAGAACCACCCACGGGTCTGGTCGATCGCCTCGCAGATGAACTGCGCCGGGTACGTGCGCCGGAACTCCTGGGCGTTCTGCCAGGGCGCGCCGAGGCGGGCGAACGGCATCGACCCCGAGTCATACCAGGCGTCGATCACTTCCGGCACCCGCCGGGCCTCCCCGCCGCACTCCGGGCAGGTCAGCGTCACCTCGTCCACGTAGGGACGGTGCGGGTCCAGCCCCGACAGGTCCCGCCCGGCCAGCTCGCTGAGCTCGGCGAGCGATCCGGCGCAGGTCAGGTGCTGCTCACCGCACTCCCAGATCGGCAGGGGGGTACCCCAGTACCGGGTCCGGGACAGGGCCCAGTCCACGTTGTTGCGCAGCCACTCGCCGTACCGGCCATGCTTGATGGTCGGCGGCTGCCAGTTGGTCCGCTCGTTCTCAGCCAGCATCAGGTCCTTGACCTGGGTGGTCCGGATGTACCAGGACGGCAGCGCGTAGTACAGCAGCGGCGTGTGGCAGCGCCAGCAGTGCGGGTAGCTGTGCTCGTACTGCTCGACCCGGAACAGCAGGCCGCGCTCGGTCAGGTCCCGGACCAGCGGCTCGTCGGCGTCCTTGAAGAACATCCCGCCGACCAGCGGGATCCACTCCTCGAAGCGCCCGTCCGGGCGCACCGGGTTCACCACCGGCAGGCCGTGCGCGCGGCTGGTCTCCATGTCGTCGGAGCCGAAGGCCGGGGCCAGGTGCACCAGGCCGGTGCCGTCCTCCGTGGTGACGAAGCCGCCGGGCACGACCCGGTGCGCTCCCGCGATCTCCACCAGGCCGAACGGCGGCCGGTAGGTGGCGCCGACGAGGGCCGCGCCGGGCACCGTGGCCACGACGTGCCAGCCTTCCCCGAGTACCCGGGCGGCCAGCTTCTCGGCCACCACGACCGTGTCACCGTCGCCGGGCTTGCGGGCGACCGCGTAGCTCTCGTCCGGGTGGACCGCCACCGCGGTGTTGGAGACCAGGGTCCACGGCGTGGTGGTCCAGACCAGCAGGTCCGCCCCGTTCAGCAGCGGGTTGGCCCCATCCGGCAGGCTGAGCAGCGGGAACCGGACCGTGACCGCCGGGTCGGACACCTGCCGGTACACGTCCGGCTGGCCCATCTCGTGGTCGGACAGGGGGGTCTCGCACCGCGGGCAGTACGGGCTGATCCGGAAGTCCTTGACCAGCAGGCCCTTGGTGAAGATCTCCTTCAGCGACCACCACACCGACTCGATGTAGCTGGTGTCCATGGTCCGGTAGGCATGCTGGAGGTCCACCCAGTAGCCCAGCCGGACGGTCAGTTCCTCGAACGCATCCACGTGCCGCTGTGCCGACTCGCGGCACCGCGCGTTGAACTCCGCGATCCCGTAGCTCTCGATCGCCTTCTTGCCCGACAGGCCGAGTTCCCGCTCCACGGCCACCTCCACCGGAAGCCCGTGGCAGTCCCAGCCGCCCTGGCGCGGGACGTGGAATCCCTGCATGGTCTTGAAGCGGGGGAACACATCCTTGAACACCCGGGCCTCGACGTGATGCACGCCGGGCATCCCGTTGGTCGTCGGCGGCCCCTCGTAGAAGGTCCAGAGCGGCCGTCCCGCGGTGGCCTCCAGCGAACGCTCGAAGAACTTCCCGTCCTGCCAGCGGGCCAGGACATCGTGCTCCATGGCGGGCAGGTCGATAGCCGGAGGCAGGTCAGGGAAGTAGCGCGGGCCGCTTGCGGTCGGCGGTGCGGACTCGGGCTGGCCCGGTTGCGGCTGGGCTGGGTCTGACACGATGGGTGGTCCTCCTGCGGGGCGCTCGCGGGCTGGCCATCGGCCCGTTCGCGCGGCTTCGCTGGAGGGACGAGGCGCGCCGGCGGCGGCCCCGCGGTACCACCCTCCTTGGCCGCGTCTCCACGAGGGAGCGCGGCCCTCTCCATTCATGTCTGGCGGCCGGTTCTACTGGGCTCGCGGGCCGCGCTGGCCGCTGGCGACCATCGCGGCTGGCCCGCTGCTGTTCTTCCGGCGGCTCTGGGGTGATCTGGTCCGCTGGCCTGCCCCCGGGCTCGCACCATCCCCGGGTCGCTCCTGGCTGCCTGCGCGGCAGCTGTCCCCATCAACGCCTTGCCGACACCTTCAACGATAGCGGATCCCCCGCTCAGCAACCGACGCCATTTCGGCAGCCCCGTGGTCCAGGTGGTGCCCGTGGCCCGGGTGTCGCGTGATCCGGGCGGGGCGGGGAGTTCTCTTCCCTAGTATCAGGGGACATTTCCGGCGCGGCCCTGCTGGCCGGCCGGCCTCCGGGCAACGGGCTGGCCCCCCGCCGGGGTGATAACTGGACAACCAGATGACCATGAGCGGCCGGGGCCGCGGATTATCGGCGCCCCCAGATGCGTTTGCAGTGCCGGGCAGGCCGATCTATCCTCCGGTGACTGCCCGGCAGTTCAAGATCGATTGATGGCAGCTGGCATAGTGGGCAAATCGTGCCAAAGGGGGCCGAGATGACAGCAACCGCACGTTCGGGTGCCGCGGCTCCACCTGTCCGGCCTGGTGAGAAGCACTGGACCGAGAAGGAGCTGGCCGAGGTCCGCCAGGAACTCCAGGACGAGGCCAACGGGCTGCGGCAGGACATCTCCGTCGCGGAGTCGCAGATCGCGGCCCGGCTCGGTGATGCGGTCGGTGATGCCGGGGACGATTCCGCGGACGCGGGGGCCAAGACGTTCCAGCGCGAGCACGAGCTTGCCCTGACCCAGAATGCGCGCGAGCTGCTCGCCCAGACCGAGCGGGTGCTGTCCAAGATCGAGGACGGCAGCTACGGGGTGTGCGAGTCCTGCGATGAGCCGATCGGGAAGGCACGCCTGCAGGCCTTTCCCCGGGCCACCCTGTGCGTGGCCTGCAAGCAGCGCGAGGAACGGCGCTGAACGGCGCGCGGAGCACCGGGGACCCGGATCACGGGGCGGGCGGCCCCGGTCCGGCACCGCGGCCGCGCCGGATCCGCCTGCTGATCACGGTCGCCGTGGCGGTGTTCGCTGCGGACCTGGTTTCCAAGACCATCGTGGTGGCAACCTTGTCGCATCGGGCCCCGATCTCCCTGCTCGGCGGCCTGCTGACGCTGCGGGAGCTGCGTAACAGCGGCGCGGCGTTCAGCATCGGCACCTCGGTCACTGTCGTGTTCACCCTGATCGCCCTCGGGGTCATCGTGGCGATCCTGCGCACCGCCCGGCGGCTGCGCAGCATTCGCTGGGCGGTCACGCTCGGGCTGCTGCTCGGCGGGGCGGCCGGGAACCTGGGGGACCGGCTGCTGCGGTCCCCGGGTTTCCTGCGCGGGCACGTCGTGGACTGGATCGAGCTGCCGCACTGGCCGGTGTTCAACGTGGCCGACTCGTGCATCGTGTGCGGCGGCGTGCTGGCGGTGCTGCTCGCGGTCCGGGGCATCTCCATCGACGGCACCAGGAACGCGGCCGCAGGGTCCGGCCCGGGGACGGCCACCATGATCAGCGGCGGTGCGGCCGCGGAGCCCGGGCCGCGCGATGATCCGTCCGGCGCGCAGGAGGACCCGCACACCCGCCGGGACGACTCGCCCGGGCCGCGGGGCGCCGCCCTGGACGGCACCAGGTCCGTCCCCGGCACGCCGCACCCACCGGGCGTGCCTGGGGAAGGCCGCCCGTGACCGGGGCGGGCCAGCGCCGGGTGCCGGTTCCCGACGGGCTGGACGGCGAGCGGGTCGACGCCGCGCTGGCCCGGATGTTCGGGCTGTCCCGGACGAGTGCGGCGGAACTCATCACCGGCGGCCAGGTCCTGATCGGGGGCCGCCCGGCGGCCAAGTCGGACCGGGTGCCGGCCGGGGAATGGCTGGACGTCACGCTGCCCGCCCCGGTCTCCACCGCGCCGGTACCGCGCTCTGTGCCCGGCCTCGGCGTGATCTACGACGACAGCGACATCGTGGTGGTGGACAAGCCGCCGGGCGTGGCCGCCCACCACACCCCGGGCTGGACCGGCCCGACCGTGCTGGAAGGGTTGCTGGGCGCCGGGCAGATCCTCGCCACCAGCGGTCCCGCGGAGCGCCAGGGCATCGTGCACCGGCTGGACGCCAACACCTCGGGCCTCATGGTGGTGGCCAAGAGCGAGCACGCCTACCGGGTGCTCAAGCAGGCCTTCCGGGACCGCGAGGTGGACAAGCGCTACCACGCCCTGGTGCAGGGCCACCCCGACCCGCTGCGGGGGACCATCGACGCGCCCATCGGCCGGCATCCGGCGGGGGACGGGCGGTTCGCGGTGGTCGCGGGCGGCCGCCCGAGCGTGACCCACTACGACACGCTCGAAGCCTTCCGTGGGGCCAGCCTGGAGGAGATCATCCTGGAGACCGGGAGGACCCACCAGATCCGGGTGCACATGGCGGCGCTGCGGCACCCCTGCGCCGGCGACCGCCTGTACGGGGCCGATCCGGTGCTCGCCGCCCACCTGGGGCTGACGCGGCAGTGGCTGCACGCGGTCCGGCTCGGCTTCGCCCACCCTGCGGACGGCCGCCGGGTCGAGTTCACCAGCGAGTACTCCCCGGACCTCGCTCACGCGCTGGCCATCCTCCGCGCGGAAAGCTAGCCCGGGCTCCCGGCCCAAGGCCACCGGGGCGCATCCCCGGCTGGCCGGGGACGGCGCGCCCGGTGACGGGGCGTCCTGCAGCGTGATCTGGCTGTGGCCCGGAGTGAGATTCCTGCCGAGGTTGTCAGACACAAGTACTCATGTTTGACTAGTCACATGAACCCGACCCGGCTGTTCGTGCTCGGCGCGCTGGCCCGGCGCGGGCCCATGTACGGGCACCAGATCCGGCGCGGTGCCCGGGTCGACCGGACCGAGCTGTGGTCTGACGTGCGTCCGGGCTCGCTGTACGGGGCCCTGCACCGGATGGCGGCCGAGGGACTCATCGAGGCGGTGCGCACCGAGCAGGTGGGGA
>WNGB01013211.1_pt1 | contig 26113 bp, 27 predicted proteins | sample 5400681 | NCBI WGS metagenome assembly WNGB01 (sample SAMN13153367, study PRJNA577476) | soil metagenome | isolation source: 115 cm soil or saprolite under grassland replicate 2 | place: USA:California | collected 2016-06-15
TCGGGCTTCGCCACCACGGCGGCCGCCTGCACGGCGGGATGCTTGTAGAGCGCGTCCTCGACCTCGATCGACGAGATGTTCTCGCCGCCCGAGATGATGATGTCCTTGGAACGGTCCTTGAGCTGGATGTAGCCGTCCGGATGCATCACCCCGAGGTCGCCGGAGTGGAACCAGCCGCCCGCGAACGCCTTCTCGGTCGCCGACTTGTTCTTGAGGTAGCCCTTCATCACCACGTTGCCGCGGAACATCACCTCGCCCATGCTCTCGCCGTCGCGCGCGACCGGCGCCAGGGTGTCCGGGTCCATCACGTCGAGCGCATCGAGCGGCACGTAACGCACGCCCTGGCGCGCCTTCTTCGCCGCCTGCTCGGTGGGGGTGAGCGCGTCCCATTCGCGGTGCCAATCGTTGACGGTGGCCGGGCCGTAGGTCTCGGTCAGCCCGTAGAGGTGGGTGACGTTGAAGCCCGCCTGCTTCATCGCCGCCAGCACGGCTTCGGGCGGCGGCGCCGCGGCGGTGAAGAACTCGACGACGTGCGGCAGCGGCTTCTTCTCCGCGTCCGGCGCGTTGAGCAAGGTCGCCATCACGATCGGCGCGCCGCAGAGATGGGTCACCTTATGGACGGCGATGGCGTCGTACATCGCCGTCGCGCGCACCTGGCGCAGGCACACATGGGTGCCGGCCACCACCGAGATCGTCCACGGGAAGCACCAGCCGTTGCAGTGGAACATCGGCAGCGTCCACAGATAGACGCAGTGCTTGCCCAGGCTGCCGGTCAGCACATTGCCGACCGCGAGCAGGTAGGCGCCGCGGTGGTGATAGACCACGCCCTTGGGATCGCCGGTGGTGCCCGAGGTGTAGTTGAGCGCAATCGCGTCCCACTCGTCGCCGGGCATTTGCCAGGCGAAATCGGGGTCGCCGGCCTCGATGAGCTCCTCGTACTCGATCGCGCCCAGCCGCTCGCCGGTGCCGGTGAACTCGGGATCGTCGTAATCGACCACCAGCGGCTTCGCCTTGGCGAGCGCCAGCGCCTCCTTCACCACCTTGGAGAACTCGCGGTCGGTGATCAGCACCTTGGTTTCGGCGTGATCGAATTGAAACGCGATCACGGCGGCGTCGAGCCGGGTGTTGATGGTGTTGAGCACCGCGCCGGTCATCGGCACGCCGTAGTGGCATTCGAGCATGGCCGGGGTGTTGGCGAGCACGACCGACACCGAATCGCCGCGCGTGATGCCGCGCCGCGCGAGCGCGGAGGCGAGCCGGCGGGCACGCGCATAGAACGCCGCATAGCTGGCGCGCCGCCCGCCATGGATGATCGCGGTGTGATCGGGAAACACCGCCGCCGACCGCGCCAGGAACGTGAGCGGCGTGAGCGGCTGGAAATTCGCCGGGTTGCGGTCGAGATCGATGTCGTAGGGTGTTTCCATCGTCGTAACCGTGAGATCGTGCGGCAACCTATATTCAGTCAATGACACGACACCAATCGACGTTGATGTCGACCAGGTCGGTTGTAGCACTCAAGTGGGCCGGCGTCGTCGGCGACTCGGTGGGGCAACTTGCCAATCGCCTCTGTGTCACTTCCAGGATTGCATCGAAGTACAACTGGCTACAAATTACAATGAACCGATTGGTGGTTAGTGATCCTTTACTCCATAGTCCCTTGGCGAGGTCGATTCCGACGGCTAGGGCGTCCGTGTGACCGTAGCGCTTTCCCAGATTCTTCATTGCATAGAATGCGATCTTGAGACGATCGGCGTCCGAAAGGTCGGGTTTTCGTCGAACACGCATGATTTCGTTGGGGGTATAGCTAGTACGACGTTGGGAACAAATCCGAAGTCTCGAGTGGGGATGGGTAGGATAGGGATGCGAGCATCGCCCCTGAAATTTTCGCTAGCACGAGCTGGATCGACTTCGATTTGCGGCAAGCGATTTACCAACCCGCCTGATCGTGGAAATTTGCCTCGCTTGCGACTACCAATCCGAGGATTGACGTTTCACGCCACCGGCGATGCAAGCTTGATGGTTTTCACCATTGCGAAATCGTTTGTTCCGCTTTCTGCGGTCCCGAATACGTGTGTGCCCGGTTTCAAATTGGCGAGCGGAAGGACTGAGTCCATCGTCGACACCGAAAAGTAGCCATGCGTGTTGGCACTGTGCGGGGCGTCAAAACGCACGATGCCGAATCCATCGCCCTCGACGCGAATGACGGTCCCTGCAAATTCAAATTTGTCCGACATCTCCATCAGCCTCTCATTGAGCTGATAACACCTCCAAATAATAGGGTGAGGATGCGGGCAATTCAAGATTTTGTCCTATTGAAGTAGACAGAATCGAAATTGCGGTACTTGTCAACGCACTATGACGGGTGCAGGTAGCGCTAAACCCCTGTCCGTGAGCACCGCCCGGAGCCGATCGGGATAGTCGGTGATGATCCCGTCGACGCCCATGGCGATCAGGCGCTCCATGTCGGCGCGCTCATTGACGGTCCAGGGGATGAGCTTGAGCCCGAGCGATCTGGACTGTGCCGACGATTCCGGCGTGAGATTGCGAAAGTTGGGCGACCAGACCGAGCAGCCGGCGGCGGCCACCAGCCGCGGCACCGAGCCGGCGAAATCGTCGACGTCGAGCCCCGCCGTCCACGGCGAGGCGCCCGGCTTGCCGCGCTGGAGCGTATCGGAGCTCCCGCCGTCGATCGTCAGGCAGACCCGTTCGATCTCCGGGGCGATGCGGCGCATCACCAGGAGCGTGCGCCAGTCGAAGGACTGGACGGTGACGCGCGCCGCGAGTCCGGCCTCGCGCACCACCGCGGCGACCGCGCCAGCGAAGGTTTCCGGGTCCGGCGTGTCGGCGCCGGAGGTCGGCGTCAGCTTGGTCTCGATGTTGAAACGGACGTGGCCCGCGCCGCTCCGCCGCACCAGGTCGAAGACCTCGGCCAAGGTCGGTATGGCGGCGCCGTCGACCGGGCGTTGCTGCGGGAAGGAGGCGGCGTAGGATGTGCCCGGCTGCAGGCGGCCCACGTCGTAGCGCTTCAACTCGGCCAAGGTGAGCGAACGGATCGGCGGCCCCGGCACGGCGAGAAATTTTCCGTCCGGACCGCGGGTGTGATCCGGATTGAGCAGGCTGTCGTGGCTGACCACGAGCACGCCGTCCTTGGTCATCGCCAGATCGAGCTCGAGCGTGGTGACGCCGATCGACAGCGCGGTCGAAAACGCTTCGATGGTATTTTCCGGAGCCAAGCCGCGGGCGCCGCGATGCCCCTGCAGGTCGAAAGCGTGGGCGGCCGTCGCTGCCACCAGGCTCCCCATAACGATTGCAGCGTTTCCGATCGCTTTCGCCATGCGGCTGCTCCGGTTACCCTCGACGCTGCGGTGCCGAGCTTTCCCCGGCGGTTACGACGACTATGAGAAGCTATTATGACGCGCAGCCGGCGAGAATGGCGGTCGAGCCGCTGCGGATCAACTCGAGCGAGATCAGGAACATCAGAAAGTAGGCGATCTTGTAGAACAGCTCGGTCGGGGTGCGGCGCGCCAGCCAGAGGCCGAGAAAGTTGGTGGCGACGGCGAACGGCAACAGCACCGCCGAGGTCGCCAGCGTGCGCGTGGAGAACTGGCCGAGCGCGACATAGGGCACGACCTTCATCACGTTCACCAATGCGAAGAAGATGATGGTGGTGCCGATCAGCGTGAGCTTATCGAGCCGCTGCGGCAGAATGTGCACCTGATAGGGTGGGGCGCCGACCTGAATGATGGTCGAGGTGAAGCCCGCGAGCGAGCCCCAGAACATCCCGACCGCCACGCTCGGCCGGCTGGGTTGCGCCGGCACGCGGCCGAACCAAGTGTAGAGCGCGAAGCACACCCCGGTCACTCCGACCGCAACTTCGACGTAAGCGTTCGGCACATGGGCGGCAAACAGCCAGGCGGCGCCGACGCCGACCACGGAGCCGGGCAGCAGCACCTTCAGGTTCCAGGCGCTCCATTGCCGGCGATAGACCCAGACCGAGATGACGTCCTGGATCAGCAGGATCGGCAGCAGGACCGCCGCCGCCTGCAGCGGCGGTACCGTGAGCGCAAGCAGCGGCGTCGAGATCATGCCGACGCCGGCGAAGCCGCCCTTGCCGAGGCCGAGCGCGACGATGGCCGGAATCGCGAGCAGATAAAACAGTGGATCGGTGATGATGGTCATGCGGGTGTGTGGGAGGGCGCGGTCGGGGCGGATAAGAGCGGAGAAGCGCCCGTTGCGCCACCTGCTATTCTGCATGGCGGCATCGCGAGCGCTCAGCCCCGCCACAGCTCAGTGAGCCCGCTGCGGACCAGCTCGATCGCGATCAGGAACATCAACACGAAGACGATGCGGAAGAACAGCTCGGTCGGCGTGCGGCGGACCAGCCAGATGCCCGCATAGTTCGCGATCACCGCCGCCGGCAGCAGCGCAGCGCCGACCGCGAGGTTCTCGACGGTCAACTGACCGATCGCCCCGAAGGCCGGAACCTTGAGGACATTGCTGGCGGCAAACAGCATCGTCAGCGTGCCCACATAGGTGAGCTTGTCGAGCCCCTGCGGCAGGAGATGCATCTGCCACGCCGGCCCGCCGGCATTGGCCAGCAAGGTGGTGAAGCCGCCGAGCGCGCCGAATATGACGCCGGTCAGCGTATTGGCGCGCGCCGCCAGGCGATCGAAGCGCCGGCCGAGCCAATGTCGCAGCACAAAGGCACCGGCGATCAGCCCGATCGCCAGCCGGATATGGGCGGCGGACAGCGAGGCCGCGAATAGCGTCGCGATCGCGATCCCCACCGCCATGCTGGGGATCATGATCTTCAGGTTCCAGGCGCTCCAGTCGCGCCGATAGGTCCAGATGGTCAGCACGTCCTGCGCCAGCACGGTCGGCAGCAGGATCGCGGCGGCCTGCATCGGCGGCACCGTGAGCGCCATCAGCGGCAGCGCCATCACGCCGAGCCCGAAGAAGCCGCCTTTCGAGAGCCCGAGCAGGCACACGCCGACGAGCGAGGCAGCCACGAAAAGTGGGTTTGAGAGCAGGTCCATCTGATGAAGGCGGGAGATGAGGGCAGGTGGCGGCATCAAAGCGCAGGCCCGCGCCACACGCCAGCGCTTTGCCGCATGGCCGAATTGCCGAGGCCACGCGGCTTGCAAAGACCGCACACGCCTTCACAATGGCGGCAAAGAGCGATTGTCGAACGGAGGGGCGCCATGGATGCCCGCACGAGCCGCTACCACGACGTCTATGGGCGCTGGCAGCGCGACCCGGAAGGGTTCTGGTCGGAAGCGGCGGCCGAGCTCGACTGGATCGAGCCGGCAAAAAAGGTGTTCGAGCCCGCCACCGGCGTCTACGGCCGCTGGTTCGTCGGCGGCGTCTGCAACACCTGCTGGAACGCGGTCGACCGCCACGTGATGGCGGGCCGCGGCCCGCAGCCGGCGATCATCTACGATTCCCCGCTCGCACAGACGAAGCGCGTCATCACCTACGACCGGCTGCTGACCGAGACGCAGGTGCTCGCCGGCATGTTGCGGGATTTCGGGGTTGAGAAGGGCGACCGCGTGATCCTCTACATGCCGATGGTGCCGGAGGCGGCGATCGCGATGCTGGCCTGCGCGCGGATCGGCGCCATCCACTCGGTGGTGTTCGGCGGCTTCGCTGCCAACGAGCTGGCGACCCGCATCGACGACGCCAAGCCGAAAGTCATTCTCTCTGCGAGCTGCGGGCTCGAGCCCGGACGCATGTGCAATACAAGCCGCTGCTCGACGCCGCCATAGCGCTGGCGAGCCACAAGCCCGAGGCCTGCATCATCCTGCAACGCACGCAGGCCGAGGCGCCGATGGTCGCCGGCCGCGATCATGATTGGGGAAGTCTACGCGAGAAGGCGCTGGTCTGGGCGAAGTCGGTCTACGACTGCGTGCCGGTCGCGGCCACCGATCCGCTCTATATCCTCTACACATCGGGCACGACCGGACAGCCCAAGGGCGTGGTGCGCGACAATGGCGGCCACATGGTCGCGCTCAAATGGTCGATGAAGAACCTCTACGGCGTCGAGCCGGGCGAGGTCTATTGGGCGGCCTCCGACGTCGGCTGGGTGGTCGGCCACAGCTACATCGTCTACGCGCCGCTGTTCCACGGCTGCACCTCGATCCTCTACGAAGGCAAGCCGGTGGGGACGCCCGACGCCGGCGCGTTCTGGCGCGTCATTGCCGAGCACGGCTGCGTCGCCATGTTCACCGCCCCGACCGCGTTCCGCGCCATCAAGAAGGAGGACCCGCAGGGAAAATTCTTCGCGCAATACGACCTGTCGAAATTCCGCACCCTGTTTCTCGCCGGCGAGCGCGCCGACCCCGATACGGTGATCTGGGCTGAGAACCTCTTGAAGAAACCGGTGATCGACCATTGGTGGCAGACCGAGACCGGCTGGGCGATTGCCGGCAATCCGGTGGGGCTCGGCCAGCTTCCGGTCAAGCACGGCTCGGCCGGCGTGGCGATGCCGGGCTACGACGTGCGCATCGTCGACGAGCAGTGCAAGGAAGTCGCCGCCAACCAGATGGGCTCGATCGTGGTCAAGCTGCCGCTGCCGCCGTCGTGCCTGCCGACGCTGTGGCAGCAGGACGAGCGCTTCAGGGAGAGCTACCTCGCGGAGTTTCCCGGCCACTACAAGACCGCCGACGCCGGCTTCAAGGACGCCGACGGCTACCTCCACATCATGAGCCGCACCGACGACATCATCAACGTCGCCGGCCACCGGCTCTCGACCGGCGGCATGGAGGAGGTGCTCAGCGCGCACAAGGACGTCGCGGAATGCGCGGTCATCGGGATCGCCGACGCGCTCAAGGGCGAGGTGCCGTGCGGCTTCATCGTGCTCAAGGCCGGCGTCAACCGGCAGCCGTCCGAGATCGAGGCGGAGTGTGTCGGCCTGGTACGCGAGAAAATCGGCCCGGTCGCGGCCTTCAAGCTCGCGATCACGGTGGCGCGGCTGCCGAAGACGCGCTCGGGCAAGATCCTGCGCGGCACCATGAAGAAGATCGCCGGATCCTCGCTGCGCTGCGGCGTCTGACCTTCCGGATACGCGATTTGCCGCGCCTGCGGCTGCTTGAACCGGCCAAACCCGTATGAAACGCTGAATTGAAAGAAGGCTGCGGGGCTCGACGACGCATCCATGGGAGGTCGACCATGCTCCACCACTCGCGCACGCGCCTCTGCGTTTACGCGGCGCTGGCGACGGCGCTCTGCCCTGTTCCCTGCGCGGCCCAGGCCGTCGCTGATTTCTACAAGGGCAAGACCATCTCGATCCTGATGGGGACGAATCCGGGCGGCAGCTACGATCTCTACGGCCGCACCATCGGCGAGCATCTTTCGCGCTACATTCCCGGCAATCCAACCATCATCATGGAGCACATGCCGGGCGCCGGCGGTGTGATCGCCGGCAACCACATCTACGGGCCGGGGGTGCAGGATGGCACCAAGATCCTTCTCTCCCACTCCATACCGCTGGCCGAGAAGCTGGAGCCGAAGGGCGTTCGTTTCGAATCGGCCAAGTTCCAGTGGCTCGGCACCTATGACGCCATCGCGCACACGATGGCCATCTGGCACGAGGCGCAAGTCAACACCATCGACGATCTCAGGACCAAGCCGCTCACCTTCGGCTCGTTCGCCAAGGCTCACCTGACCTACCAATGGCCGTCGATGACGAAGTATGTGCTGGGCGCGAACTTCAAGGTCATCACCGGCTACCGCAGCGGCAGCGATTGCAACCTGGCGATGGAGCGAGGCGAGATCCAAGGCTGGGCCGCCTCCTGGGAGAATCTGGCCGGCACGCGGCCGCAGTGGCTGGCCGAGAAGAAGGTCTCGGTGCTGCTGTCGTTCACGCTCGAGCGCAAGAGCCAATTGCCCGACGTGCCGACGCTGCTCGAGCTGGCGCCGCCGGACAAGAAGGACATCGTGGAATTCCTCGCCGCCGGAACGCCTTTCGGCCGCGCCATGGCGGTAGGTCCGGGCGTGCCCGCGGACCGCGTCGCGGTGCTGCGCAAGGCGTTCGACGACCTCATGAGGGATCAAGCCTTCCTGGCCGACGCCCGGAAGCGCAACCTCGACATCGATCCGCGCAACGCGGCGCACGCCCACATCTTGGTCAACAAGATCACTTCCGCCTCGCCCGACCTGGTGACACGCGTCAAGAAGGCGATCGGGCAGGAGGAGTAGCGGCGCTTCCGGAAGATCGCTGACGGCGAGGCCTGAACCATGCCGGCGACGATCGACGATCCGGCGATCCTCGACGAGATCGGCGGGGCGCTGAAAGGCAAAGGCGTGGGGCGCTGATTACGCTAAGCTGGAGTGGCGGGCTGCCCCAACAGACCAGTCCGCGACCCGCAGGCCGGCGACGATCGATGATCCGGCAGTCCTTGATTACTTGAGAGCGCTGAGCATTTTGGCGCACGCTTGCGCCACTGCCGGACTATTGGCTGAGCTGTTGCCGGGTAACGTTGCCCAACCGCCCTTCTCGATGAACGAGCCTTGATCCGACGAACTGACTTTCATCAATTCGACCTTGTTTTTCGCCGCCTCGACGGCGTGCAGGAACTTGTCCACGCAAATCGGCGCGAGCGCTTCGACGACAGCCGCGCTGGCGCTTTTCTTGGCCATCTCCTTGGCCGTGTTCTCGGTCGTCCACCCCATTGTGTGGAACCCGGCGAGCATGGTTACCGCTGCTCCAATGACTACGCCCAGAAGGATCCGCTTTAGCGAGTCCTCTTCCAGTATCGACGATAGTGTCATGGTATTTCCCTCGAATCGATTGTTCTGCCGCAAGCGCAACGGACACCCGGATGGGTTCCAGCGATAAGTTGGTTGGAAGGCCCGGCCGCTTTGAGCTGGCGTTTCGGTCGCAGTCATGAAACGCTCATTCGGGGCTAAAGTCGATGAAATTCGTCGGCGTCAGGAACGGTCGCACCCGCTCGGCCGAAGGCGCCGAGCGGAAAAGGGATCGCACCATCATGAAAAGGCCAGGACCCTGACGGACGACGACAACTTCCGCATTCGGGCGATGCGGCCCGAGGAGATCGCCATCGCCGCCGACTGGGCGGCGGCCGAGGGCTGGAATCCGGGCCACGGGGACGCGCAGTGCTTCGCCACTGTCGACCCGCAAGGTTTTCTCATCGGCGAGCTCGACGGCGCGTCGGCCGCAACCATCTCCTGCGTCAATTACGACGAAAAATTCGCGTTTCTCGGCTTCTACATCGTGCGGCCCGAGCTGCGCAGCCGCGGCCATGGGTTGCGCATCTGGAACGCGGCGATCGCGCATGCCGGCGCGCGCACCATCGGCCTCGACGGCGTGGTGGCGCAGCAGGACAATTACAAGAAATCGGGCTTCGTGCTCGCCTATCCCAATATCCGCTATGGCGGCACGGTCGCGGCTTTGGCCACGCCGCCGCCCGGGGTCATCCCCCTTGCGGACGTTGCGTTCGCGACCATCGCGGCCGACGACGCCACGGTCTTTCCGGCGCCGCGCGCCGCCTTCCTGCGCGCCTGGGTCACCGCCCGCGGACATGTCGGCCGCGCGCTTGTCCGCGATGGCAGGCTCGCCGCCTGGGGCGTGATCCGCCCGTGCCGCACCGGCTGCAAGATCGGTCCGCTGGTGGCCGACGATCGCGCGGCGGCGGAAGCGGTCCTCGCCGCGCTGGTGACGGCGGTCGGCGGCCAAGTGCTTTCAGATCAAGTCTTTCTCGACGTGCCGAGCGTCAATCGCGCCGCGGTCGCGCTCGCACAAGGCCACGGGCTGGCGCCGGTGTTCGAGACCGCGCGCATGTATACCGGGTCGATCCGGCCGCTGCGCCTCGAACGGGTGTTCGGCGTCACCAGTTTCGAGCTGGGATAACCGCGCCGCGCACGGGGCTTGTCGCCCCGCCTACAGGAACTTCTCCCAGAACTTGTCGGGGACGCTGGCGACCACCCACTGGAATCCGCGCGAGAACACCCCCGCCACCACCACGAAGGTGAGGACACCGAACATGGTGACGGCCATGGTCCAGAACGCGGCGGCGATTCGTCCGAACGCTCGCATTCCGCGTTTGAACAGGACCAGGAGAATGGCGGCGAGGACCGCGATCGCGATCAGCCCGAGCGCAATCTTCCAGGCCGGCAGCGCTCCCCACGACATGTTGAAGGCGGAAGCGATTTGCGACCACGACCACACCCACAGCGTCTCGATCGTCCGCACCACCCAGGTGAATCCCTGCAATATCAGCTGCAGGAGCTGATGGACTGCCTCGTTCATGGCGGCCTCCCGCGGGAAATATTCCCATATCAGCGCTTATTTCTCACCACAAAGGAAACCGTCCCAACGTCGTTTCGGTTCCCTTCCACGATCCCCGAGTGGAAGAGCGGAGAGCGGGAATTGCGCGTCATTTTCTGAAAAGTGGCGACATCAATGACCGAGACCCCTCACCCGCCGTCGCTTCGCTTCCCTCGCTCGATCACCCTCCCGTAAGGGATCGACAGCAATTGCAGGTGAAGATCCTTCCGCTCACGCCGCCTGCACGTTCGCGAGAAAGCGCCTTACCTCAGCATCGAGACTTTCGGCCTCCGAGGCCAACCTATCGGCAAGTGACTTGACCTCGCCGGCCGTCGAGCGGGCGGTTTGGCTCGTTCCGGCGACCCGGCTCATTGTCTCGGCGCCTGTTCGCGCCTCGGCCGAGGCCTGGTTAACGCCACGCGCAATCGTCGCCACCGCAACGTTCTGTTGCTCGACTGTCGCAGCGACAGTAACCGCCATCTGCGACATTCCCTCAATTATCGTATGGACCTGCTTGATCGCCCCAGTCGCGTCACTGGCGGCCGATTGAATCGCACTGATCTGAGCTGTGATCTCGTCGGTCGCCCTCGCGGTCTGCCCAGCGAGTGACTTCACTTCGGAGGCGACAACGGCGAAGCCCCTACCAGCATCGCCGGCACGTGCCGCTTCAATCGTGGCGTTAAGGGCCAGCAGATTGGTTTGTCCGGCGATTGCCTGGATCAGCCCGATGACTTCGCCGATGCGCGTTGCGGCCCCCGCAAGCTCCGACATGGTCTTGACCGTGCGGCCGGCTTCTGCAACCGCACGGCTGGCAATTCTGGTCGACTCAGACGCCTGCGTGGCGATCTCCCCGATCGAAGCTACGAGCTCCTCGACGGAGTTGGCTGCCGCGGTGACGTTGCCCGATGCGGCGCTGACCCGCTCTTCCGCAGCGCAGGCATCCGCGAAAACCGCATCCGCGGCGCCGTTGAGTGCGGTTGAGGTGACGTCGAGCCGCTGCGCCGCGCCGCGCACGTTCGTGAGAGCTTGATCGACCGATTGCTCGAACCGGGCGATGGTCGAGGCGATGATCTCGCTGCGCAGCTCACTCGCACGATCTGCTTCGGCTTGCGTTGCTGTGAGCCGCGTACGCTCGACCTCGTTGTCGCGGAATACGGTCACCGTGCGCGCCATCTCACCAATCTCATCCCGCGCCTTGATTGCTGGAATATCGATCGAAGTGTCACGGTTGGCGAGGCGCCTCATCGCCGCCACAAGCCGGCCTAGCGGGCGAGTGATGCCGCGTCCGATCCGCCAGCTCAGTCCAAGACTCAAGACGACCGCCATGCATCCGACTGCAACAATGAAAATTGTGGTTTCCTTTCGCGAGGCGGCAAACGACGCGATCGCGCCACGCTGACCTTCGAAGGCCGTGGTTACGAACTCATCCACGTCGGTAATCAGCTGCAGGGTATCGGTATTGATCACGGTCAAATAGATGTCCGCCTTACGCGATACTGAAATCCAATCTTGAAGCGCGTCTGAATATAGTTTGATGTTTTCGCGTAAACGATCCTTGCGGCCTTCCGGCCCCACCATCCTGTTCAAAATCTTGTTGAAGTTCTCAAGTTCCGCAACGAACGCGGTGCGAATGCCGAGATCGTGCCGCAGCATGTACTCAACCTCGTAACGACGCATAAGCTGGAATGAAGTCATCAGCTTTTGGCCTTCGATCATTTCCACCGAAGCCATTTCCTCCCTGATCACTTCCTCCAGGGTGCGCGCAACGTCGCCGAGGCGGAACTGAATGCCTCGAGTTTCGTCGAAGCCGAGCTGCTCGTGTAGTTGGACCAGTTCGGTGAAATTGGATTTAAGCGCAAGCAATGTTGCTTTGATCGATTCGAGCCTTCTCGTGGCGGCAGAACCTTTCAGGGCCCCGATGATCTCAAGCTTGGCGAGCGCGGTTGCGTGGGAATCCTCGAAACTCTTCAGGTGCGTCGATTGTGGAGCTGCCACAAAATTCCGGGCCGTGTTTCGCATGCTTACGATGGCACTTCGGAAGACACGACTGTTATCGGCCAGCTCAACAGCCTGCGTCACGTTGTCGAAAGCGCCCTCCACCTCAATCTCACCGGACGTATAGGCGATGCCGATCGCGAAGATGCCTACAACCGGGATCAAAGCTAAGGCGCCGATGCGTGTGCGGATCGACAGAGCCGTGGCGGAATGGAACAATGACATAGCTTGCTCTCCGACGCCGGTTCCGGCCCTACGACCGTCTGGGCGGCCAAATGCCCCGAGCCTCGGCGTCATCGTTACGAAATACCGTTTTGGTTAATTAAAATTTACGAATGCTGCGGGAATGCACAGTGTCCCTGACAGGCTTCTGCCGGCCTTTGAAGCTATCAACCAGCCTCAACTCAAATATCTCCGAGGCGACGTCGTGTTCGGAAAGGAACTTGGGGGCTGATTTCGACCTAGTTTCCGTAGAACAGATCGACCAGTCCGAGCGACAGCGCCGGCACGTAGGTGCATACGAGCAGCACTACGAGCAGGGCAAAGATGAAGGGCAGGTTGATCTTAGTGGTCTCCCAGATGTCCGACTTGGCGATGGCGCAGGCCGTCATCAGCACGCTCGCGACCGGCGGGGTCTGCTGACCGATCGCGAGATTGAGCGTCACCACGAGCCCGAAATGGATCGGGTCGATTCCAACCGCGTTGACCATGGGCATCACGATGGGGATCACCAGGATGATCGCCGCTGCCGAATGGAGGAACATGCCGAGGATGAGGAAGGCGATGTTGAGCAGCAGCAGAACGAAGTACTTGTTGGACGTAACCCCGGTGATGGCGTGGGCGAGCGCTTGCGGAAGCTGCGCCTCGGTGAGGAACGTGCCGATCAGCGCCGAGGACGCGACGAGCAGCATCACCACTGCGGTCTGGATGCCGCCGTCGATGCAGGCCTTGCGGAGCTCCTTGAGATCGAGGTCGCGATAGATCAGCGTGCTGACGAAGAGCGCGGCGACGACCGCCATGCCGGCGCCTTCCGTCGCCGTGACGATGCCGCCGAAGATCGAGCCAAGGATGGCAATCGGCAGGATAAAGGCCCAGATCGCCTCCTTGAACGTGTACCAGACGTGGCTGAGCCGGAAACGCTCCTCGATCGGGAAGTTGTGGCGCACCGCCAGCACGTAGGCCGCGATCGCCATGCCGAGCGCGCCAATCAGCCCCGGAATGATGCCGGCAACGAAGAGCTTCACCACCGAGGTCTGCGCCATCACGGCGTAGAGCACCATCGGGATCGACGGCGGGATGATGATTGCAAGGCTGCCCGCCGAGGAGCAGACCGCGGCGGCAAACTCCTTGGAGTAGCCGCGGTTTCGCATCGCCGGGATAAGAATCGTCCCGAGCGCCGCCACGTCTGCCACCGCCGAGCCGGATATTTCCGCGAAGAACACCGAGGCACCGATCGAGACCATCGCCAGGCCGCCGCGGATGAAACCGACGAGCGCCGAGGCAAACGCGATAAGCCGACGCGAGATCGACGAGGCATTCATGATCGCGCCGGAGAGGATAAACAGCGGAATCGCCAGCAGCGGGAAGCTCGACGCGCCGTCGAACATGATGAGCGCCGAGTTGACCAGCATATGCGAACCTTGGACCAGCAGGATCGCGGCCATGCCGACAAGCCCGAGCGCGATCGCGATCGGCACGTTGAGCACGGCGAGCGCCACCATGCCGACAAGCATGAGAGCGATGGTCATGGCCGCTCTCCCGCTCCGGGCGGCGCGGATTCGGGCACCGGCTGTCCTGCGTCCTCCAGCGCTTTCTTGAGCTCCGCATCGACGAAGCCGCGGCCCCGCGCGTCGGCCAGCACCTGCGGCAGGCGCAGTGCCTCGGCGATGACGAAGAGGACCGAGCCGATCGGAATCACCGATTGCGTCACCCTCAGCGGCACCCAGGACAGGCTTACCATGCGGTCATTGCCGAGAACGACGAGCACTTCCCAACCGGTGACCGCAAGAACGATGAAGAACACGAACACGCAAGCCTCGGCGAAGATGGTTGCGGCAAGGCGCGCCTTCGGCGGCAGCGCGTTGACGACGGCGGGAACCCCGATGTGGGAGCCTCTGAGCGCAGCGAGCGCCGAGCCGTAGTAGGTGAGCCACACCAGGCCGATCGAGGCGAGCTCGTCGTACCAGGCGAGCGCGCTGCCGAGATAGCGGAAGGCAGCGCCGGCAACGACGAGCAGCGTCAGCGCGGCGACGAGCACGATGACGATGGTCTCGAGTAGGCGCTCGAAGCCCGTGCGCGCGATCTGAAGAGTCAAGAACCAGAATCCTCGCGTGATCGTAAGCGGCGAAGAAGAAGCCGCCCGCGGCGAGCGCGACTTGCTCCGACGGGCGGGCTCAGGAGGTCTTGCCGAGCGCCAAGGCCTTGTCGATCAACGCCTTACCCCCCGGGACTTCCGTGGAGAATTCCTGGTAGATCTTCTCGCTTGCCTTTATGAAGGCGTTCTTATCGACCTCATTGACCTGCATGCCGGCGTCCTTGAGTTTTTTCAGGAAATCCCCATCGAGATCGGCTGCAATCTTTTCCACCACCGACTGCATCTCCTTCGCCACGTCGGTCAGCGCCTTCTGCACCTCAGGGCTCAGGTTGTCCCAGCTACGCCCGGCGGTGACGTAGGCCGGCGTATAGACGTGGCCCGTAAGCGACAGGTATTTCTGCACCTCGTAGAAGCGGGCGGGGTAGATCTGAGCGAACGGGTTCTCCTGGCCGTCCATCACGCCGGTCTGCAGCGCGACGAAGACCTCGGAGAAGGCGAGCGGGCTGGGGTTCGCCCCATAGGCCTGGAACATCTTCACGCGCCAGCCGCCCTGCGGGACGCGCAGCTTGATGCCCTTGAGGTCGTCCGGTTTGACGATTGGGCGCTTGCTGTTGGTGATGTGGCGGAAACCATTCTCCCAAACCGCGATGATCTTGTAGCCCTCTTTCGCGCTCGCGGGCGCCATCACCGGCATCACGATCTCGTCGCGAATGCGCGCCATGTGCGCGCGATCCTTGACGAGGTAGGGCATCTCGAACAGGCCGAACAGCGCCACCTGCGACGACATCACGGTGGAAGGCAGCGCGAGGTCGACGGTGCCGAGCTTGAGCTTCTTCATGAGCTCGGAGTCGCCGCCTAGCTGGCTGGAACCGAAGACGAGGACCTTGGCCTTGCCGCCCAAGCGATCATTCGCACGCTTGGCGAATTCCTGCGCGGTCCGGTCGAAGAGTGAGCCCGGCTCGCCGACATGGCCGAACTTGATGTCCTGCTGGGCATGAGCGGTAACGGAAAAGAGGGCAAGCCCGCAGGCGAGAGAGAGCAAGGCTTTCGTTCGCGACATGGGTTTCCTCCCGATAATGCTGGCGCGACATGGGTCGGTCTGAGCCGACATTCCCTGGATAGCACCCGTCTGCACGTCAAGGTACCCGTTCCCAGCTTTCCGGTCGAGCGGGACGGCAACGAGGCCTCTATACCGGTTCTCTGCCATGCCGCCGAGGTCGTCGGCGAGCCCGCGTGTTCCGCCACGCGCGGTGCTGAGTGCCTTGCGACTTGACGCCGCAGCGGGACCGTGAACGAATTTCCGGCCGGCCTTGGGGTTTTCACGGCACAGGGGGAAAACATGTCGGTTGGAGCATCTGGACCGGAATCGTCGGCGCCGTGGATCTTCTCGCGCGCCGACGGCTTGGCGGCAGCGTCGCAGGATTTCTTGCTGCTCTTGGGCCGCGTGCTGCTGGGCTGGATCTTCGTCCAGAGCGGCTGGCGCAAGCTCATCGATATCCCCGCCTTCGTCGTCACGATGCCGCGCCGGGGATTGCCGGACGTCTTGGGCTACGTCGCCCCACCGGTCGAGTTCATCGGCGGGCTTTTCCTTCTGTTCGGCGTTGCCACCCGCTATACGGCCTTGCTGATGTTGCTGTTCATCATCATCGCGTCGTTCAGCTCGCACCGCTACTGGGACTTCACCGACGCGGCGCAGCGGCAACAGCAGCACACCCAGTTCTGGAAGAACGTCTCGATGATGGGCGGCCAAGTCCTGCTGTTTCTCACCGGCGCCGGCCGCTACTCGGTCGATCGGCTGCTGTCGCGCAAACGAGACTGATCCCATAGCGTTTTCCGGCGAAGTGGGAACCGGTTCGCCGCAGAAAACGCGTCAAACGCAATAACGGCTATTCGCTCTTGCCGCCGATCTGCTTGAGCTTGGCGAACACGGCGTCGACGTTGAGCTCCTCGCTCGGCTTCTTTTCCTCGGGCTCGGGCTCGCGCGGCCGGATGGTGGTCTCCGAAGCGGGCAGCAATGTCGCGCCCTGGGCGGTGACGTCGACCGGCTTCTCCTTGGCGGCGCGGTGCACTTCGAGGTCGAGATCGATCTGCGAGCACAGGCCGAGCGTGACCGGGTCCATCGGCTGCAGGTTCGAGGCGTTCCAGTGGGTGCGCTCGCGGATCGCCTGGATCGTCGACTTGGTGGTGCCGACCAGCCGCATGACCTGGCTGTCCTTCAATTCGGGATGATTGCGCACCAGCCAGAGGATGGCGTTCGGGCGGTCCTGGCGGCGCGACACCGGGGTGTAGCGCGGCCCCTTCTTCTTCTTGGGCTCGGGCAGCCGGACCTTCGGCTCGGAGATCCTGAGCTTGTAGTCGGGGTCCTTCTCGGCCTTCTCGATCTCCTCACGGCTGAGCTGGCCGGTGAGCACCGGGTCGAGGCCCTTGATGCCCTGGGCGGCGTCGCCGTCGGCGATCGCCTTCACCTCGAGCGGGTGCAGCTTGCAGAAATCGGCGACCTGGTCGAACGAGAGCGCGGTGTTCTCGACCAGCCAGACGGCGGTCGCTTTCGGCATCAGGGGTGCTGCTACCATGGCTAAATCTCCTCTGCGCTCCGCCCGCCCTCTTGAGCGAAGCCTGGATGTCATCGGTGATGACGGAAGTGACCGGAATATAGGCATAAGCCCCGGCCTGAGCAACCGGGGACTAATGGCCTAGCCAAGCGTCGGGTCGAGCACGATCTTGCCCTGGGATTCGCCCGATTCGACCAGCCGGTGCGCCTCGGCCGCGCGCGAGAGCGGCAGGATGCGCTCGATCTGGGCGGTGACCTTGCCGTCCGCGGCGGCGGCGAAGCACTTCGGCACGTCGGGCGGATGATAGCCCGGCCGTCCCTTGATGGTGATCTGCTTGTGGTAGAGGTGCGCGAAGTCGACGGTGACGTTGGGCCCGGCATGCGCGCCGGCGGTCACCAGGCGGCCGCCGAAGCCGATGGCGCGGAACGCCTTGGGCAGCACCTTGGAGTTGGCGACATTGTCGTAGAGCACGTCGACGCCTTTCCCGCCGGTGAATTTCATCACTTCGGCGTGGATATCGTGGCTGTTGTAGTTGACGCCGTGCTCTGCGCCGAGATCGAGGCCCATCTGCACGCGCTCGTCCGAGCCCGCCGCCGCGATGACTTTGGCGCCGATCACGTTCTTGGCGATCTGGATGCCGATCGAGCCGAGATTGCCGCCGGCGCCCATGATCAGCACGGTCTCGCCCGCTTGCAGCTCGGCCACGTTGAACAGCAGATTCCACGACGTCGGCACGTGGCGCATCACCACCGCCGCCTGATGGAAGTCGAGCTTGAGCGGAAGTTCGACCGCCGCGCAGGCCGGCACCGCGACCAGCTCGGCGAAGCCGCCCGGCCGCTTGATGCCCATCATGCCCAGTGGGCCGGCATAGCCGTTGCCGTCCTCCGCGCAGGTTTCGAGGCGCAGGTTTCGAGCGGCATCACGCCCGCGGCGGCGGCGCGCATCCCCGTTCGCCACTTGGTGACGCCGGGGCCGAGCGCATCGACGACGCCGGCGCAATCGACCCCCAGGATCAGCGGCAGAAGCGGCCCGCGCGCTGCTTCGTTGCCGGCACGCACGCTCACGTCGAGCACGCGATTGACCGTCGCGGCATGAATCCGGATGCGGATTTCGCCTTCGCGGGGCGCGGGATCCGGCACGTCCTCATACTTGAGCACGTCCGGCGGACCATATTGATGGATCACGATCGCTTTCATGCGGTCTTTCGATGTGTGTTGAAGTCCATTTGCAAGCGGGAAGCGGCGGCTCTTCGATCTATCTCAATCTATTTTGACGCCGGCTTCGCGCACGATGCGCTCCCACTTGATCGCATCGGCCTTCACCAGGGCGGCGAACTCCGGCGCGGTCATCGTGGCCGGATCGACGAAATTAGCCTCCAGCCGTTTCCTGGCGTCGTTGTCCCGAGCGAGGTCGCGCACGTAGCCGTTGAGCTGGTCGGCGATCTGGGTCGGGGTTCCGCGCGGCGCGAACACCGCGAACCAGGTCAGGGTCTCGAAGCCCGGAAATCCCTGCTCGGCGAAGGTCGGCACGTCGGGCACATAGGGCGCGCGCTTGGGCGTGGCGGCGCCGAGGATGCGCAGCCTGCCCTGGCGGACGAACTCGATATGCGGCCCCATCGACACGAACGTCACCTGCACGTCGCCGCCGAGCACTGCGGCGACCGCCGGCGCGGTGCCGCGGAACGGCACGAACACGAGCTTCAATCCCGAGCGGCGGTTGAACTCGTGCGCCGCCAGGTCGGGCGTGGTGCCGACGCCGGCCGACGCATAGCTGACCTTGTCCGGCTGCGCCTTGGCGTAGGCGATGAACTCCTGCAGGGTCTTGACCGGCACGCTGCTGTTCATCACCAGAAACAGCGGCACCGTCCCGATCGCTCCCACCGGCACGAGATCGTGCAACGGATCGTACGGCATGTGCCGCATCAGATACGGATTGATCACGATGTTGCCGGTATTGGCCACGCCCAGCGTGGCGCCGTCGGGCGGCGCCTTGGCGACCGCGTCCATGGCGATATTGCCGCTGGCGCCGGCACGATTATCGATCACCACCGGCTGGCCGGTCTTGGCGGTGATGTGAGCGCCGAGGATGCGCGCAGTGAGGTCGGTGACGCCGCCGGCCGAGGTCGAGACGATCATCTTGATCGGCTTCGCCGGATAGGTCTGGGCGAAGGCGGGAGCAGTGGCAAGGGATGCGACGGCAAGGACCGCGAGCGCGCGCAACGAACGCATCATCGTTTTATTCCAGTTCTCTTCCCGATCTTAGCAAGCGTCGCGCGAAAGACCAATTGCACGAATAGCGAATAGCGAATAGCGAATAGCCCTGAACGACAAATACGCCTGCGCCGAACTGATTCAGGCCTGGGGCTTCTATCGCGACCAGGGCAAGTGGCCGGAGCTGCTGGCAACCTTCGTGCCGGAGGGGCGAATTTCGATTTCCTGGTTCAGCGGAAGCTTTCGCGACTTCGTCGACCATTGCCGGCGGAGCTTCGATGCCGGGCAGCGCTCCAAGCATCACATCTTCCCGTCGAGCGTGCGCGTGGCGGGCGAGCGTGCGGCGGCCGAGACCAATATCGTGATCCTGGTGCGCCAGAGGATCGGCGGCGTGCCGGTCGACATGACCTCCCACGCGCGTTTCCTCGACCGTCTGGAGCGCCGCGGCGGGCGCTGGGCGATTCTCGAGCGGGCCGCCATCTACGAGCGCGACCGGCTCGACCCGGTCGAGCCGTCGGAGGCGTTCGACCAGCTCTTCAAGGCGAGCGATCTCTCGATCTACCCGGAGCCTTATCGCTACATGGCGGCGCGGCTCACCGCCGCCGGCCGCGCGCTCGCGCCCGTCGTCTATCGCGATGGCGAGCCGGAGACCGCCGAGCTCTATGCCCGTTACGATGCGTGGCTCGAGGGGAAGTAGCTGGTCTGCCCGATTCCAGTTGGTTGGCGCCTGCTGGCCCGGTTCCTTCCCGCTGCCTTGACAGAGCCCGGACATAGGGCCATGTCGAATGGCTCTGCGACAGTGCCGAACCGAGGTCCGTATGTCCGCCTCCGATGCCCCTGCGACCGGCCAAAAGTCCCCGCTCAAGGTGCTGCTGTGCTCTCCGCGCGGCTTCTGTGCCGGCGTGGTGCGCGCCATCGACTCGGTCGAGCGGGCGCTCGACCGTTACGGCGCTCCGGTCTATGTGCGCCACGAGATCGTGCACAACCGCTACGTGGTCGAGAGCCTCAAGGCCAAGGGGGCGATCTTCGTCGAAGAGCTCGACGAGATCCCCGATACCGGCGCGCCGGTGATTTTTTCCGCTCACGGCGTGCCGAAGTCGATCCCCGAGCAGGCCAAGAAGCGCAACTTCTTCGCGCTCGACGCCACCTGTCCGCTGGTGACCAAGGTCCACCGCGAGGCCGAGATCCACCACAAGCGCGGGCGCGAGATCGTGCTGATCGGCCATGCCGGCCATCCCGAGGTGGTCGGCACGCTCGGCCAGCTTCCCGAGGGCGCCATCACGCTGGTCCAGTCGGTCGCCGAGGTCGCGGCCTTCGCGCCGCGCGATCCCGCCAATCTCGCCTATGTGACGCAGACGACGTTGTCGGTCGACGACACCGCCGACATCGTGGCGGCGCTCAAGGCGCGCTTCCCGCAAATCCACGGGCCGCACAAGGAGGATATCTGCTACGCCACCACCAACCGCCAGGAGGTGGTCAAGAAGGTGGCGCCGATGGTCGAGGCGATGGTCGTGGTCGGCTCGCCCAACTCCTCCAACACGCAGCGCCTCAAAGAGGTCGCCGAGCGCGCCGGCTGTGCGCGCGCCGCGCTGGTGCAGCGCGCCGGCGATATCGACTGGTCGGTGTTCGGTTCGATCGCGAGCCTCGGCATCACCGCCGGCGCGTCGGCGCCGGAGATCCTGGTCGAGGAGGTCATCGGCGCCTTCGCCGACCGCTACGCGGTGAGCGTGGAGACCGTCACCACGGCCGAAGAGAGCATGTTCTTCCCGCTGCCGCGCGTATTGAGGGAGAACGAGGCGGCGGAGTAACTATGGCCGTCTACACCGACGTCGCGGCGGAAGACCTCGCGGCCTTTCTCGCCCGCTACGACATCGGCGAGCTGCTCGCCTACAAGGGGATCGCCGAAGGGGTCGAGAACTCGAACTTCCTGGTCCATACCAGCCGCGGTTATTTCATCCTCACGCTCTACGAGCGGCGCGTCGCCGCCAAGGACCTGCCGTTCTTCCTCGCCTTGATGGAGCATCTGCACAGCCGCGGCATCACCTGTCCGCAGCCGGTCAAGGACAAGAACGGCGAGGTGCTGGGCCAGGTCGCCGGCCGTCCGGCGGCGGTGATCACCTTCCTCGACGGCATGTGGATCCGCCGGCCGTCCGCCGGTCATTGCGCGGCGCTGGGCGAGGCCTTGGCGAAGCTGCATCTCGCCGGGCTCGATTTCGGAGGCAAGCGCGCCAACGCGCTGTCGGTCGAAGGCTGGCGGCCGCTCTACGAGAATTGCTGCGGGCGGGCGAACGAGGTGCAGCGCGACCTCAAGGAATCCCTGCTCGCGGAGCTCGCGCATCTCGAGCGCGCCTGGCCGCGCAGCCTGCCGCAGGGCGTGATCCACGCCGATCTGTTTCCCGACAACGTGTTCTTTCTCGGCGACAAGCTCTCGGGCCTGATCGATTTCTACTTCGCCTGCACCGATGCGCTCGCCTACGACGTCGCCATCTGCCTCAATGCCTGGTGCTTCGAGACCGACCATTCCTACAACGTGACCAAGGGCAGGAGCCTGCTGCAAGCCTACGCGGCGGTGCGGCCGCTGTCCGACGAGGAGCGTGACGCGCTGCCGCTGCTGGCCCGCGGCGCGGCCTTGCGCTTTCTGCTCACCCGGCTGGTCGACTGGTTCGACGTGCCGCCGGGCGCGCTGGTGCGGCCGAAGGACCCGCTGGAATATTACCGCAAGCTGCGGTTCCACCAGGCGGTCGCGAGCGTGCGCGATTATGGGATAGCGGCATGAGCGAGCCGCATGTCGTCGTCCACACCGACGGCGCCTGCTCGGGCAATCCGGGGCCGGGCGGCTGGGGCGCGATCCTCGCCTTCGGCAAGCACCGCAAGGAGCTCAAGGGCGGCGAGCCGCACACCACCAACAACCGCATGGAGCTGATGGCAGCGATTTCGGCGCTGGAAGCGCTCAAGCAGCCTTGCCTCGTCGACATCCACACCGACAGCCAATACCTGCGCAACGGCATCATGTCGTGGATCAACAAATGGAAGAGTAACGGCTGGCGCACTGCCGACAAGGCGCCGGTCAAGAACGTCGATCTGTGGAAGCGCCTCGACGCCGCGCTCGCGCAGCATCGCGTGCGCTGGCACTGGGTGCGCGGTCATTCCGGCCACGCCATGAACGAGCGCGCCGATCAACTGGCGCGCGATGGAATAGCGGCGGTGCGGGCAGGGGCGCTCGGCGCGATGTCGGCGGAGCCACCGAAAGGCGAGAAGCCGATGCGGCGCAAAAGCGAGCCTTAATCTCCGGCGGTCATGCTCCGCGAAACCTGGTCCCGCCTTCGCGGGAGCATGCTTCGCGGGCGATGACAACAGTGGAAAGTACGTCGCGCCGACTCACAACTGCTTGAGCAGCGCGTCGCCGCCGGAGACCTCGACCTTGCCGGGCGCTTCCTCGATATTGAGCTTCTTCACCACGCCGTCCTCGACCAGCATGGCATAGCGCCTCGAGCGCGTGCCGAGCCCGTTGCCCGAGCCGTCGAAGGTGAGGTCGATCGCCTTGGCGAATTCGCCGTTGCCGTCGGCGAGGAAGTCGACCTTGTCCGCGGCGGTCGCCTTCTTCCAGGCGTCCATGACGAAGACGTCGTTGACGGCGGTGACGGCGATGGTGTTGACCCCCTTCGCCTTGATCGCATCCGCGCTCTGCATGATCGAAGGAACGTGCATCTTGTGGCAGGTGCCGGTGAAGGCGCCCGGCACGGCGAACAACGCGACCTTCTTGCCCTTGAAGACCTCGTCGGTGGTTCTCCACGCCGGTCCCTCCGACGTCATCACACGAAACTTGGCCTCGGGCAGTCGATCGCCGACCTTGATGGGCATGACTCTATCCTCTCGCTTACGGTTGAACGCTTGTTGCAGCCTCGCCCACGCCGCCGGATCGCGGCCGCGCGGGCCTGCCGGGCCTCAAATTAGCGTCCCCGGCGGATTAGTCGAGACGGGTAACGACTTCGATCGCCGCTTGCCCCGCGACCGCCGTGAGCGTGAGCTGTGCGCCCTGGAGCTTGGCGCCCGGCGGCGCGCCATCGAGCGCGAAGGCGAACCGCTGCGATCCCGCCGGTGCGCCGGCGACGAGGGCGGGCAGCGGCAGCGCCCAGTCCGGCGTCGGCCCCTCGGCGAGCAGATCGGCGCCAGCCGGCCCGGTGACATCGACGATGACGCGCGGTTGCGTCGAGCCGTCATCGCGCCGGACCGAGCGGATGACGAGCTTCGATCCTTCGCCAAGCGCGACCTTCTTCGGCACGCGGCCCTCGGCGCCGGCGAGCGCGGCGTCTTGCGACGATGTGCCGCCCGCCAGCACCAGCTCGGCCTTCGCTTCGGCCGGCACGCACAGCTTCTCGCAGACCGCATAGTCGAGCTTGAGGCGCAGCGTCACCGGCTTGGCGCGGTCCTGCGGCGTAATGTGGAGCGGCAGGATCACGTCGCTGACATAGCCGATCGCGATCATCCCGGCTTCCGGGATGCGCTGCGGCGCCGGCCACAGCACCTCGATCGCCTTGACGTTCTGCGAGGCCTGGAAGTCGAACCGTGGCGGCACTCCGGCGTCGCCCGGATAGCGCCAATAGGTATGCCAGCCCGGCTTGAGCTTCACCTCGATCCCGGCGCGGATGAGCCCGCCGCCGGCCGCCTGCGATCCGGCGATGAGGCGCACACTGCTGCGTGCGTCGCCGTCCCAGCGTGAGGCGTCCTCGGCCGCCATCGCGGGGCTGGCGCCGATGAGGAGGCCGATCGCGCACGCGATGACGAGCCACGCCGGGGAATGCATCCGCGGCCGATCGATCCCGGTAGTCATGACATCCGGTCTATGGGCGAAACTTTTCGCGCGCCACTGAATTCATCGTGAGCAGACGCGTGATTTGGCTCGGGTCGGCCGCGCCGGATACTTGAAAAAGACACATATCTTCCTTGCATTATTCCTATCCGATGACGAATTGTGGCGCAAAGCATGCATAAACTTTTCGCGTTCGGCGTCGTTTGCAATCGGCGGGCAATCGGGTAGCATTTCGGCATGAAGTTCGGTCGCAAGACAGGCATGCAGGACGAAAAAGGCCAGGCCACGTCGGGCAGCGGCGCGTCCACGACCGCCAAACCCGCCGCCGGCAAATCCAAGTCGCAGCGCAAGGGTCCCAAGCGCGGCTATCTCGACGGCCAGATGCTGATCGCGATGCCCTCGATGGGCGACGACCGCTTCGCCCGCACCGTGATCTATGTGTGCGCCCATTCCTCCGAGGGCGCCATGGGTATCATCGTCAATCAGCCGGCGCCGCATATCAGCTTTCCCGATCTTCTGGTGCAGCTCGAAGTGATCCCGGCCGCCGATCTGATCCAGCTGCCGTCGCGCGCCGGCGGGGTGAAGGTGCTCAAGGGCGGGCCGGTCGACACCCAGCGCGGCTTCGTGCTGCATTCGGCCGACTTCTTCATCGAGAACTCGACGCTGCCGATCGACGAGGGCATCTGTCTCACCGCGACGCTCGACATCCTCAAGGCGATTGCGCGCGGCGAAGGGCCGGCGAGCGCGATCCTCGCGCTCGGCTATGCCGGCTGGGCGCCCGGCCAGCTCGAGCAGGAGATCAACCAGAACGGCTGGCTGCATTGCGCGGCGGATCCCGATCTGATCTTCGGCCAGGACACCGACGGCAAATACGCCAGGGCGATGAAGAAGATCGGCATCGACCTCGGCATGCTCTCGAGCGAGGCCGGCCACGCGTAATTCAATCTGACCGGTGGTCTTGGTTCGTCATGACCGCGACAAGCGAGGGCCTGACGAGTTAGAATTCACGCGCGGCCGATCAAGAGGGGACGCGCGATGAACCGAATTCTGGGCTTGGTAATTTCGATCACGGTGACGCTGACGCTGCCTGCCGCACCGGCGGGCGCAGCCGACATCAAGGTCATCTCCGCCGGCGCCGTGCGCGGGCTGATCGCCGCAATCATCGCCGACTACGCGCGGCAGACCGGGCACAAGTTCGACTTCAAGGTCGGCACCACCGGCCAATTGCGTGCCATCATCGCGTCCGGGGAACCGGCCGATCTGATCATCGCTTCGGCGCCGCTGATGGCGGAGCTCGAGACATCGGGGAAGATGACCGCCGGCAGCCGCGCCGATCTCGGCCGCGTCGGCATCGGCGTCGCCATCCGCGAGGGCGCCGCCGCGCCCGACCTCGCGACGCCGGAGGCCTTCAAACAGACCCTCATCGACGCCCGTTCGGTCGCCTACACCGATCCGCGCGAGGGCGGAACCTCCGGCATCTACCTCGTCGGCGTGCTCGACCGCTTCGGCATCGCCGATGTCGTCACCCGGAAGGCGGTGCTGACCAAAGGCGGCCGCGCGGCGGCCGAGAAGGTCGCGCAAGGCGAGGCCGAGATCGCCGTGACCTTGATCAGCGAGATCGTGCCGGTCAAAGGCATCAGGCTGGCCGGCCCGGTGCCGCAGGCGCTGCAGCTCTACACCGTCTATGCGGCCGCGATCCCGGCCAGCAGCACCGACCCGGCCGCCGCGCGCGCCTTCATCGCCGCGCTCACCGGCCCGGCGATGGCGGAACGCTGGAAGGCGGCCGGCTTCGAGCCGCCGAAGTAAGAAACCGCCATGCCGCGTAGGTTTGCCTGGGCCTCGCTGCCCGACCAGAAGCTCCTGCAGGTACGCCTCAAGGATCTCAAGGTCACCCTCGAAGGCACCTGGCTCGAAGGATGCCTGGACGACCTCTATGACGAGCTCGCG
>WNGB01003162.1_pt1 | contig 26112 bp, 23 predicted proteins | sample 5400681 | NCBI WGS metagenome assembly WNGB01 (sample SAMN13153367, study PRJNA577476) | soil metagenome | isolation source: 115 cm soil or saprolite under grassland replicate 2 | place: USA:California | collected 2016-06-15
AGGGCACACCGAGGTCGTGCACGTCCCGGTGGAGGCGCCGTTCGCGATCACGGCCGACCACGTGGAGCAGGCGATCGCGGCGGACCCGGACGTGGTGTTCGTGTGCTCGCCGAACAACCCGACCGGGAACGCGCAGCCCCCCGAGGTGATGGAGGCCCTCGCCGCATCCGGAACCCTGGTGGTGGTGGACGAGGCGTACATCGAGTTCGGGGGGAAGTCGTCGGCCGCCGTGGCCGAACAGCACCCGAACGTGGCCGTCCTGCGGACGTTCTCGAAGGCGTTCGCGCTGGCCGGGGCCCGGCTCGGGTACGGGCTGGTGTCGGAGGAGGTGGCCGGGGACATCAAGCGGGTCCGTCTGCCGTACCACGTGTCGTCGCTGACCCAGGCGGCCGGGCTGGCTGCGCTCCGGCACGCTCACGAGGCCATGGAGATCCTGGACGCGGTGCGCCACCAGCGCGACCGGCTGTCCGAGTCGCTCTCGTCGATGCCCGGCCTGGAGGTGTTCCCCTCCGACGCGAACTTCGTGCTGTTTCGGACACCGCTCCCGCCCGCGCGGGTGTGGGAGGCCCTGGTGGACCGCGGGGTGCTGATCCGCGACCTCTCGATGGTGGTGCCGGGGTCCCTCCGGGTCACGGCGGGGACGCCCGAGGAGGTCGACCGCTTCCTGGCGGCGTTCGAGGAGGTCCTCCGAACGGTGGAGCCCGAGTCCGGGGCCGGTGGCGCCGACGCGACGGAGTCGTGGTGAGCGTGGGCGACGGGCGGCGGGCCGAGGTCGAACGGACCACGAGGGAGACCGCGGTGCGCGTGTCTCTGGGGCTGGACGGTCCGGCCGGCGCCAAGGTGGATACGGGCATCCCGTTCTTCGACCACATGCTGTCCCAGCTGGGGACCCACGCCGGGTTTGACCTCGAGGTCCACGCCCGGGGCGACCTGGAAGTGGACGCGCACCACACCGTCGAGGACGTGGGCCTGGCGCTGGGGCAGGCGTTCGCGGAGGCCCTCGGAGGCAAGGCCGGGATCCGGCGGTTCGCGTCGATCTCGGTACCGCTCGACGAGGCCCTGGTGGAGGTGGCCCTGGACCTCTCGGGGCGGCCGTACGTGGTGCACGACGCACCGGTGCCGGCGGAGATGATCGGGACGTACGACCCGGGCCTGACGGAAGACTTCGTGCGGGCGTTCGCCACGCAGGCCGGGATCACCCTGCACGTCCGGCTGGTGGCCGGGAGGAGCCCCCATCACATCGTGGAGGCGGAGTTCAAGGCCCTGGCCCGGGCCCTCGGCGACGCCACGCGTCAGACCGGAGGCGCGGAGCCGCCCTCGACGAAGGGCACCCTCTGATGGGTGAGATCGCGATCCTCGACTACGGGATGGGGAACCTCCGTTCCGTGTCCCGGGCCGTGCAGCGGGTCGGGGGGCACGCACGGGTGACCTCCGAACCGGACGACGCGGCCCGGGCCGACGCCGTGATCGTGCCGGGGGTCGGTGCGTTCGGGGCATGCATGCGCGGGCTGGTCCAGACGGGCCTGGACGCGGTGGTCCGCGAGTTCGCCACGACCGGCGAACGGCCGGTGCTCGGCGTGTGCCTGGGGATGCAGGTGCTGTTCGACTCGAGCGAGGAGGACCCCGACCCCGGGCTGGGATTGTTGGGGGGCGTGGTCCGGTTGCTGCCCGGCGGGCCCGGGGTGAAAGTGCCGCACATGGGATGGAACGAGGTTCGGTGGACTGCCGACCACGCGGTGACTCGGGGCATCCCCAGCGGGACGCGGTTCTACTTCGTGCACTCCTACGCGCCGGACCTCATCCCGGGCGTCACCGTCGGCGTCACCGAGCACGGCCGGGAGTTCACGGCTGCGGTCGCGCGAGGGAACCTGTTCGCCACGCAGTTCCACCCGGAGCGCTCCGGCGACGCTGGCCTCGCGTTGTACGAGGCCTTCGTGAAGGAGGTTGGGTGAGGGGGTCCGGGGGCCTCATGAGCGAGGCCGGAAGGTGAGAGGAGATCGACGAAGCCATGCCGAGCGGTAGGCCCCCGGTCGGAGGGGGTCCGGGGGCCTCATGAGCGAGGCCGGAAGGTGAGAGGAGATCGACGAAGCCATGCCGAGCGGTAGGCCCCCGGTCAGATGATCGTCATCCCGGCGATCGACCTCCGGGGCGGGAGGTGCGTGCGGCTGCTGCGGGGCGATCCGGACGCGCAGGTCGTGTACGGCGACGACCCCGTGGCCGTGGCCCGGAGATTCGCCGACGCGGGCGCGCGCATGCTCCACGTGGTGGACCTCGACGCGGCGCTCGAGGACGGCGACAACCGCGGGACCCTGCTCTCGATCTGCGAATCCGTGTCGATCCCGGTGCAGACCGGCGGGGGGCTGCACGACATGCAGGCGGTGGACCGCGTGCTGGCCATGGGCGCCTCCCGGGCGGTGCTGGGGACGGTGGCCCCGCGCGATCCCAGGTTCGTCCGGCGGGCCGTGGACCGCCACGGAGACCGGATCGTGGTGGCGCTCGACAGCCGGGATGGCCGGGTGATGGTCCGGGGATGGCGGGACGCCGCGGGTCCGGTCGAACGGTTCCTGCCGGCCCTGGACTCGGCCGGCGCGCCGCGGTTCCTGGTGACGTCCATCGGCGCCGACGGCACGCTGGAGGGGCCCGACCTCGAGCTGTACCGACACGTCCTGGAGCTCACGTCGAAGCCGGTGATCGCCTCCGGCGGAGTGGCCACCGTGGACGACCTCCGGGCTCTCGACCGCCTGGGCGTGGAGAGCGCGGTGGTGGGCAAGGCGCTGTACGAGGGCACGCTGCTCCTGGAGGACGCGCTGGCCGTGGAGGAGGTCGCGTGACCCTGGCCCGGAGGCTCATCCCATGCCTGGACGTCGACGCCGGACGGGTGGTGAAGGGGACGCGGTTCGTGGACCTTCGCGACGCCGGCGACCCCGCCGAGCTCGCGGCTCGCTACGACCGCGAGGGCGCCGACGAGCTGGTGTTCCTGGACATCACGGCCACCGTCGAGGGGCGGGACGCCATGCGCGACGTGGTGACCAGGACGGCCGAGGAGGTGTTCATCCCGCTCACGGTGGGCGGCGGGGTCCGGAGCGAGGACGACGTCCGCCAGATGCTCCTGGCCGGGGCCGACAAGGTCTCGGTGAACTCGGCCGCGGTGCGCGACCCCGACATGCTCCAGCGGTGCGCGGACCGGTTCGGGACGCAGTGTATGGTGATCGCCGTCGACGCCCGCCGGCGGAACGGCTCCTGGGAGGTCGTGGTCGACGCCGGGCGAACCGGGACCGGCCTGGACGCCGTCGAGTGGGCGGCGGAGGCCACCGAGCGCCGCGGGGCCGGTGAGGTCCTGCTGACCTCGATGGACCGCGACGGCACCGGCGAGGGGTACGACCTCGAGTTGCTCCGGGCGGTGAGCGACGCGGTGCGGGTCCCGTTGGTGGCGAGCGGCGGGGCCGGGAGGCTGGAGCACTTCGCCGAGGCCCTCACCGTGGGCCGCGCGGACGCCGTGCTGGCGGCCTCGCGGTTCCACTTCGGGGAGCTCACCCTGGCCCAGGTGAAGGCGTACCTGGCCGAGCAGGACATCCCGGTCCGGATGGCGTGAGATGGATGCGCCGACGCCCCCGACCGACGAACGAGCACCGGTCGCGCTGCAGGACCTGAAGTTCGACGACCGCGGCCTGGTCCCGGCCGTGGTGCAGGACGTGGACTCCGGCGAGGTCCTGATGGTGGCGTGGATGAACCTGGAGGCCGTCCAGCGAACCGTCCGCGACGGCAGGACCTGGTTCTACAGCCGCTCCCGCCGCGAGCTGTGGCCCAAGGGTGAGACCTCCGGCCACATCCAGCACGTCGACGAGATCAGGGTCGACTGCGACGCCGACACCCTCCTGCTGAAGGTCCACCAGGTCGGCGCGGCCTGCCACACCGGCGAACACTCCTGTTTCCACCGTGCCATCGCCGAGTAGCGGATACTCAAGACATGGACGGGCCGCCATGACTGTGGGTCGCTCGTTGGGGGTATTTCGGCTCCTCCCTCTGGCAGCTCTCCTGCTGTCCGTTGCTTGCGGACGCCTTTCACAGACTCATGCCAGCCCTATCTCCGCTAGCGAGCCCACTGCGTCAGAAGCGACCTCGCCTTCCGACACTCCTCTAGGCGAGGACGGGCCCGGTCGTGGCGAGTCCCACAACATATGACGGAGAGGTCTTGATGGAACCGCTCCTTCAATCGACAGCCGGCCTGGCTGGTCCATGTTTCCGGCCTCTGTATCGAAGGTATGTCGGGTGGCCCAAATCATCCCCCGCCCACGGGGTGTGTCGCCACGACTGCTGACATCCTCATCGATGCCGAGACGGGGGAAGCCATCGTCGAGATGGTCAGGCCATAGCCTTCGCTGGCCTGGACCGACTGAGTGGTTCCGCGTCCTGATGTGACGCGGCCGGTCCGTTCCCGGCACACTCGTGGTCACGATGCTGAAGTTCGTTGTTCCCAAGGGGTCGTTGGAGGAACAGACGCTGCTCCTGCTGGAGCGGGCCGACCTGCGCGTCCGGCGGGGGTCCACGCGCGACTACCACGGGCGGATCGAGGACGAGCGGATCGAGCGGGTGTCGCTGCTTCGGCCCCAGGAGATCCCCCGGCTGGTGGAGGACGGGTTCTTCGACCTGGGCATCACCGGGCGGGACTGGGTGGTGGAGACCGGCGCGGAGGTCGAGGTGCTGGCCCGGCTGGAGTACGCGAAGAGCGGGGCCGGCGTCGTCAAGATCGTGCTGGCCGTCCCGCAGTCGCACCCGGCGGACAAGGGGGCCGAGATGCCCCCCGGCTCCCGGATCTCCACCGAGTACCCCAACATCACGAACCGGCACTTCGAGGAGCTGGGGATCCCCGTGAAGGTCCTGACCTCCTACGGAGCCACCGAGGCCAAGGTGCCGGACATCGTGGACGCCATCGTCGACGTCACCGAGACCGGGAGCACGCTCCGGGCACACGGCATGAAGATCATCGACACGCTGCTGGAGTCCGAGGTCCTCCTGATCGCCGGCCGGGAGGCCGCGGCCGACGCCGAGAAACGCCGGGCCATGGAGGACATCACCACGCTCCTGCTGGGAGCCCTCCGTGCGGAGGGGCGGGTCCTGATCAAGCTCAACGTGGCCGCGGCCCAGCTGGAGTCCGTGCTGGGGGTCCTGCCGGCCATGAAGTCCCCGACGGTCTCGCCGCTGGCCGGCGAGGGCGCGTACGCGATCGAGACCGTGGTGGAGAAGGCCTACGTGAACACGCTGATTCCCCTCCTGAAGGCCCACGGCGCGTCGGACATCCTGGAGCTCCAGATCTCGAAGATCGTGCCCTGACCGTGGTGCCGGCCGACGACCCCTACGCCGATGTCGAGGAGACGCCCGAGGCCGACGGCGGGCGAACCGCGCTCGGCCCGCTGGCCCGCATCCTTCCGCCCAGCGCCACGGTCGAGGGGGGGCGCCTGGTCATCGGCGACTGCGACGCCGTCGAGCTGGCCGAGCGGTTCGGGACCCCGCTGTACGTCTACGACGAGGACTCCCTGCGGTTCGAATGCCGGGAGCTGGCCGAGGCCATGCTCGGCGGACCTGAGGGGTCGCAGGGGCTGTTCGCCGTCAAGGCGTTCCCGGCCGTGGCCATGGCCACGATCGCCCGCGAGGCCGGGCTGGGGATCCTGTGCTCGACCGGCGGCGAGCACGCGGTGGCCACCGCCGCCGGCATCGAACCCGAGCGCCTCGTCCTCCACGGCAACAACAAGTCCGAGGACGAGCTCCGCCTGCCGGTGAGCCGGCTGGTGGTGGACAGCTTCGACGAGATCGACCGCCTGGAGCGCCTCGGGGTCGATGTGGACGTGTGGGTCCGGGTCACGCCCGGGATCGAGGTGGGCGGCCACGAGTTCATCCGGACCGGCGGGGTGGACTCGAAGTTCGGCATCGCCGCGGCGCAGGTGGTGGAGGCGGCCCGCAGGCTGGCCGCCCTGCCGAACGTCCGCGTCCGCGGCCTCCACGCCCATGTGGGCTCCCAGCTGCTGGTGAAGGAGGAGACGGGGGTCCGCGACGTGATGCTCCCGCTCCTCCGCGAGGTGGCCGAGGCCGTGGGCGAACCGGTGCGCGAGGTGGACCTCGGCGGCGGGATGGGCCTCCCGTACACCGTGGAGGACCCCGAGCCGCTCTCGCCGGGGGACACGGCTCGCACCCTCCTGGACGGATGGCCGGACGACGTGGCCCTGACGCTCGAGCCCGGCCGGGCCCTGGTGGGCCGGGCCGGCGTCACGCTGCACCGGATCGGCACCGTGAAGGAGATCGAGGGGATCAGGACCTACGTGGCCGTGGACGGCGGGATGTCCGACAACATCCGGACACCGCTGTACGGCGCGCGCTACGAGTTCTTTCTGGCGAACCGGGCCGACCATCCGGGGTCCCGCCCGGTCCGGATCGTGGGCAAGCACTGCGAGTCGGGAGACATCCTGGCCCTGGAGGCGTCGCTGCCGGAGGCCATTTCCCCGGGGGAGGTCCTGGTGACGGCGGCCACCGGCGCCTACTGTTTCGCCATGGCCAGCAACTACAACGTGGTCCCGAGGCCGGCCGTGGTGCTGTGCCGGGACGGCGAGGCCCGCCTGGCGGTTCGCCGGGAGACCGTCGAGGACTTCCTGCGCCTGCAGGCGTTTCCCGATGGGTCCAGCTGAGGCGATGGGATAGGCCGACCACCGTGAGGTTCAAGGGGGTGAACGCGGGGTGCACGTTCGTCTCGACCACCCAGCTCAAGACCACCGTCCCCGCCCTGGCCTCGACCGGCCCGATCTCGGTGACCAACGCCGGGGGCACCGGGACCAGCTGGACGAACTTCACCGTGACCCTGGGGATCGGGCGACCACAACCTGTACGCCTTCGATCTGGTCGCGGGGTCGGCGGGGGTGCCGCGCCCGGCCCTCCGTGATCTCCGGGCCGACCGGACACTCCGGGTTGGCATGGTCTGCCGCCGAGTGCATAATTATTCACCACATGGCACGGAATCCCATACCCGTCGCGGTCCTCGGCGCATCCGGGTTCTCCGGGGCGGAGCTGCTGCGGCTGCTGGCGGGCCATCCCGAGCTGGAGGTGGCGTTCGTCGGCGCGCACGACGCCGCCGGGCAGACTCTGGGCGACGTGTGGCCGCACCTGGCGCCGTTCGCCGACCGGATCCTCGAGCCGAACGACGCCGTCGATCCCGCGTCGGTGACCGCAGCCTTCCTGGCGCTGCCGGCGGGGCTGAGCTCGGGGATCGCGCCGGGCCTGGTGGAGGCCGGAGTGCGTGTGGTGGACGTGGGCCCGGACTTCCGGCTCCCGCCTGAGGACTATCCCATCTGGTACGGATTCGAGCATCAGGCGCCGGCGTGGCCCGGCAAGGCCGCCTACGGGCTCACCGAGCTGTTCCGGGACGAGGTCGCCGCCGCGCCCCTGGTGGCGAACCCGGGGTGCTACCCGACCCCTGTGATCCTGGGGCTGTGGCCGCTGTTCCGGAAGGGCCTGGTGAGCGGCGACGTGGTGGTGGACGGGAAGTCCGGGATCTCCGGCGCCGGGAAGAAGCCCACGCCGCAGTCGCACTTCGCGGCCCTCGACGGCAGCGTCCAGGCGTACCGCGTGGGGCGCCACCAGCACACCCCGGAGATGGAACGCGTCCTGGCCCGGACGAGCACGGGCAGCGCCGTGACGTTCGTCCCGCACATCGTGCCCGCGGTGCGGGGCATCGTCACCACCTGCTACGTCCGGGCCGGGGCCTCCGGCGAGACCGGGGCCGGCGAGTCCGGCGTCCCAGACGCCGCCGTGCTGCACGACGCCCTGGCCGGCGCCTACGCTGGCGAGCCGTTCGTCCGGGTCCTGGGGCGGGGGCGGATGCCCGACCCCAAGCGGGTGGCCGGGACCAACGTCTGCGAGCTGGCGGTGGAGGTCGATGCCCACTCCGGCATGGCCGTGGTGATCGGCGCCATCGACAACCTGGGGAAGGGCGCCGCCGGGCAGGCCCTGCAGAACCTCAACGCGATGCTCGGGTTCGCCGAGACCACCGGGCTGGCCACGATCGGGGTGTACCCGTGAGCGTCACGGCGCCGAAGGGATTCCTGGCAGCCGGGGTTTCTGCCGGGCTGAAGGCCGGCGAGAACCTCGACCTCGGTCTGCTGGTGTCGAACGGTCGGACCACCGCCGGCGGGCTGTTCACCACGAACGCGTTCGCCGCGGCGCCGGTGGAGCTGTGCCGGCGGCGGCTGGTGGACGGCTCGGCCCGGGCCGTGGTGACGAACAGCGGCCAGGCCAACGCGGGGACGGGCCCCGAGGGGCTCCGAGATGCCGAGCTCATCACGGCCGCCGCGGCGGTCGACCTCGGGGTGGACCCGACGGACGTCCTGTCGTGCTCGACCGGCGTGATCGGCCCCCGGGTCCGGGTCCCGGCGGCGGTGGCCGGGATCCGCCACGCCGCCGCCGAGCTCTCCTCCGACGGCGGGCCGGCGTTCGCCGAGGCCATCAGGACCACCGACACCGTGGCCAAGGAGACCGCCGTCGAAGGCGGCGGGTTCGTCGTGGGCGGGTGCGCGAAGGGCGCCGGCATGATCGCCCCGGACCTGGCCACGCTGCTGGTGTTCCTGACCACCGACGCGGCGGCCTCCCCGACCGCGGTCCGGCACGCGCTGCGGCTCGGCGCGGCGCCGGTATGGAACGCCCTCACCGTGGACAACTGCCCCAGCACGAACGACACCGTGCTGGTGTTCGCGAACGGGGCATCGGGCGTCGGGCCCTCAGTGGAGGACCTGACGGCGGCGATCGCCGAGGCCACCCGGGACCTGGCCCGTCAGATCGTGGACGACGCCGAGGGGGCCACCACCACGCTGGTGGTCCAGGTGGACGGCGCCGGCAGCGACGGCGATGCGCGCCGGGTGGGCAAGGCCGTGGCCGGTTCGATGCTGGTGAAGACCGCGGTGTTCGGCAAGGACCCCAACCCCGGGCGGATCCTCCAGGCGGTCGGAGCCAGCGGGGCCCGGTTCCGCCCGGAGGCCGTGGGGGCCACCCTCGGCTCGGTGCCGGTCATCGCCGACGGCCGGGTCCCACCGGAGTTCGATCCGGCAGCGTGCACGGCGGCCATGAAGGAGCGCGAGGTCCTGATCCGGATCTCCCTCGGCGACGGGCCCGGGCAGGCCACCGCGTTCGGCTGCGACCTCGGCTACGAGTACATCCGGATCAACGGGGAGTACACGACGTGACCTCGGCACGGAGCGCCGGCGCCACGAACGCCGCCGCGGCAACGGTGAGCACGTCCCCGCCGCAGGTCCGCGAGCGGACCCGGGCCAAGGCCCGCGTGCTCCTGGAGGCCCTCCCGTTCATCGAGGAGCACACCGGCTCGGTGGTGGTGGTGAAGGTCGGCGGCGCGGCCATGGAGGAGTCCGGGCTGGCCGAGACCTTCGCCCAGGACATCTCGCTCCTCCGCCACGTCGGGGTGCGACCGGTGGTGGTGCACGGCGGCGGGCCCCAGATCACTGCCATGGCCCGGCGGTTCGGCGTGGAGCCGGCGTTCGTGGGCGGCCACCGGGTGACCGACGCGGCGACGCTCGAGATCGCGCGGATGGTCCTGGTGGGGCTGGTGAACCCGGACCTGGTCGGGCTGCTGTCAAGGCACGGCGTCCGGGCGGTGGGGGTGTCGGGGATCGACGGCGGGCTGATCCGGGTCCGCCCCCGGGACGCCGCGCTGGGGTTCGTGGGCGACGTGGAGCGCGTGGACGTCGGCGTGCTGGAGCACCTCATGCAGGGCGCCGTCCCGGTCATCGCCACGATCGGCGCCGACGAGGCCGGGCAGGCCTACAACGTGAACGCCGACGCGGTGGCCGGCGCGATGGCCGCGGCGGTGGGCGCATCGAAGGTGGTGTACCTCTCGGACGTGGCCGGCCTGCTGGGAGAGGGCGGCGAGCTCGTCACCGAGGCCACCGTGAGCGACTGCGAGCGTCTGGTGGCGGAGGGCGTGGCCGACGGGGGGATGATCCCCAAGCTGGAGAGCGCCGCCGCTGCCATCCGGGCCGGGGTCCGGCGGGCCCACCTCATCGACGGCCGCATCCCGCACTCGCTGATCCTGGAGCTGTTCACCCCGGAGGGGATCGGCACCATGCTGGTGCCGGACGCGGTGTTCCCGGAGGCGGCCACATGAGCCTGGCGGCCGGACCGTCGGGGGGCGAGGCGGTGGGCGCCGTCGCCGAGTCCGCGGTGATGCCGACCTACACCAGGTACCCGGTCACCCTGGTGCGGGGCCGGGGGACCACGGTGTGGGACGCCGAGGGCAACGCGTACCTGGACTTCGCCGGAGGCATCGCGGCCATCCCCATCGGGCACTCCCACCCGTCCTGGGTGAACGCGGTGGCCGAGCAGGCCGCCACCCTGACCCACGTCTCGAACCTGTTCTCGACGGAGCCCCAGGAGGAGCTGGCCCGCCGGCTGGTCTCGCTGGCCGGGTTCGGCAGGGTGTTCTTCGCGAACTCGGGCGCCGAGGCGAACGAGGCCGCCCTGAAGATCGCCCGGAAGCACGGGCTCGCGGCCGGCCGGGGGTCCGAGCGGCTGGAGGTGGTCGCGCTCCAGGGGTCGTTCCACGGGCGGACCTTCGCCACGCTTGCCGCGACGGGGCAGCCGGCCAAGCACGCCCAGTTCGCGCCGCTTCCCGAGGGATTCGTCCACGTCCCGGCGGGAGACCGGGCCGCGCTGGAGGCCGCCGTCGGCGACCGGACCGCGGCGGTGCTCCTGGAGCCGGTGCTGGGCGAGGGCGGCGTCATCCCGCTGGAGCCGTCCTACCTGGCCCTGGCCCGCAGGCTATGCACGGAGCGCGGCGCGCTGCTCGTGCTCGACGAGGTCCAGACGGGGGTCGGGCGGACCGGCGAGTGGTTCGCGTTCCGGCACGCGGGCGTGGAGCCCGACGTCGTGACCCTGGCCAAGGGGCTGGGGGGCGGGCTGCCCATCGGCGCGTGCATCGCCGGGGAGGAGCTCGCGTTCGGCCCCGGCGAGCACGCATCGACGTTCGGCGGGGGTCCGGTCCCGTGCCGGGCGGCGCTGGCCGTCCTCGACGTGATCGAGCGGGAGGGCCTGCTGGAGAACTGCCGGGCGCGGGGCGAGGAGCTCGCCGCCGGGCTCCGCGCCCTGGACGCCCCGGGCGTGACCGGCGTGCGGGGGGCCGGGCTCCTGCTGGGAGTGGCGTTCGACGGCGACGTGGCGGGGCCGGTGGTCCGGGCCCTGATGGCCCGGGGGTGCCTGGCCACCGAGGCAGGCCCGAAGGTGGTGCGGATCTCCCCACCGCTGTCGGTGTCGGCGGAGGAGGTCGACCGGTTCGTGACGGCGTTCGGCGACGCGGCCGCCTCAGCGGTCGCGATCAACACGAAGGAGGAGACGGAAACGTGAAACGCGCCCGGCAGCAGGCCCTGATGGAGCTGGTCCGAACGGAGCCGCTTGCCAGCCAGCACGAGATCCGGGACCGGCTGGCGTCCATCGGATACGAGGCCACCCAGTCCACGATCTCGCGCGACCTCGAGGAGCTGGGCCTGGTCCGGGTCCGGGACGGCGGGGGCCACCTCCGCTACGCCCGGCCCACCGAGGCCTCGGCCACCGGCAACGGGCATCGCCTCCGCACGCTGCTGTCCGAGTTCCTGATCTCGGTGGACTCCTCCGGGAACCTCGTGGTGGCGAAGACCACGCCGGGCGCGGCGAACGCGGTGGCCGAGGCGGTGGACCGAGCCGGCGTGGACGGAGTGATCGGCACGATCGCCGGCGACGACACCATCCTGCTGATCGCCGCGGAGGGGGCCAAGGGCCGGGCCGTGGCCAGGCGTCTCCAGGAGCTGGCGGGAGAGACCCCGTGAGCGGGGCCGGTCGGACCGTCGCGCTGGCCTACTCGGGCGGGCTCGACACCTCGGTGGCGGCCCGGTGGCTGGCCGAGGAGCGCGGCCTGCGCGTGGTGGCCGTGGCCGTCGACGTGGGCCAGGAGCTGGATCGCGAGGCCCTGGAGGCACGGGCCGCCGCCGCCGGCGCGGAGCTCGTGGTGGTCGACGCCCGGGAGGAGTTCGTCCGGGAGTACTGCTGGCCGGCGTTGCAGGCCAACGCGCTGTATGAGGGGAAGTACCCGCTGGTGTCCTCGCTGGCCCGGCCGCTCATCGCGGCGAAGGTCATCGAGGTGGCCCGGGAGGCCGGCGCCGAGGTGGTGGCCCACGGGTGCACCGGCAAGGGCAACGACCAGGTCCGGTTCGAGACCACGTTCGCGGCTCTGGCGCCGGACCTGGAGGTCATGGCTCCCGTCCGCGAGTCGACCATGTCTCGCGACGAGGCCAGGGCCCGGGCCGCGGCGTGGGGGATCCCCATCACCGCGGTGGCCAAGACCTTCTCCGTGGACGAGAACCTGTGGGGACGGACCGTGGAGTGCGGGCCCCTGGAGGACCCGTGGGCCGAGCCCCCGGCCGAGGCCTTCTTCCTCACGGTGGACCCGCGCTCGGCTCCGGACCGGCCCGACGAGGTCGCCGTGGCGTTCGAGGCGGGCGAGCCGGTGGCCCTGGACGGCCGGGGCCTCGACCCGGCGGACCTGGTGGCCGAGCTCACCCGGATCGGGGGGCGGCACGGGTTCGGCCGGGTGGACATGATCGAGAACCGACTGGTGGGGATCAAGTCGCGCGAGCTGTACGAGGTGCCGGGCGCGCTGGCGCTCATCGCGGCGCACCGCGATCTGGAGGACCTCACCGTGGAGCGCGACCTGGCCCACGAGAAGGCCGCCGTCGAGAGGCGGTGGGCCGAGCTCGCCTACTACGGCATGTGGCACTCGCCGCTGCACGCCTCGCTCCGGACGTTCGTGGCCTCCACCCAACACGGCGTCACCGGCGAGGTCCGGCTTCGGTTCTTCAAGGGCTCGTGCACGGTGACCGGCCGCCGGTCCCCGGCCGCGCTGTACGACCTGTCCCTGGCCACGTACGAGGCCGGGGGCGACCGGTTCGACCACCGTCACGCCGAGGGGTTCGTGCGGCTGTGGTCGCTCCCGGTGCGCACGTGGGCGGCGCGCCAGGGCCGTCTCGACGCCGCTCCTGACAGATCTCCGTCCGCCGAGCCCGTCCGCGAATCCAGGCCGACTCCGGCAGTCTCACCCTCCCTGGAAACCCCGAGGCCGACCGGTCTCGCGCCCGGGCCGGGCGGGCCGGCGGACGGAGCCGACACCGAACCCCAGCCGCTGTGGGCTGGACGGTTCGCCGACGGCCTCTCCGCGGAGGCCATGGCGTTCACCCGCTCGCTCCCGTTCGATCGTCGGCTGGCTCCCCAGGACGTCCGGGCCACGGCGGCCCACGTCGAGGGACTGGCGGAAGCGGGGCTGGTCTCGGAGGAGGAGCGGCACGCGCTCCTCGGCGCGCTCCAGGAGATCGGCGCCGACGTCGCCGCGGGCCGGTTCGCCTGGTCCGACGCCGACGAGGACGTCCACTCCGCCGTCGAGCGGGCCCTCATCGAACGGCTCGGCCCCACCGGGGCCAAGGTCCACGCCGGCCGTAGCCGGAACGACCTGGTGGCCACGGACCTCCGGCTGTGGGCCATGGAGGCGTCCGGGCACCTGGCCGGGCTTGTCGCCGGGCTGGCCTCGGCCCTGGCCGAACAAGCCGAGCAGCACTTCGGCGCGGTCATGCCTGGGTACACCCACCTCCAGCGGGCCCAGCCCGTCCTGCTGTCGCACCATCTGCTGGCCCACGCACATCCCCTGCTGCGGGACGCCGAGCGGCTCCTCCGGGCCCGCGGGGCCGCCGACTGCAGTGCTCTCGGGGCCGGGGCGCTGGCCGGGTCCACCCTCCCGCTGCAGCCGGAGTCCACCGCCCACCGGCTGGGGTTCAGCAGGACGTTCGGGAATTCGATCGACGCCGTGTCCGACCGCGACTTCGCCCTGGAGCTCCTGTCGGCCTGCGCGATCCTCGGGGTGCACCTGTCCCGCCTGGCCGAGGACGTCGTGCTGTGGACCACGGAGGAGTTCGGGTTCGCCCGGCTCCCCGACCGCCACAGCACGGGGTCGAGCATGATGCCCCAGAAGCGCAATCCCGACGTGGCAGAGTTGGCCCGGGCCAAGGCCGGAAGGCTCATGGGCGACCTGGTGGCGCTGGCCACCGCGATGAAGGGCCTCCCGCTGGCCTACGACCGCGACCTCCAGGAGGACAAGGAACCGCTGTTCGACGCCCACGACACGCTGGCCTCGGCCCTCCCCGCGATGGCCGCGCTGGTCGCGGAGCTCGGGTTCGACCACGAACGGATGCGGGCGGCCATCCCGGCGTCGGCGTTCGCCACGGACCTCGCGGAGTCGCTGGTGGCTCGCGGTATCCCGTTCCGGGAGGCCCACGCGACGGTCGGGGCGCTGGTGGCCCGGCTGGATTCCGAGGGACGGACCCTGGCCGACGTGCGGCCCGAGGAGTGGGCGGACGTCTCGCCGCTCCTGGGTGCGGAGACCGCGGCCCTGTTCGACGCGGAGGCCGCGGTGGAGCGCCGGTCAACGCGGGGCGGCCCCTCCTCGGGTTCGGTCAAGGACCAGCTCGTGGACGTCCGGGAGCGCATCGCGGACGTCGCCGCCCGGACCGCGGGCACCCCGGCGCCCTAGCCCGGCCGCCCTCCGCCGTTCGGCCCCCCCCGCCGCAGCGGCGTCCCCGCCTTTCGGCCTCACTCCACGCGCCGTCGGGAGGCAATGCATGGGTGGGGCTCAAGCGGCCCCGAAACCCGTCCGATGCTGAGCCGTCCGCAGTCGAACCACCCCGAACGCTCGCGACGACGCCAGACCGACACCACCGACGGGGAGTACGGCCCGCAGCGAACGAAGGGGGCGAGCCCGGCGACCCGACTACGGTCGTCGGGCTCGTCGCTGCCGGAACAGCAGGATGGCGCCGGCCACCGTGATGGCCAGGGCCGCCGCCGCCAGGAACACGAACCCGATCAGGATCCACGTCTCGCGGTCGACCGCGATCACGGCTCGGATCCCGGCGGGGGGTCTGCGGCCGGCGATGGGTCCGCGGCCGCGTCGAGCTCCCGGCGCTTGGCCTCCGACCGCCGCTCCGCGGCCAGCCGCCCCAGCTCCACCGGCGAGTGGTCGGCGAAGGACATGGCCGCGGCGATCCGGGGATGGACCTGTCCGATCAGCTCGTGCATGCGCTGGGCCACCCGCCGGTACGTGGGATGCCCCTGGGGCGCGGATCGCAGCTCGATGAGATGCATGGCCTCCCGCGCGTTCATCTCCATGACGAACCGCACCCGGTACGCCATGGCCACGGCGTACTGCCCGGCCTCCCCCAGGCCGGCGTCCGCCAGGCGCCGGTGGAGGCCGGCCGACGCGGCCATGACCGAGTGCCAGTCCTCGACGGCCCCGGGAAGCTCCGACAGCTCCACGGGGACCGCCGTGCCGTGCATCGGCGACAGCGGCTGCCACTCGATCGTGAGCAGCCGGTGACGCTGGAGGTCCCGGAACGCGCCGTAGTCGCACAGGACGTCGAACCGGTACGAGGTCCGTTCGAAGGCCCTTCCCGGCTTGTGCCGGCGATTGTTCCGGTCCCCCACATAGGCCCGGAGGACCCGGTCGCGGTCGGCCGTGGACATGAACCGGGCCCGCTCGAGCAGCTCGCGGTCCCCGAGGGCCTCGTTCGCCGCGTACATCGCCGCCCCCACCACCTTGGTCTCACCCTCGGGGTCGAAGTCCGTGAGGTCGACCTCCACTCCTGCCTGCCCGTGGGCGCCCCCGGTGTCGAGCGCGTCGGGGGCGCCCAGCACCTCGCCCGCCACCCGCCGAGTCTCCTCCCGGGTCTCCGAGAGGTACGCCGACCACTCGCCGCCCCGGTCCGGGCGGTCCACCCTGACCAGGAAAGCCGGGATGACCTTGCGCAGCTCGCCGAGCATCATGTCGGCGTAGGCCCGGACCTCCGCCAGCGGGGTCGCCCGCATGCGCAGCAAGAGCTGCTCGTAGGCCTGGCCGGTGGCGTAGATCCCGACGTTCGTTCTGGTGGCCGCCGGGAGGAGGCCGCGAAGGGTGTCGCAGGCCCGGGCCCGGATGCTGGACCGGTACACGAAGTCCGAATCCGCCGGGTCCTTCGGGAACCACGACCGGTACAGGTCCTGCAGCGGCCCCAGCCACCGCGCGTACGCCTCGAACGCCGCGTCCTGGACCCGCCGGTACTCCTCGGCCAGCTCCGGCTCGTTCTCAACCTCGGGCGGCACCACGTACCGGAAACGGCCTCCCGGGCGGTCGTCGTACGGCACGTACCGGGTGGACTGCTCCAGGTACGCGGCCAGGCGCCCCCATTCCAGGACCTTGGCCAGGGGCTGCGAGGCCTGCTCGCAGGCCAGGTGAACCCCCCCCAGCTGGGCCACGGAGTCGTCGCCGTACTCCAGGAAGATCCGCTGGTACAGCTCCTCGGCCCGGCGGACGCCCACCACCTCGGAGGAGCCCATGGCCGCCTCGGCGAACTCGTCCAGGAACAGCCGCCGGAGGGACTTCGCCGAGCGCGAGTACCTGGCGAACAGTGCCCCCTTCACCACCTCCGGCAGGTTCACCAGCGCGAACACTGGCCCGTCGAGGTCCGTGAAGTGCGGCGCCAGGACGGCCCGCTCCTCCTCGGTGAACGCCTCGCGGACGAACCAGATGTCCGCGGCCGGAGCGGCGCCGCCGGAGCCCTGCGGCCGGTCGAGGTCCGAGCGATCCGTCACGTCGGTCACGGCGTCGGGCTGATCGGGGGGGACGGAGAGGGCGACGGCGACGGCGACGGCGAGGGCGACTCGCTCGGTGGGGGTGACGGCGACGGCAGGGTGTCCGAGTGATACAGCGTGACGTCGCTCCCGTCATCGACCTCGCTCCCCGCCGGCGGATCGGTGCGGGTGGCGCGGTCGGGGTTGGGGCAGTTGAGGTCGGGGCCGTGCGGATCCGTCCCGCCGTCGATCACGTTGAACCCCCTGTCCTCGAGGAGCCGCCGGGCGTCGTCGAGGGGCATGCAGTGCACGTCCGGGACGGCCACGGTCGGTGGCCCGCTCGACAGGAAGTAGTCCACGGTCGATCCCGCCGTGACCTGTGCGCCGGCCTCCGGACGCGTCCGCGTGATCTTGCCCTTCGGCACGGTGTCGCTGGCTTCGTCCGCCAGCTTTTCGCCGAGCTGGAGGCGGGCGTCCTGCAGGTCGGCGCCGGCTTCGTCCCGGGTCTCGCCCGTGACGTTGGGAACGGGCACCTGGGCCCGGCCGGCGGAGATCACCAGCGTGACCGTCGTGCCGGTCTTCACCTCGGTCCCGGCGTCCGGGGTCTGGTTGATGACCTGGTCCTCGCGTTTCGAGCTGGACTTCAGCTGCTCCTTGGTCTTCAGGCCCAGCCCTTCGAGCTTGAGCTTCGCTGCCTCGACGTTGAGGCCCACCACCTGCGGGACCTTCACGGTCTCCGCCGACGAGCCGGTCAGGCTCTTGGCCAGCAGGAACAGCGCGAGCCCCACCAACCCGGCGACGAGCAGGCCGACCAGGATCCCGATCCACACGCGGCGCTGCCGTGGGCCCTCCTCCGGCGGCAGGGGCGTGGTGAGGACGGCGGTCCCGTCCCGGGTCGGGGTGAACAGCTGGGTCTCGTCGGCCTCCGGCTCCAGCACCGGGGTGGCCAGCACGGGACGGCCCCCCAGGTACCGCTCCAGGTCCTCTCGCATCTCCTGAGCGGTGGAGTACCGGTTGGCGGGGTTCTTGGCCATGGCCTTCAGGACCACGGCCTCGAGGTCCGCCCCGATCTCCGGGGTGATCCGGGTGGGGGAGGTGGGGGGCTCCCGGACGTGCTTGTAGGCCACGGCCACCGGGGAGTCGGCGGCGAACGGGACCTGCCCGGTGAGGGCCTCGTACAGCACCACCCCGAGGGAGTAGATGTCGGAGCGGGCGTCCACGGGCTCCCCCTGGGCCTGCTCGGGGGACAGGTAGGAGGCCGTGCCGAGCACGGTGGCGGTGGCGGTGAGGGTGTCGGTGGCCACGGCCCGGGCGATGCCGAAGTCCATGACCTTCACCTCGCCCTGAGGCGTGAGCATGATGTTGGCGGGCTTGACGTCGCGGTGGACGATCCCGGCGGCGTGGGCGAAGGACAGGGCGGAGGCCACCTGGGCCACCACCTCCGCGGCCCGCTCGGGCTGCAGGCGGCCCTCCTGCTTCAGGACCTCCCCCAGGGTCCGGCCCGGGACGTACTCCATGACGATGAAGTGCACGGGGGGGTCGGAGCCGGTGTCGTAGACGCTCACCACGTTGGGGTGGTTCAGCCGGGCCGCGGCCTGGGCCTCCCGGCGGAACCGCTGCACGAAGGCCTCGTCCCCGGCGTACTGGGGGGCCAGGACCTTGATGGCCACGGTCCGCCCGAGCACGATGTCGGTCCCCCGGTACACCTGGGCCATGCCGCCCCGGCCCAGGGTGCCCTCCACCCGGTACCGCCCGCCCAGCAGGCGGCGCTCCGGGCTCATTTGACCGGGGGCCTAACGCTCGGCATGGCTTCGTCGGTCTCCTGTCGCCTTCCGGCCTCGCTCATGAGGCCCCCGGACCCCCTGTCGGGCCCCCTCTGGGGCCCCGTGGTCGGTTCGCATCGAGTCGTCACCTCAGTGCTCGGGGCCCTTGCCCCTGTCCCTGTCGTGCCCCTCGCCGGTCCCCGGCCCCTTCCCCGGTCCGTTCGGGCGCTCGCCGGGCTGGTCCCCCGGCGGCACGGCGTCCGCCGATCCGGCGGGGCCCTTCGACAGCACGAGGATAACGGGAGAACCGGGCTCGACCTCGGTACCGGCCCCAGGGACCTGCTTGAAGACTGTCCCCTCCGGGGCTGCCGATGCCCCGGAGACGAACTTCGGGACCACCCCCAGCCGGTGCGCGGCCGCGATGGCCTGCCTCCGGTCCTTGCCCACGAACGAGGCCAGCTGGACCCCGGAGGGTCCGCCGGGCAGGGCCACGGCGAGGATCGCCGCCAGCGCCGCCAGCAGCACCACCCCGACGACCACCGCGATCCTCCGCCGCCGGTCCCGGTCGTCCCCGGCGGCCCCGGCCGCCTCCGCGCCGTCGGCCTCCGCCGCCCGCCTGCCGGAAGGGCCTCGGTGGCGGGCACCGCCGGAAGCACTGCCGTTGCATCGCCGGGCCCCGCCGTCCCCGCCGGGACGGCCGCATCGTGCCACTCGCCCCGGAGCTCCGCGGCCAGCTCGGACGCGGAGCCCGGCCGGTCGCCCGGGTCCTTCGCCAGGCACCGGTGGACCAGCGCCGCCAGGTCCTCGGGGACGCCGCGGCGCATGGTCCCGATGGGCGGCGGGTCCTCCTCGAACGGGCCCCGCCGGACCAGGGCCGCGGCCAGGGTCTCGCCCTCGATCAGCTCCATCACGATGAACGGCCGCCCGTCGGATTCGCCGTAGTCGAACACGCCGGCGATGTTCGGGTGGAGGAGCCCGGCTGCAGCCTTGGCCTCCCGCCGGAACCGCTCCACGAACCGCTCGTCGGAGGCCAGCCCGTCGTTGAGGACCTTCACCGCGACCGGCCGGCGGAGATCGGTGTCCTCCGCCCGCCAGATCGTGCCCATCCCGCCCGTGGCGACGCGCTCGAGCAGCCGGTACCGGTCGCCGAGCACCGTGGGCGGTGAGTCGCTCACCGGGCGCCTGCCGGGTCGGTGCGTCCGGCGGACGGAGGCGTGCTCATCCCTTTCCGAGGGCGGCCTCGATCACGGCCCTGGCGATCGGGGCGGCCACGTGGCCGCCGGTGGCCTCGTCCGCCAGGTTCCCCCCGTTCAGGACCACCACCGCCACGGCGATCGTGGGGTGCTCGGCCGGCGCGAAGCACACGAACCACGCGTGGGGCGCGCCGGATTCGGTCTGGGCCGTGCCGGTCTTCCCCGCCACCGTCACGCCCGGGATCTGCGCGGCGGTTCCCGTCCCCCGCTGAACCACCTCGGTCATGACCCTGGTCATGTCCACCGCCGTCTGCGGCGAGATGGGGTGGCCGAACACGCTGGGGCCGAACGACTTCAGCACGCTCCCGTTGGGGTACCGGATCTCCTTCACCAGGTGCGGTTCCATCTCGGTGCCGCCGTTGGCGATGGCCGAGGCCACCAGGGCCATCTGCAGAGGGTTCGCTCGGACGTCCTGCTGCCCGATGGCCGAGAACGCGATGGCCGGGAGGCGGTCCTCGAAGAACGAGGGCTCGTTGAACTGCCCCTCGTTGAACGGGATGTCGAACGGCACGTGCTGATCGAACCCGTACGCCCGCGCCTGGTCGAACAGGGCCTGGGCCCCAAGCTTCAGGCCCAGCTCGCCGAACGTGACGTTGCAGGACTCGACGAACGCGTCCTCCAGCGTGATCTTCGGCGCGCCCCCGGAACAGTGCTCGCCTCCGAAGTTCTCCAGCTGCTGCTCGGTCTGGGGGAGGTCGAGCTCGTGCGGGTTCGGCATCTGCGTGTGGAGGGTGAGCCCGTTCTCCAGCGCGGCGGAGAGGTCGATGAGCTTGAACGTGGACCCGGGCGGGAAGACCTCGTCGGTCGCATCGGACTTGAGCAGCCGTCCGTCGTTCGCGTTCAGTCTCCGGCAGGCGTCCTGCTCGTCACCGAGGTTCCGCACGGTGACGGAGTTCGGGTCGAACCGGGGGATCGTCACCATGGCCTCGATCTCGCCGGTGGACGGGTCCATGGCCACCACGGCGCCGCCGTGCGGCGCGTTGTCCGAGAGTTGCTGGAACGCGACCTCCTGAAGGTTCGGGTCGATCGTGGTGACCACCGTGGCGCCCCGCTTGGGGCGGTTCAGGAGCTCGTCTTCGAAGGTGGTGGACAGCAGCTCCGTGGCCCGGGCCCCCAGGAGGTCGTTGTAAGTGGACTCCAGCCGCTTCCGGCCGCACTTCACCGAGAAGAAGCCGGTGATGTGGGCGTACAGCGGCCCCTGGGGGTACCGGCGGAGGAACTTCAGACGGCCGGTGGTCTCCACGCTCTTGGCCAGGACCGTGCGCTGGTCGGCGGCCAGGATGTCGCCCCGGTCCACGTCGAACTGCTGGATGATCAGGCGCGAGTTCGCCGGGTTGTTGGCGATGGCGCTGGAGTCCCACACCTGGATGTAGTTCACCGCCACGAACAGCACGACGAACAGCGTCACCATGGCCACGCCCAATCGCCGGATCTGGGTGTTCACCGGATGACCTCCGTGGGGGAGGCGGCTTCCGGCTCTGGTTCGGGCACCGCCGACGGCGGGGGCTCGAGGGGCCGGCCGCGCCTGCGCCTCGGCGCCGGGCCCGAGGAGATCCGGACCAGCAGCGCCAGCAGGATGAAGTTCGAGACCAGGCTCGACCCTCCGTACGACACGAACGGGAGGGTCACGCCGGTCAGCGGGATCACCCTGGTGATGCCGCCGACGATGATGAAGGCCTGGATCCCGAGGATCGTGCTGAGCCCCGCGGCGAGGAGCTTGCCGAAGCCGTCGGCCTGCTCGGTGGCCGCCTTCAGGCCCTTGCCCACCAGCACGGCGAACAGCAGGAGGACCCCGGTGGTGCCGATCACCCCGAGCTCCTCGCCGATCGCGGCGAAGATGAAGTCGGTGGCGGCGTAGGGGATAATCCCGGGGAGCCCCTGGCCGAGCCCGGTGCCGCCGATGCCGCCGGTGGCCATGGCGAACTCCCCCTGGGCCAGCTGGAACCCCTTGTCGAACAGGAAGCTGGGATTGGTGGCGTGCAGCCAGATGTCCACCCGGTCCTGGACGTGGCTCACGGTGGCCACCGCGAACAGCGCGGCGGCGGCGAACAGCAGGAGCCCGATGAGGAGGTACGCCGGGCGGGCCGTGGCCACCCACAGCATCACGACGAAGATCCCGAAGTACAGCAGGGACTGCCCGAGGTCCTTCTCGAAGAACAGCACGGCGAGGGCGATCCCCCACGCCAGGAGCACCGGCCCGAGGTCCTTGGCCTGGGGGAGGCGGAACGGCCCCAGCCGCCGGGGGGCCATCTGGAGCATCTCCTTCTTCGAGTTCAGATACGAGGCCAGGAACACCGCGATGAGGACCTTGCCGATCTCGGCGGGCTGGAAGGTCAGGTGGCCGAGGTGGATCCACACCCGGGCGCCGTTGATCTCGAGGCCGAGCTTGGGGAGGATCGGCAGCAGGAGCATGATCACGGCGACCAGCCCGATCGTGTAGGTGTAGCCGTCGAGCGCGCGGTGGTCCCGGACCACGGCCAGCGTGCCGATGAACGCCAGGAGCCCGATCACCATCCACCACGCCTGGTCGATGGCCAGGGTCGGGTCGAGCCGGTAGATCATGGCGAACCCCAGCCCGGCCAGGAGGCCGGCCGCCGGGAAGAACGCCGGCTCGGCCGCGGGGGCCAGGCGGCGGATGGCGAGGTGCCCCGCCAGGTACCCCACCACGAACAGGACCACGAAGTACGGGAGCTTGGGTCCGGCCTTCGTCCCCAGGCCCAGGTTCACCAGGACGGTCGCTCCGGCGGCGAGCACCAGGGCCAGGATCGTGAGCGCGAGCTGGGCTCCCGAACGGGCCCGCCCGGTCCCCCGCTGGGCCTCGATCATGTCGGCGAGGTTGTCCCGACCCCCCCGGTTGTCGATCCGCTCCCCGTCGGTTTCGGCGTCGGTCCGCCCGTGGGGCTCGGCGCGGGCGTGGGCGTCTTCGCGGCCTGGATGTCCCGGCGGATCGTGTCCACGATCCCGTTCGCCTCGTCCTCGCTCTCCGCGGTGGCCCCCTCCCGGAGGCGGTCCTTCCACTGGGGAAGGGCCACGGCGTCCTTCGACGAGATGCCGGTGGGGTTGACCAGGCCGAACAGCTTGATGCCGGCGATGTCGGTGGGGACGCCGCGGAACACCCCCACCTGGCCGTCCTCGATCCCGACGAACCACCGGCTGTCCAGGTACAGGCGGAAGCCCACGAAGGCCACGGCGAGCAGGGCCACGACCCCGGCCAGCCACAGCAGGACCCGGCGGCTCCGGCGACGGTGCCGGCCCGGGGGCTCCTCCCACACGGCGGCCCGGGACGGTGCCTCGGCGGCCGGCGCGGCGGCCCCCGGTGCCGCGGGGGTGCGGGCGGACGTGGCCGCGGCGGCCGGCATGGGCGGGGCCTCGGCCTCGAACTCGGCGGGCTCCGCTCCGGGGGGCAGGGGGCCGGCCTGCTGGGGTCCGGCCGGCGTTCCGGGGGGCTGCCCCGCGCCGATGCCGGTGGGGATCTCCATGGCCGTGGTGATGTCGTGCCGCTCTCCGGAGCCGGATTCGGGCGCGGCTCCGGTCCCGGGAGCGGGCTGGGGCATCCACGTGGCCCCCTCGAAGCCCTCGCCGGCCTCGAATTCCATGATCACGACGGTGATGTTGTCGACCCCCCCGGCGGCGTTCGCCATGTCCACCAGCCGCTCCGACGCCTCCTGGGGGTCGGGGACCTGCTCCAGGACGGCCTTGAGTGCGTCGTGGGGGACCATCCCCCACAGGCCGTCCGAGCACAGCAGGATGCGGTCGCCCTCGACCACCTCCTCCGTGTACTCGTCCACGTCGACCGGCTCGTCCACCCCCAGGGCCCTGGTGAGGATGCTCTTCTGGGGGTGGTGCTCGGCCTCGGCCTCCGTGATCTGGCCCCGCTTCACCAAGTCGTGGACCAGCGTGTGGTCCTCGGTGAGTGCCTTCAGCTCGCCGCCCCGCAGGAGGTAGGCCCGTGAGTCCCCGACCTGGGCCAGGTGGACGCGGTTCCCCTCGAGGTACGTCGCGGTGATCGTGGTGCCCATGCCCTGGAGCGAACGGTCTCCGCGGGCCCGTTCCAGGATGGCGTGGTTGGCCCGGCGGACCTGTTCGGCCAGGTTCTGCCAGTCGCCGTCGCCGGCGATTGCCGACAGGACCTCCATGGCCACCGATGAGGCCACGTTCCCGCCCCTGTGCCCGCCCATGCCGTCGGCCACCGCGTACAGCGGCGGGACGGCGAGGTAGGAGTCCTCGTTCCGCCCGCGGGCCCGGCCCACGTCGGTGGCGGCTCCGACACGGACCTTCATGGCCGTCCCCTCCCGGTCATCGCTTCAGCTCCAGCGTGGTCCTCCCGATCCGGATCTGGTCCCCCGCGTGCACCTCCGCCGAGCCCTGCACCTTCTGGCGGTTCAGGTACGTGCCGTTCGTCGACCCCATGTCCTCCACGTACCAGGCGCCGTTCTTCGGGTACAGCCTTGCATGGAACTGGGAGGAGTATCGGTCCTCCAGCCGGACGTGGCAGGCCTCGGCCCGCCCGATCTGCAGCTGGTCCTTCAGCGAGTACGTCCCGGCCTTCTTCCCGTTCTCGGCCCGGACCACCACCGCGCCGGGGGACCGGCCGGGCTTGCCGGGCTTCGGGGCCCTGGCCGGGGCGGGGCCGGCGGCGGTCTGGGTGCCGGCGCCCCGCCGCCGCCCGCTCACGTCGAGGGCCACGGAGCGGATGGCCCGGAACACGAAGAAGTACAGCAGGGCCAGGAACGCGTACTTCAGGACGGCCAGGACGAACGGCGAGAACGTCTGAGCGAGGAGGCCCGTGAGTCCCGCCACCCTCAGGCCCTCCGGAACTCGAGCACCGTCCGCCCGATCGTGATGCGGTCCCCCTGCTCGAGTTGGCGCTCGCCCACCGTGGCCTCGTTCACCTTCGTCCCGTTCGTCGAGCCAAGGTCGGCCAGGACGTAGTGGCCGTCCTGGAGGCGGATCTCGGCGTGGCGGCGGGAGGCCCCGGGGTCCGAGACCACCACGTCGCAGTCCGACAGCCGTCCGATCGAGATCACCGGCTTGTCCAGCGGGTAGGTGGCCGAGGGCTGGCCGTTGAGGATGAGGTACAGCAGGGCCTTCCCCACCGCGCCCATCTCGCCGGTGAGCGGTCGATCAGGCCCCTCCACCAGCGAGGGGAGGCACCGGAACTCGCCGCGGCCGAGCTCCTCGTCGGTCTCGAAGGCGACCTCGGGGGGCCCCACCAGCTTCCATCCGCGGTCCGCCGCCCCCTCCCGGACCAGCTGGGTGAGCTCGGCGGCCAGGCGCTGCTCCGCCTGCTCGAACTTCGCGTGGTCCTCGGGGGAAAGCTGGAAGCGGTAGTGGTTGGGGACCCACACGTCGCGGACGCCGATGGTCTGGTTCGCGTCCATCTCCCGCAGGAGCCGCTTGGCCAGCTCGACGGGCTGGACGCCGGAGCGGAAGGCCTTGGCGAACAGGCCTTCGACCAGCCCTTCCAGGCGTCGTTCGAAGTCTCGGAGGATCGGCATTTCCGCAGGTAGGAGCCTCGGGCGGATTATATCCGGGGGGGTCGCCGCTCAAGCCTCGCCCGGAGGTCGCGGCCGGCGGGCCGCCGGAAACCGCCTGCTACCATGTGAAACCCACTCGGGCGAGTGGCGGAATAGGCAGACGCGCAGGATTCAGGATCCTGTCCGGGCAACCGGGTGGGGGTTCAACTCCCCCCTCGCCCACCCCCTCTGACCAGCGAGGCTGTATCTGCCGCAGGTCCTTGTCGGTCCGGGCGGAGCCCCCACGTGGTGACGCCGTGGTGACGCCGCCTCATTCGAAGCGATCTTGCACGAAGACCATGCGGCCGCCGCCCCGTATGCCTTCGCCATCGCGATGGTCTCCCGAAGGGTTCCTCCCCGCTGAGCGGTGACGACGATCATGCCGGCGCTCGGTGGACCCTCCAGCACAACCTGCCATTCCTCGGCGTGAAATCGGCTTCTGCGGTCATGCGACCCTCCTCTGGCTCGCAGGAACGACGCGCTCACGCATTGAGTTTGTTCGGATCTCCCGCTCTGCCGGGAGCGGGATCGACGCTCAGGCCCGGGGGGAGCCGGGGGGAGCACCGCCTCCGGCCGGAGGTCCGCCTAGCTGTTCCGTGCCGCCGGGGGGCCTCGTCGGGGAACCGGCAAGGACCGCCCGTCGCTCCAGGAACTCGTCTCGTGAGATCTCCCCGCGGGCGTAGCGTTCCTCGAGCATCCGAATGGCGCTGGAACCCACGGTAGGCCCGGCCCCCGGCCGATTCCTGACCAGGGACACGACGAGGACGACCACCAGCGCCAAGAAGGCGAGCCATACGAGACCCGCCACGATCCCCCAACCCGGGCCGCCCCAATACCCGTGGCCGATCATGGACGGCCTTCCAGGTCGCGTCGGATGCGCTGCAGATCCTCGGCGGTGATCTCTCCTCGCGCATA
>WNGB01010364.1_pt1 | contig 26109 bp, 18 predicted proteins | sample 5400681 | NCBI WGS metagenome assembly WNGB01 (sample SAMN13153367, study PRJNA577476) | soil metagenome | isolation source: 115 cm soil or saprolite under grassland replicate 2 | place: USA:California | collected 2016-06-15
CTTCCTCGTTCACACAAAAACGCCAGAAGACATCAGCTCCTGGTCACGCCCCAAGCTGATTCCCAATCGTTTCTATCCAGGCATTCGAGCCCCGAAGTTAAGGGTCAGCGATTCGGGCGTCTTATTGTTTTCATTCATTGAATCGGTCCGGTGAGTTGAACATAATGTAATCTTTCTTGACCGAAGACTGATTCATCCATTGGCTCCCACTTCGTAAGCTTCTTTTTGATGCTTTATGATGCCCGCAATCGCCGTGGCTTGCGCCACCAGATCGCGGAACATATCGAACAGAAGCGCTTGCGGCCCGTCGCACAACGCGCGTTCGGGGTAAGGATGAACGTCAACCAGCAATCCGTCAGCGCCGACGGCCACTGCGGCTCGCGCCATCGGGATTACGGTTTCACGATTGCCAGTGCTGTGGCTGGGATCGAAGACGAGATCGGCAGGTGTGACAGCCGCTGAGCCGCCGGGATCACCGACAGGTCGGGCGTGAAGCGCGAGTGGTCGCCGAAAGTCCTCACGCCGCGCTCGCACAAGATCACCTGATAATTGCCTTCGGACATGATGTATTCCGCCGCGAGCAGAAACTCTTCCAGCGTCGAAGACATGCCGCGCTTCAGCAGCACGGGCTTGCGGGCCTGCCCCGCGCGCCTCAACAGGCTGAAGTTCTGCATATTCCGCGTGCCGATCTGAATCACGTCGGCGTACTTTTCAACTAGATCGAGCGCCGGCTCGTCCACGGCTTCGGTCACTATACGCAACCCGAACGCGTCGCGAGCGTCGGAGAGAATCTTCAAGCCTTCTTCGGCCAACCCCTGAAACGCATACGGCGAAGTGCGCGGCTTGAACGCGCCGCCGCGAAACCATTTGCAACCCATCTCGGCCACGACCTCGGCGGTCAGCATAGTCTGCTCGCGCGATTCGACGGCGCAGACGCCGGCGATCATCGCGAACTCACCGCCGATCTCGGCCTCTCCGACTCTGATGACCGTCTTATCATGCTTCAGATCGCGGCTGACCAGCTTGTAAGGCTTCGTCACGCGCACGCATTCGGCCACGCCGGGCAACTCCGCGAACGGAGCCGGATCTACTGCGCCCTGGTTGCCGGTCAGTCCGATCGCCGTGCGATTTGCGCCCGGCATCGGGTGTGCTTTAAATCCTAGCGATTCGATTCTTTCGACGACGCGCCAGATGTCGGTCTCGGTCGCGTCGGGGTTCATTACGATGAGCATTAACGCAATCTCTCTTCCACTTCATCTAGCGACACAGTCGCCTTCTCGTTTTTGCAGGAATCGAGGAGAGCCAGGAACTCGTGGTTCTTTCTGAGCAACTCCATCTCTCCGGAAAAGTCATCAGCCGCGAACGCGAGACAGGCGCGAATGTCTTCGAGCGTCAGATCGGGGAATTCAGCCACGATCTCTTCAGGCGTCATTCCGCCTGCCAGATATTCCAGCACGTCTGTTGCTGTCATTCGCAAGCCGCGAATGCATGGTTTACCACTGCGTTTGTCCGGTTCGATTGTAATGATCCTCGTGTAATCCATAACGAGCTCCATCAAGGAGATATAATAACAAACAAGACAATACGGCTACACGGCTTTGATTATCGTTTCGGATCATTGGAAGATTTCAGAACCCATCGATCCGGATTTTCCTCTCCTACATATTCCTGTCTCGATATTGCCAACAGGAAAATGTAGGAGAGGAAAATCCGGATCGATGATTTCTCAAATCGTTCACTATGGCCGAAACTCAGATGGGATCAAACTTTTTTGCTCCTACGCTTGGTAAACTTCTCGGCATACACAAAAATACCGAGATTAAGTCAGCCAAGTCCCTTGCTTTACCACTTCCCAATCTTCGCTAGGCATATGATTTACAACCGCCTCCTGTTTCACTCGTCGTGTGGGCCGGGCCGTAGCTTCTCATTCAAATACCGCGTCAACAACCCGTACAAATGCCGCGTCGTGCCCGCGCCTTCGTAAATGCCGTGCGAGCGGTTCGGATAGGCCATCATCGTGAACGGCTTGTTTGCGGCGACCAGCGCGTTGATGAGCGCTTCGGTTCCCTGGTAATGGACGTTGTCGTCGCCCGTGCCGTGAACGACCAGCAATTGCCCTTTCAACTGACCCGCGAAAGCGATCGGCGAGCTTTGCTTGTATTCATCGGGGTGATCCTGCGGCAGGCCGCAATACCGCTCCTGATAGATCGTGTCGTAATAGCGAATGTCGGCCACCGGCGCGACGGCCATCGCCACCTGGTACAGATCGGGATAGCGGAAGATCGCGTTCAGGCTCGACGAACCGCCGCCGCTCCAGCCCCAAATGCCGATGCGCGTCGAGTCCACGAACGGCCATTTGAGAATGGCGCGGACGGCGTTGGCCTGATCTAGCGAATTGCGAATGCCCATCTTGCGGTAGATGGATTTGCGCCACGCGCGTCCACGCGGCGCGGGCGTGCCGCGGTTGTCCACGCTCATCACCAAATACCCTTGCTGCGCCAGCATCATGTGCCACATCTGATTCCGCCCGCCCCACGCGTCGAGCACAGTTTGTCCCCAGGGCTCGCCGTAGACGTGAAAGAGGACGGGATAACGTTTCTTAGGGTCGAAGTCGGGAGGCTTGAGCATCCACCCGTCAAGCTTGACCCCTTCGCCGATATCTACGCGAAAGAACTCCTGCGCGACTGGTTTGAGTTTGGCCAATCGCTCCTGCAGCTCTTTGTTGTCGATCATCGTTCGCACGGTCGCATGCTGCGGCAAACGAACAACATCGGTCGCGGGAACCTTGTTGAAGGCCGAATACATGTGAATCGCCAGATCGCCGCGCGGCGAAATGTCGTAGTTGTGCGTGCCCGTTTGATCGGCCGGGGTCAATCGTTCGACCTTGCCGGCGCCGTCGAGCCGCGCGCGGAAGAGGTATTTCTGCGTGGCGTTTTCGGGGGAGGCCGAAAAATAGAGCCAGCCATTCGGAACGTCCACCATTTCGACGCCGATCAGGTCGTAATCGCCGGGCGTGATGAGTTTGACTTCACGGCCGTCGCGCGAGACAGAGTAAATGTGTCGCCAACCGTCGCGCTCGCTAGTCCAGAGGAACCGTTTGCCGCCGTCGATCCATTCCACGTCGCCGCGCGCCAGCCCGCGTTTGTCCCAATCGATCGAACCCCAGGCGATGTCCACCCATGCGTCGTCTTTTTCGGTCAGGATCGGACGGACTTTGCCCGTGCGGACGTCGCCGAGCATCACGACGTCCGCGTTCTGCAGCCGGTTGAGCTGCTGAATGACGACCTCGTCGGAATTGGCCGCCCACTCCATTCGCGGCAGGTAGTCATTGCGCGGGTCGCCCGGAACGTCGAACCATTGCGTCTTTCCGCCCCCGCCTTCTTTGGATGCGCTGATGACGCCGACTCGCGCGGCTGAGTTCGTCTCGCCGGCTTTCGGGTATGGGAACGAAATGATCTTCGGATAGAGCTCGTCGGTGTCGTTGATCAACTTGAACTCTTTGACGCCGGATGAATCGAGTTGCCAATACGCGATCAGCTTCCCGTCGGGAGACCAGCGCCAGCCGTCGCGGCAGAAAAGCTCTTCCTCGTAGACCCAATCGAACGTGCCGTTGACCGTGTGTTGAGAGCCGTCCGAAGTCAGTCGCGTGACGCCGCCGTCGGCCAAATTCTCTATGTATATATTATTTTCGCGCACGTAGCCGACTCGCGTCGCGTCTGGCGAAAACTTCGCGAACATCAATGTGGACGGCTTCGCGTCGCCGCCCAGCTTCCGCAGTTTCGCGCCCTTCAGATCGAAGACCCAGTAATCGCCGCGGGTGTTCGACCGCCAGACGCGTTCGGAGTTTGTGAAGATGAGCAACCGCTGGTTATCGTCGCTGAGCGTGAACTCCTCGATAACAAGCGGCGACGAGGCGCCCGGGGGCGTCAGGTTCTGAGCCGAGACCAGAATCGTTTTTGCGCCGGTCGCGGCGTCGTATCGCACGATGTCCAGCGCGCCCTTGCCCGCCGCCGCCGGCTCCAGCATCAGGTATCCGCCGCCGTCCGATTGCCACTGATGCCAGCCGAGCGATTGCGGGCGATAAGTGAAAATCGTATCGAGGGAAAGGAGGCTGGCGTCGGTTTGTCTAGCCGGTTGCTGCGCGAAGAGGGGCGCGGCAACCAGCAGCGCGAACAGAATGATGGGAATCCGTCGAATTCGATTCATAGTTTCTTCTTCTTTCGTGTCAGTGGCTCATTGTATCGTCAAGAGCCTTACCAATTTGATGAAGCCCAATCACTGTACAATTTTCAATAGCCCAATGTAGATCTGTAACAACAGATCGTGCGGCTTTTCGATCAACGTCAAGTGATAATTCAGGTATTAGGCTTTCTATTTCCTGACTGATTACAAATAGCCTGGAAGACAGCGTATCAAGTTTCTCTTTTCTCTCTTCAGGTGTCATTGGATCAAGGAGGATTACAGCGCTTTGCGCTTGCATGTTCGGGCCCGGCGACCATTGAGCGTTTTCCTCCGGCCGCAGAGCGGCGACTGAATTTAGCCGTGTCCTTTAGGGCACGGTGGGATGCATAACAGATCTCCTAGTCGCGTCAGCGACGGTTGACCTTCGGCGCTTCAACCGTCGCTGACGCGACTACGTTTGTTGATGGGCCGGCCTTCCGCGCGCTAAAGCGCACGGCTAAAATCAAGAGCCGCTGACGCGGCTGAAAAACCTTGCCAGTTACGCCTCCGCCTAATAATAACGCGTATCCGATCCCGAAGACCCATTTGCAAACCGCTGTAAGTCAACGACCTCTTCTACATCTTTTCTGGCGTTTCAATTCCAAGCAGCGCCAGCGCCTGCTCCAACCTGCGCCGCGCCACATCGGCGACCATCAATAGAACGGTCTTCCGCTTTGCGTCAGACTCTTTGAGGATGTGGAATCGTTTGTCCTGATAGAAGGCGTTGAACTGATCGGCCAATTGAAAAGCGTATTTGGCCACATGTGTAGGCTCGAAAGAGTTCGCCGCCAGTTGCGCCACGTCATCCAATCGCGAAGCGAAGTAGACCAGAGACCAAAGGTAGTCGCCCGCCTCGCCGGAAAAGTAATTGGTGATCTCTTCGGCGGAGAGTTGATTGAAATCTTTGCGCGCGTCTTCCGCCGATCGCCCAAGCTCGGCGAAGATGTTGCTCGCGCGGCGGACGGAGTATTGCAGGTAAGGGCCGGTCTCGCCCCTGAACTTCAGGGCCTCTTCAAAATCGAAGGCGATGATCGAGGTGCGGGTGTATTTGAGCAGGAAATATCGCAGCGCGGCGACGGCGATCTGATGCGCGATCTTTTTCTGCCGATCGATGCCCAGGTCGGTGTGGCGCGATTGGACTTCTTTCAGCGCGTCGGCTTCGAGGCGGTCGATCAAATCGTCGGCTTTGACGCCCAAGCCTTTGCGTCCCGACATCCCGATCTGCTGGCGCTGCGCGTCGGCTTCCGACAGCTCCGCGCCCAACTCAGCGGCCGCGGCGGGCGTCAGCGTGACTTTTTCGTAAGCCAGATGGGCGCTGCGGGCGACGCGCTCGTCGTGATCGATCATCATCACGCCCTTTTTGACGTTGGCTTGCAGGTATGATTGGCCGACATCAATCACGTTCAAATAAGCCGTGCCGGCGCCGAAGGGCGGATGATCGGCCACGGCTTCGCTTTCGTCGCTCGTCGTGATCCAGACTTCGCGCCCGCGGTGGTCGCGGCGCAGCGGCTTGTAGTGAAAATCCAGTCCGAGCTTGCCAAGCTTCCAGAGGTGATAGGCAATGTCTTTCCCTGTATACATTACCGTCCCGTTCGACCGCACAATGATCTTATCCGGATCGTATTCCTCGTCGCCTTCTCCTCCTTCCCCTTTCTCTCCCTCTCCCGCTCTTTCTTCAGCTTTCATCACCCAGCATCCCTTGCTGCGACCTTTGGTCTCGAAAACGATCGCGCCCGAAGCTTTCAGCTTTTCAAAAGCGTGCGCCCAGAAATGAAGATGCAGAATCTCCTTTTCGCACGGCAGCAGGTCATAGCTGATGTCAAGACGCGACATCGTGTCCAGATGGTGATCGACGATCTTCGATGAAATGTATTCGGCGGCCTCGGCCGTGACGTTGCCGCCTTCTTCGATTTCGTGAAGCGCTTTTGCGCGGATTTCAAGCCGCGATTTATCTTCCTCGTACCAGGCGCCGACGCGGGAATACAGGTCCCAGCAGTAGTAATCGAAGCTCTCTTCTCGTTTCGCAACGGGCTTTTCGGCCAATGCTTTGATCTCGTCGAGCGACTTCTTTTCGAGATGTAGAAAAGCCACAACCACGTCGGCCACCTGCACGCCAGTGTTGTCGATGTAGTTATGGACCTCGACGTTCTCGCCTACCGCTCGCAGGATGCGGGCGATCGTGTCGCCGAGCACCGCGTTGCGTACGTGGCCGATGTGCGCGGCCTTGTTCGGATTGATCGCGGTGTGCTCGACGATGAGCTTGCCGGATTGGGGCTCCGGACTCTGGGATTGCGGATTGGTTAACTGGGCTAAGATTTGGGCGCGGTCGAGGAAGACGTTCAAATAGCCCGCGCCGGCGACCTCGACTCGCGCGACGCCGGGCATCGCGGTCAAACCTTCGGCGAGTTTGGTCGCAAGTTCGCGGGGATTCTTCTTGGCGCCAGTCGCGGCCTTGATGCGCTTCGCCAGATCGAACGCGATCGGGAAAGCCAGATCGCCGAGTTCGGTTCTGGGCGGAATCTCCGAGACGATTTCGCCCGGATCGATGTTGAAATTATCGCGCGCGAGCGCGATCAGTCGCTGTTTGATCTCAGCGGTGAGCGATGAGGACATCGTGATTACTTCCTTTTCATTCGTCTAGTGCTTGAAAAAACGACGCGCGGCGTGATATACACTCGATCAGCCTTTAATCATCAGGCGCGTTGGTGTAACTGGTTAACACGCCGCCCTCTCAAGGCGGAGAGCACGGGTTCGAGTCCCGTACGCGCTATCAGCGATCATATGAGGGCGGCTGACATCAGCCGCCCTTTTCGCTGTAAAGAAGTGATATTCCAATGCGGGGGGCTATTTTGGCAAGTCGGGCGCCGCTTAGCCACAGAGCCACAGAGCCACGGAGACGAAGAGAGGGAGAGATAGAGGGATGGAGGGATAGAGAGAAGGAGAGACAAAGAGTTGGGAGCGCATTTTCCCTCCGTCTCTCCGTCTCTCCTTCTCTCTGTCTCTCTCCCCCTCTCTCCGACTCTGTGTCTGCGGTGTCTCTGTGGCTATAAGCTCAACGCCTCTTTCACCAACCGCGCCTGCTCGAGCTGGTGAATTGTGTAAGACCCGGTCGCCGGGCTTGCGCTAGGCGCGCGCCCGACGTAGCGCAATTCCATGCGCCCGTTGACCAAAGCCTCCAGGCGCGGTCGCATGAAATTCCATCCGCCCATGTTTTGAGGCTCCTCCTGCGCCCAGAGTTCGAGACGCAGGATGGCGACGCGTCCATTGCCGCTCTTCTCGTGTTCGGTCATCAGGTCGTAATAGACCTTGCCGCTGCAAATGATCACTCGCTCGACGCCGCTCGGATCGCCCGCGTCGCCGATGACCGGATAGAAGCCTCCCTGGGTGAATTGATCTAGCGAGGAAGAGGCCTGCGGCAATCTGAGCAGGCTCTTCGGCGTCATCACGATCAGCGGCTTGGGCGGTTCCATCTTCGTTTGGCGGCGCAGCAGGTGGAAATATTGCGCGGGCGTGGTCGGGTAGCAGACCTGAATGTTGTCCTCGGCGCAAAGTTGCAAAAACCTTTCCAGACGGGCGCTCGAATGTTCAGGCCCCTGGCCCTCGTAACCGTGCGGGAGCAACGACACGAGGCCTGAAGCCTGTTGCCATTTGTCTTCGCTGGGGGCGATGAACTGGTCAATGATGACCTGCGCGCCGTTGGCGAAATCGCCGAACTGCGCCTCCCACAGCGTCAAACCGTCGTGCGCGATGACCGAATAGCCGTACTCGAATCCGAGCACGGCGGCTTCCGACAACGAGCTGTCGAAGATCTCGAAGCGCGCGCCGTTATTGCTCAACTCCGCCAGCGGGACCCACGGCTCGCCCGTCCTCGTGTCGTACATTACGGCGTGGCGCTGGCTGAACGTGCCGCGGCCGCTATCCTGGCCCGACAAACGCACCGACATTCCCTCCATCACCATTGAGCCGAAGGCCAGACCTTCGGCGAACGCCCAATCGACCGGCGCTTCGCCCGCGCCCATCTTCGCGCGGCGCGACATCTGGCCCACCATCTTCGGGTTCAGGTTGAATCCTTGCGGCACGACGCTCATGACGCGCGAAATCTCGTCCAGCGCCTCGCGCGACACGCCGGTCTCGATGATCTTCGAGCCGTCGGCTTCCGGTTTCGGTTCCGGAAGTTTCGTGACCTCTTTCTGGCGCGCGACGATCTCCTTGGCGCCGAGCATCGCGTTCTCGTAACGCCGCCAGAGCATCTCGATCATCTGGTTGACTTCTTCCTGTGTGACGACGCCCTCGCGGATGAGCTGGCGCGTATAAATCTCGCGCACGCCCGGATGTTCGCGGACGCGCTGGTACATCAGCGGCTGCGTATAACTCGGCTCGTCGGCTTCGTTGTGGCCGTGACGGCGGAAACCCACCAGGTCGATCACCACGTCCTTGTGGAACTTCATTCTGAAATCGAGCGCGATCTGCAACACACGCCAGGCCGCTTCGGTGTCATCGGCGTTGACGTGGAAGATCGGCAGTTGAGTCATCTTCGCGATGTCGGTCGAATAGATCGATGAGCGCCCGGCGGCGGGCGATGTCGTGAACCCGATCTGGTTGTTGATGATGAAATGGATCGTGCCGCCGGTGCGGTAGCCTTTCAAATCGGCCAGGTTCAACGTCTCGGTCACGATGCCCTGACCGGCGAACGCCGCGTCGCCGTGAATCAACACGGGCAGCGCGCGCCCGCGCGCCTCCTCCTTGCTGACCTGCAGCGCGTCCTGTTTGGCGCGAACCATCCCTTCGACGACCGGGTCGACGAACTCCAGGTGGCTGGGATTCGGCGAAAGCGTCAGCTTAACTTCGCGCCCGCCGGCCTCGCGCTCGGCCATCGCCCCTTGATGATATTTCACGTCGCCTTCGTCGGCGGGGAAGTTCGGATGCACTGTGCCTTCGAAAGAGGTGAATATGCGCTCGCTGAAATTTCCCAGCACGTTGGCCAGCACCGTCAAACGCCCGCGATGCGCCATCCCCATCACCACTTCCTCGACGCCCCGTTCGGCGGCTCCCTGAATCAATTGATCGAGAATGGGGATGATCGATTCGCCGCCTTCGACCGAGAACCGCTTCTGGCCGAGGTATTTCGTGTGCAGGAACTTCTCGAATTGCTCCGCCGCGATCAGTTTTTGAAGCAATTGTTTTTTGACTTCGGCGGGAATCGGTTCGGGGTCGCGTTCTATGCGGTCGCGTATCCATTGCTTTTGCTCTTTGCTCTGGATGTGGCGGCTCTCGGTCCCGACCTTGCCGCAGTAGTATTTGATCAGCATCCCCCAGATTTCGCGGAAGGTCGCTTCGTCCTTGCCGCCGAGGCCGTTCGTGAAGAACTTGCGATCGAGGTCCCAGATCGAGAGGCCGTATGTCTCGGCGTCGAGTTCGGGGTGCTCGTGGATCGGGACCATGTTGAGCGGATCGATGTCGGCGATGAGGTGGCCGCGCACGCGATAGGCGTTGATGAATTCGAAGATGCGCGCCTGTTTTTTGATCTCTTGCTGTTCGCGGTCGACGCCCGACAGGAAGGGATTCACGTCTACAGACCAGCGCAACGGCTTATAGGTGATGCCGATGTCCGCGAAGATTTCGTCGTAAAAGTTATGCTGGCCGAGCAGCAGTTCGTGTATGTTGGCGAGGAAGAGGCCCGATTCCGCGCCCTGGATGATGCGATGATCGTAGGTGCTGGTGATCGTGAAGACCTTGCTGATGCCGAGCTGCGACAGCGCCCCTTCGGTCATCGCGGCGTATTCGGGCGGGTATTCGATCGCGCCCGTCGCGATGATCGCGCCCTGACCGGCCATCAGACGCGGGGTGGAGGCCGCCGTGCCGATCGTGCCCGGATTGGTGAGCGAGATGGTCGTGCCCTGAAAATCGCTGACCTGCAATTTGCCGTCGCGCGCGCGTTTGACCACGTCCTGGTAGGCGTCGACGAATCGCTTAAAATTCATTCGGTTCGCGCCCTTGATGTTCGGCACGAGCAGGCTGCGCGTCCCGTCTTTCTTCTGCACGTCTACGGCCACGCCCAGGTTCACGTCCTTGCGGCGCACGCGATAGGCCGCGCCGTCGACCTCTTCGTAGCCGTCGTTCATCTGCGGGTATTTTTCGAGCGCCTTGATCATCGTCCACGCGATGAAATGCGTGTACGAGGTCTTGCCCCCGCCATGCGCTTCGAGATGGCGATTGACCCAGCGGCGATTCTCGTCGAGCACCTTGATCTGAATCTGGCGCGCCGAGGTCGCCGTCGGCACGGCCAGGCTCGACTCCATGTTCTCGACGATCTTCAGCGCGGGGCCGCGAATCGGAATTCGCTCGCCGTTCGTTGTTTCAGCGGGCGCGGGCGCCGGCTGCGCCGCCGGGGCCGCCGCCGCGGGCGCGGGGCGTTCAGCCGCTACCTGGGCCGTCGCCGCGTCGCGTTGTGATTCAACTTTAACTGAGCCGTCGCCGGCGAGGAGCGATTGGAAGTAATCGCCCCATTCTTCATCGACCGAATTCGGGTTGTGTTGGAATTGCCTGAGCAGGTCTTCGACGTATGTCGCGTTCGCGCCGAAGTCGTCGGCGATTCGGCTGGCGATCTCTTTGTAATCTCGCATAATTGGCGCCATTTGCCTCTCTGTCTTGTTTTTCCGGCTGATTTCGCCATGGTCTGATGATGGCCACGCGGCAAATCCTGCAAGAAACACCATCGTACAATAACTCCTCGTGTTGGCGCCATTGGCCGCTTTAAGGGATTGACCGGCGCGGGGCTTGCGTTTAGAGTTTACGCCTCTTCCGACGATGTAAGCTGAACTATGAACGATGATTAAAAGAAAACCGCCAGTAAGTTTTCCTCACGTCTCGTTCATCTGTCGTTTGTCATTCAGCGTTCAGCCTTTCATCGTTCTTCTTTCGAAATCTCTTTCCTCAACTAGGAGGTCTGAATGGCAAATCTCTTTGGTAGAAAGTCTATCGAGGCTTTGAAGGCCGAAGCGGCGGCAGGCGGCGAACACACTCTAAAACGCTCGCTCTCGGCATTGAATCTCACCACACTAGGCATCGGGGCGATTATCGGCGCGGGCATCTTCGTGCTAACTGGAAACGCGGCGGCGTCGAACGCCGGCCCGGCCGTTGCGCTCGCATTCGTTGTGGGCGGCATCGCGTGCGCCTTCGCCGGGCTGTGCTACGCGGAGATGGCTTCGACGGTCCCGATCGCCGGCAGCGCTTACACCTACGCATACGCGACAATGGGCGAATTCATAGCCTGGATCATCGGCTGGGATCTGATTCTCGAATACTCGCTCGGCGCTGTGACGGTCGCCATCGGCTGGTCAGGATATGTTGTGAGTTTCTTGCGCGGGGTCGGCATCATTATTCCGCCGGAGTATACAGCAGTGCCAGGCGCTACCTTGATCAATGTGACCCCGGAAGCCGCCGCCACGCTGCATATGGCCGCCGGGTGGACTGATTTGACCGGAGATATCAAAGACCTGTTTGCGAAATACGGAGTGGCGTGGGAAGGCTTTCAGACGGCGACAGGCGTGATTAATGTGCCCGCTATGATCGTTATTGCGTTGGTGACATTGTTGCTAGTTATTGGCATCAAGGAATCGGCCAATGTCAATAGTGTGATCGTCATCATCAAGGTCGCCATCGTGATCGTTTTCATCGTTGCCGGAATCGGTTATGTCTCGACCGCTAACTGGGGTGGTTCGTTTATTCCGGAAAACACGGGCGAATTCGGCAAGTACGGGTGGAGCGGAATCTTGCGCGCCGCGGGCGTGGTCTTCTTCGCTTACATCGGGTTCGACGCTGTCTCGACCGCGGCGCAAGAAGCGAAGAATCCCCAGCGCGACATGCCTAGAGGCATTCTCGCGTCGCTCGCAATCTGCACAGTGCTATACATCCTGGTTTCGTTCGTGCTGACTGGAATCGTGGAGTATAAACGGCTTGATGTGCCGGACCCGATCGCTGTCGGTGTTGACGCCATCGGCCTGAGTTGGCTCTCTCCTATCGTCAAGGCCGGGGCCATCGCCGGACTCAGCTCAGTGATACTGGTAATGCTGCTTGGACAGACGCGCATCTTCTTCTCAATGGCGAAAGACGGCCTCCTGCCGCCGGCTGTTTCGAAAGTCCACCCGCGATTCCGCACTCCATACATCACGACTATCATCACCGGCGTCATCGTGATGATTGCGGCGGGTACCGTGCCGATTGGAGATGCGGGCAAGCTGGTCTCGATAGGCACCCTTTTCGCTTTCGCCATAGTCTGCGTCGGCGTCCTCGTGCTTCGCATCACGCAGCCTGACGTTGAGCGCCCGTTTAGGACGCCTGCCGTGTGGATAACGGCGCCGCTCGGCGCGATATTCGCCATAGTCCTGATGGCCGGCCTTCCAGGCAAGACGTGGCTCCGTTTGGTAATTTGGATGGCGGTTGGGTTCTTGATCTATTTCTTCTATGGCGCGCGCAATAGCCGCCTTGCGCACGGCAAAAAACCGGTCCCGGCGGATTAACGGGAAAGGTCTCGCGGATAATGGAAACGGCGGCCCGACGCGGCCGCCGTTTTTATTCGCAGCTTTCGCTCCGCTAGAGCGGATTGCGATTGCGTGTATGGTAAAGAGCGCTCCGGTACGGTACCGGGAGCGGTAGCGACCGGGTTCGACGGCGCCCGGTCGCTACCGCTCCCGGTACCGTACCGCTTACATGCCGGCATTGGACAAAGCTGTAAACAGGGCGATTAAACAAATCGCCCCACGCCGTACACTCATTTGTTACCCGCTCTAAAGAGTGAACTGACAGCCGCAATGCATTTCTGACTAGCCGGCAATCGGCTGGAGCCGGCCTGACTACCAGTCGCCGGTGCGGTCCCAAGCGAAGGCTTTCAACTTCGCCAGCGTCTCCGGCGACAGCCTGCGGCCGTCCGAACACGAGATGTTGGCCGTAACATTTTTGGTCGAGCGCATGCCCGGAATCACCGTGCTGACGGCGTCGTGGCTGAGCGTGAAGCGCAGGGCCAACTCGGCCACGCTTCCCGCTTCTTCTCCCAGCAATGACTTCAAACGTTCGACGCGGTCGAAGACTTTTTGTTTGCGGTCGCCGCTGAAGAACCAGGATCGAAAATCGGTTTCGGGAAAGACGCTGTCGGGGCGGATCGCGCCTGTCAATCCGCCTTCGTCGAAAGGCACGCGCGCGATGACGCCGATGTTCAGCTCTTGACAGACCGGGTAAAGCTCATCCTCCGGCGCCTGTTCGAAGATGTTGTAGATCACCTGCACGGCGTCGATGTGGCCCTGGCGCAACGCCTTGACCGCGTTCCGGGGTTGATAATCGTTGAGCGAGAGGCCGAAATATCGAACCTTGCCCTGCTCACGCATCTTCAGCAGCGCGTCGATCCATTCGCTCTCATCCGTCCAGTTGTCGTGCCAGACGTGCAGTTGCTGGAGGTCAATCGTCTCGACGCCGAGGTTGCGCAGGCTCTGCTCCGTGCACTCGATGATGTAGTCATAGGTGAAGGCCTGACGGAGCGGGACGTCTCGCGCGGGCCATTCGCGGTTCTTCGGCGGAACTTTCGTGGCGATGTAGATTCGCTCCTTGCGCGAGCGCGCGACTTCGCCGACAAGGCGCTCGCTGTGCCCGTCGCCGTAGGCCAGCGCGGTGTCAATGAAGTTCAATCCCTGATCAATCGCCAGGTTCAACGCGCGGCGCGCTTCGTCGTCATCGCCGCCGGTCCATTGAACGCCGCCGATGCCCCATGCGCCGTAGCCGATTTCAGAGACTTCGATCCCGGTTCTTCCCAATCTGCGGTATTTCATCGTCGCTCCTTTAAGTGGTATCAATTGCCGCGCGATTTACTCATCACGCAGATTGGGTTGTCAAGATTCAAGAAAGTGTTTTAGCCACGAATGGACACGAATATTCACGAATCTCGTTCATGAGGTTGATAGGTTGTTTGTTTACTTTCAGTCGAATTTTATTCGTGTTTATTCGTGTCCATTCGTGGCTGACTCTCTTTTCTTCAAGGAGACTTCAAATTGAACATTCAAGACCTGCTCAAACTCGCTGGCGTCGCCATCGTCGTCGTCGGCCTTGCGCTGCGATTGCGCACGACGTTGGTCGTCATGGTGGCCGCGTTGGTGACCGGACTTGTGGCCGGATTGCCGCTCTTCTCGCATGAAGGATTCTTTCAACATCTGCCCTATCTGACAAAGCCCGGGCAAGCGGGCGTCATCAACACGTTGGGGAAGGCGTTCGCCGACAACCGGCTGGTGACGTTGTTCATCATCACGCTCCCGGCGATCGGGCTGGCCGAGCGGTACGGATTGCAGGAGCAGGCTGGGAACTTGATCCGGAAGATTCGCGCGGCTACGGTCGGGCGGCTGCAAATCATCTACCAACTCTTTCGCGTGTTGCACGGATTGATGGGCGTCCGTCTCAACGGCCACCCGGCGTTCGTGCGACCGTTGATCTTTCCGATGTCGGCCGGGGCGGCGCAGACGTCCGGGTCAGTACCGCGAGCGGTAGCGAGAGGGTCTTCCGTTGTGAGCGACCCTCTCGCTACCGCTCACGGTACTGATTCATTTGTGGCGGCGCGGGCGTCCGACACTGATTCCATCGAGAAGATCAAGGCGGCCAACGCGGCGGCGGAGAATTACGGTAACTTTTATGGCCAGAACCTGTCGCCGGTGCAGGCGGGTATATTGCTGGTTTACGGGGTGATGCAAGGGCTTGGGCTGACGGTCAGTGTCTGGGATCTGGTGAGATACACGATCCCGATCGTCGTCGCGTCAATCATTCTGGCCGTTATACAGTTCAGTCGGCTGGATCGCGCTCTGGGCAAGATGGCGGAGGCGAAGCGATGACAATCGGCTCTGTCTTCAGCCTGGAGGCTGTTTACGTGTTGACCGGCGTCGCGCTATTGATCTTCGCGTCGATGACTTTCGCCGACCGCACGAACCCACGGCGCCTGGGCAGCGGGCTCTTCTGGTTGACGCTCGGAATCATCTTCATGTTCGGAGGCGTGACGCCGCATTGGTTGACGGGGTTGCTGGTGCTGTTTCTGGTCGCTCTCGACGGATTCGGGCAAGTTGGTCGCGGGCGCGTCGAGACCGATCCGGTCGAGCAGGCCGAACACGCGAGGCGGCTCGGGAATCGCATCTTCATTCCCGTGCTCGCCATTCCGATCGTGACCTTCGCCTTTGCCCTGGTCTTTCGCTGGCTCGGGATGGACGCGAATCGCGGCGCTCTGGTCGGGCTTGGCTTCGGCGGTCTGGTGGCGATGCTCGCGTGTCTGAAACTCACCGGCAGCAACGCGCGCACGCTTATGAACGAGGGACGGCGATTGAACGAGGCGATGGGCGCGGTCAACATCCTGCCGCAATTGCTGGCTTCACTCGGCGTAATCTTCACCGCCGCCGGAGTCGGCTCGGTGATCGCGCAGGGAATTCAACAGATCATTCCGGCCAACAACCTTTTTCTGCTCGTGCTGGCCAACTGCCTGGGGATGGCTCTCTTCACGATCGTCATGGGCAATTCATTCGCGGCCTTTCCGGTGATCGCCACCGGAGTGCTGGTTCCGCTGATCATCAAACCGTTCGGCGTCAATCCGGCGATGGCGGCGATCATTACCCTGACCGCCGGTTCGAGCGGGACGTTGATGACGCCGATGGCCGCCAATTTCAACATCGTGCCCGCGGCGCTGCTCAACATGCGCGATCAGTACGGAGTAATTAAATTTCAATTGCCGTATGCGCTTACTATGTGGTCATTCCACGTGTTATTGTTGTGGCTGCTGATCAAGGTCTCCTGAGACGAATCGAATAACGTAGAGGTGAATAAATGAACACGAATCGCCGTCGCATTCGTTTATGCGCCGTGTCCGCCGCGCTGGCCGTCACTTTGACACTCCTGGCCGCCTGGCCCGATTTGCGGAACAAGGTCGCCGCGGCCGTCCTGTCGCCGGAGATCTGGCGCATCGCGCCGCCCGCGCCGAAGATCTCCGAAGCCGACCGCCTGGCCGAACTGCGCGCGCGGCGCGAAGATGTGATGAAGCGGATGGGCGCCAGTGGCGTCATGGTTCTATTCGGCGCCGAGCCTCGCGTCTATACCAACGACGTGGATTACCATTACCGGCAGGAGAACAATCTTTATTACCTCACAGGCGTCAAGCAGGAAGACGCGACTCTGGTTCTGATTCCGGGCGCGAAGCGGACCCGCGAGATTCTGTTCATCCCTCCGCGGGATCCTCGGAACGAAACCTGGCATGGGCATATGATGAGCGCGGACGAAGCCCGCGCGCGCAGCGGAGTTCAGGATGTGTGGGATAGCGACCTGCTCAGCGGGTTCCTGGCGTTTCTGGCGCCGCGATCTGAGCAGGCGATCGCCAAACGCGGCTCCGCGTCGAAACCCAACGAGCAATTGGCGGGGCAGTGGCAGAACGAATTCCAGACCTTGATCGAAGCTGTGAAATCGGATCAGGGCGAGATATATCTGCTCGCGCCGCCCACAAATCGCGATCTGCGCGAATACCGGCGGGAGTACGAATTCGCCGAGGCGATCAAGTCCGCGTCCGCCGGATTGAAATTTAAGTCGGCGTTCCCGATCTTCGCCGAATTGCGCCAGGTCAAATCGCCTTGGGAACAGAAGCTGCTTCAGCACGCCGTAGACGTCACCGCCGAGGCCTTCCACCGCGTCTTCGCCGTCGCCGCGCCCGCCATGCTTGAATATGAAATCCAGGCCGAATATGAATACACATTCCGCCGCCGTGGCGCCGACAACTGGGGCTATCCGTGCATCGTCGGCGCAGGGGCGAACGCCACGACGCTGCATTACATCACCAACCATGATCGTCTCGACGACGGCGACTTGCTGCTGGCGGATTGCGCCGCCGAATACGATCATTACTCGGCGGACATCACGCGCACCATCCCGATCAACGGCAAATTTACCAAGGAGCAGGCCGAGATTTACAACGTCGTCTTCAATGCGCAGACCGAGGCGATCAAACTCGCCCGCCCCGGTAACTTCATGCTCGGCAGTGACCCGAAAAACACCGTCAACGGGCGATCCGCGGAGGTGATCAAGGAAGGATTGCTGCGGCTCGGATTGATCACGTCGAAGGAAAACGACGAATTCAGGACGTGGTTTATGCATGGCACGAGCCACTGGATCGGGATGAACGTTCACGACGTGGGCGTCCAGGGGAGGGCGCTCGCGCCGGGAATGGTCCTGACGGTCGAGCCGGGAATCTACATCCGGCCCGACGCGCTGGATGTTTTACCTAAGACTCCACAGAACGAGCGATTCATCAAAGCCGTCCGTCCGGCTTTCGAGAAATACAAAGGCATCGGGGTCCGCATCGAAGACGACATTCTGGTCACTTCGGGCGAGCCGGTGAACATGTCGGGCGCGATCCCGCGCAAACTTGAAGACGTCGAAGCGACGATGGCAAGATTGAAACAGGAGTTGCGCAAATCGGGATGGCCGTCGGTGGCGAGTAGATAGTAAAGATTGGCGCCCTGGGGCGCCCGGATCAACCGGTCTTTAAAGTCAAATGAAGCGAAGACTAATTGACGTAAGCCACGAGATTGAGGCGGGAATGGTCACATATCCCGGTCTTCCCGCCCCGGTCGTCTCCGATTACCTGGGCCGCGAGGCGTCGCGCGGCAGGTACGCCGAGGGAACGACGTTTCAGATCGGTCGCATTGAATTGGTCGGCAACACCGGAACTTACATTGACGCGCCGTTCCATCGTTTCGAGGACGGAATTGATCTCAGCGCGTTGCCGCTCGAACGTCTGGCTGATGTCGAGGGGCTGGTGATAGACGCGACCGGACGAGACGACCGCGCGATTGATGTAGGATATTTTCGGGAATCGGACTTGCGAGGCCGGGCGGTTCTGATTCGCACCGGCTGGGACGCGCGCTGGCGGACGCCGCAATACGGCGAGGGCGCCCCGTTCGTGACCAGACGCGCCGCCGAATTGTTGGTAAAAGCCGCGCCGGCGCTGGTCGGCATCGATTCGGTGAACATTGACGACGCGCAAGACGGCTCGCGGCCCGCGCACACGCTGCTGCTCGGCTCGGGGATTCCGGTCGTCGAGCATCTTTGCAACCTGAATGAATTGCCCGCGCGCGGGTTCCGTTTTCACTGCGTCCCTGTGAAGTTTCGCGGTATGAGTTCGTTCCCGGTTCGGGCCTACGCCGTGATTGAGTGATTTGTATGTCCATAAGTCTCTACCTGCCGGAAACGCGATACGCCGTGGCGAGCCTTCCGCTCGAACATTACGGCGAAGCGGTCGCCTGTTTGCGCGACGCCGAGGGCTTCGTCTCGTTCACGCGCGACAAGGAGGAGATCACCCTGGTCGTCGCCGAAGAGACCTGGCGTAAAATTGCGCCGCGTTTTCCGGGCGCGGTCGCGCAGGAGGGACGACGGCTGATCCGGTTCGACACCGTGCTCGACTTTTCGGTGGTCGGCTTCATCGCTGAGATCAGCCGCGCGCTGGCCGAAGCCGACATCAGCATCCTGAGCATTTCGACCTATCGCACGGACGCAGTGCTCGTCCACGAATCGAGGTTCGACGACGCGGTCAACGCCATCAAACAGACGCTGGTGACTCTCAAATTTACCCACCTGGCTCAGCATTGAGGAATGTACAGTACCGGGAGCGGTAGCGACCGGGCGGGCGGCTGAACGGACCTCCCACGAAGGCGCCCGGTCGCTACCGCTCCCGGTACTGTACCGATGCTCATCAAACGTGAAGACTATGTCAAAAGAGAATCCAGAACTTGAAGGCTTGCAGAGCAAATCTGTTTACGCCTCGAAACAGTTGAACCGCACTTCGGCGATCAGCCCGCCTATCTGGCAAACGACGACCTTCGGCGCCGAGACGGCGGAAGATTTCGCCGAGATCGCCGTCGCCACGAAGCCGGCTGAGTTCTACACGCGCAACGGCAATCCGAACCATGCGATGGTCGAGGCGACCTTGGCCGCGCTTGAAGGCGGAGAGGCGGCCCAGGTCTTCAGCTCCGGAATGGGCGCGATCTTCGCCGCCATGGGATGTCTGCTCGAAACCGGCGATCACGTCGTGGCGCAGCGCAATCATTACGCCGGGGCGACGACGCTGTTGAAAGAGTTCCTGCCGCGATGGGGCGTCGAGATCACTTACGTCGATCAGACCAGCAACGACGAATTCGCCGCCGCCTTGCGCCCGAACACGAAACTGATCTACGTCGAAACTCCCGTCAACCCGCTGATGCAGGTCACCGACCTGCGCTTCATCGTTGAGTTGGCCAGAGGGGAATTGGCCAAAGGCCGGGGCGTCGTAACGATCTGCGACAACACCTTCGCGACTCCCGTCAATCAGCGGCCGCTCGAATTCGGCGTCGACGCGGTCATCCACAGCGCGACCAAATATGTCGGCGGCCATCACGACGTGACGGCGGGGGCGCTCGTCGGGTCGAAAGACTTCGTCGAACGCGTCTGGCGTTTCGCCCTGGTCGCGGGCGCCACGCTCAGCCCGTTTGACGGCTGGCTGTTGCTGCGCGGGTTGCGGACGCTGGGGCTGCGAGTCGAACGCCACAACCTGAACGGAATGACGCTGGCCAGGTTTTTGGAACGTCATCCGAAAGTCGCGCGAGTCTATTACCCCGGCCTCCCGTCGCATCCGCAGCATGACCTGGCCGGATCGCAGATGAGCGGATTCACCGGAATGCTGAGCGTCGAATTGCGAGGAGGCTACGCCGCCGCCGACAAATTCATATCCTCTCTCCGCCTCGCCACACGCGCCGCCAGCCTGGGCGGATTCGAGACTCTGGTCGTACATCCCGCCTCGATGTGGAGCCTTCAGCTTTCGCGCGAACTGAGAGAGTCCACTGGAATCAATGAAGGTCTGGTGCGAATTTCGGTCGGCCTGGAAGACGAGGTCGATATGCTGCGCGATTTCGATCAGGCCCTGGCGGAAGTTTCACAGAGAAGGAAAGAAAAAAGGAAAAAAGCGACGGGGGGAGACAAAGCGGCGCAGCGGTACTTCTTTCCTTCTCTGTGCCCTCTGTGATCTCTGTGGCTAAGCAAAAAAATAAGGAGAGACCTTTCAATCTCTCCTTTAGAAGGCTAGCTTTGCTGGGATGAAAACTTGGAAGACAATGGCGCTGGCACTCAGCCAGCGCGCGACAGTGATTAGTGCAAGACTGGCGTATCTATGCGGAATACGCTGATTTAGCGGAAAGAACGGGCGCGCAAAGGTGATACGGTAAGACCATTTTATCCAGAATTTCGTATGCGAACTTCAATTTTTCGTAGATTACCCCTGGGTACGCGTCGCTTCCAGCGCGCAGTCTCGGATAGTAGCCCCCTGAAGTCCCGTAGCGCGCTTGGGAGTTGATGCGCACAGGCGCAAGCGATAAACGAACAATCAGGCAAGGCGCTTCCGGAAGCGAATGGTTTCAATCAATCCGCCTTTTTCCGAGACTGCGCGCCGGAAGCGACGCGCGCCCGGGGATTTTTCGTAGACGGAGAGAAGATCGCCTCGGGCTCAGAGCCAATCCTGCGGCTTGAAATATGTCCAGGCTTCGGCTTCGGCCGAATCAGGCTCCGGTTTGTAATCGTAGACCCACCGGGCCAGAGGCGGCAGCGACATCAAGATCGATTCCGTCCGCCCGCGGGTCTCCAGTCCGAAGATCGTTCCGCGGTCATAGACCAGGTTGAATTCGACGTACCGCCCGCGCCTGATCAATTGAAATTCGCGCTCGCGTTCGCCGTAACTGTGATGTCGCCTGAGTTCGACAATCGGCAGATAGGCCGGAAGGAAAGCCTCGCCGACATCCTTCACGAAAGCGAAAAGCATCTCCATATCGCCTTGCAGGTAATCGAAGAAGATCCCGCCCACGCCTCGCGTTTCGTTGCGGTGTTTGATGAAGAAATATTCGTCGCACCACTTTTTGAAGCGGGGGTAATAATCGGGGTCGTGTTTGTCGCATGCCTCTTTGAACGCGCGATGGAAATGGCGCGCGTCTTCACGAAACGGGTAATAGGGGGTCAAATCGGAGCCGCCGCCGAACCATCGCGCGTCGCCTTTTTCGAGATAGCGGAAGTTCGCATGAACCGTCGGCGCGTAGGGATTGCGCGGGTGTAGGACCAGCGAGACGCCGGTCGCGAAGAATTCACGTCCCTCTCCTAATTCGATCTTTTTGGCGAATTCTTCTGGCAGGACGCCTTCGACGGCCGAAAAATTGACGCCGGCCTTCTCGAAGACCGCGCCTTCCTCCATCACGCGAGTGCGCCCGCCCCCGCCCCCTTCGCGCATCCAGTTGTCTTCGCGGAAGCGCGCCCCGCCGTCTACCTCCTCAATCGCGCGACAGATTTTGTCCTGAAGGTAAGAAAAGAATTCCTTGGTTTGTGATCTCATATCTGCTCTCTCCGTTCGAGAATTTTTGCGCCGCGATTTTGGCCCAAGTTGGCGGATTCGCCAATGCCGGCTCAGGCGGTACAGGCCGCCATAAAATACCTTGAGGATTGAGTGTACTGTACCTCCTGACGCCACATTATCCTCAAAGGATTTCTGGCGCGATGCAATGGCCCTATAGACCGATTTAAGCCCGACTTCATCGTCGTAAAAAAAGCTGTGGCTACCCACTTGACAAACCGCGTTGTGGCCCATATATTGCGAGACTTTGCGAAGCAGTAACTTCGCCCCATAGGTGGCGCTAGCGGGTTTTAGGGTGCAGAGGCGCCGCCGGGTTCGATGGAAGAGCGGGAAACGCGGCAGTTCCAGCGAATCTTTTGAGAAACTATTGTGGCGTCGTGATTCCCTCGTGGACCGAGACACGCGGCTTCCCGGCTGAGAGCATCCCCAATGGGGGCGCCATCGCTCGATAATCGCTTTAAAATTACGCCACAGAAAAACTCGGCGATTGGGACGCCATAATCTGCACGGCTTTCGCGAATATCCCAAAAAATATCACTGCTTTCGATCAGGCTGGCGATGTGTATGTCACAGGCGCGCGCGCTTTTCGGCGTTCGCGCCGAAGGGCGTTTGGTAAGGATTTCGACGCGCCCTCAAAGGAGGCGCGCCTCATTTGAGGAAAAGTCACAAGACTGAGTTATGCCGACAATTAACCAATTAGTTCGTAAAGGACGCAAGCGGGTCAAATACAAGACTTCAAGCCCTGCGCTTCAATCCTGCCCGCAGCGCCGAGGCGTGTGCGTGCAGGTGAAGACTCAAACGCCTAAGAAGCCTAATTCGGCCCTGCGCAAGATCGCGCGCGTGCGTTTGACCAACGGGATCGAGGTTACCTCTTACATCCCGGGCATCGGGCACAACCTGCAGGAGCACTCGATCGTGCTGGTGCGCGGCGGGCGCGTGAAGGACCTGCCGGGAGTTCGTTATCACATCGTGCGCGGCACGCTCGATTCGGTCGGCGTGGCTAACCGCAAGCAGGGCCGCTCGAAGTACGGCGCGAAGCGACCGAAAGAGGGCGCGGCCGGCGCGGCCGCCAAGGGGGGCAAGAAGAAATAGTCCCGGGTCAGCGCCGCGAGCGGCGCCGAGCGGTTCTACCGATTGAGAAGTTTACTTATGCCTAGAAGAAGAGAAGTCCCAAAACGCGAGATTCTGCCCGACCCGGTTTACAACAGCCCGCTCGTCGCCAAGTTCATCAACACGATGATGTGGGACGGCAAGAAGTCGGTGGCCGAGGGCATCATTTATAAGGCTCTTGACAAGATCAAGGAGCGTTCGCAGGAAGACCCGTTGAAGGTCTTCAAGAAAGCGATCGAGAACCTTCAACCGAAGGTCGAAGTCAAATCGAAGCGCGTCGGCGGCGCCAACTATCAGGTGCCGGTCGAAGTCAACGCCACCCGCCGCGTCGCCCTGGCGATGCGTTGGCTGGTGGCTTACGCGCGTGACCGTGGCGAGAAGACAATGGTCGATAAACTCGCCGCCGAAATTATGGACGCCGCGTCGAGCAAAGGGAACGCGGTCAAGAAGCGCGAGGACGTGCATCGAATGGCTGAGGCCAATAAAGCGTTCGCGCATTATCGCTGGTAACCGATAGTGGCGCGGGCTTTAGCCTGCGCAGGCTAAAGCCCGCGCCACTATCGCTGGTAACCCGCGACATATTGAAGACGTACAGACAGAAGGAGAAGAGGAGTACAGGCGTTTTCCATTCGCCGTAATACTGCAAATGGAAAATGTAGAGAGGTTTTATGGCAAGACAGGCGCCACTCAGCAGGTTCCGCAACATCGGGATCATGGCTCACATTGACGCCGGTAAGACGACGACCACCGAACGTGTGCTTTATTACACGGGCGTCTCTTACAAGATCGGTGAGGTGCATGAGGGCACCGCGACGATGGACTGGATGTTGCAGGAACAGGAGCGCGGCATCACCATCACTTCCGCCGCGACGACCTGTTTCTGGAAGCGGAACGGCGAGGAATACAGAATCAACATCATCGACACGCCCGGGCACGTCGATTTCACCATCGAGGTCGAGCGTAGCCTTCGTGTGCTCGACGGCGCGGTCGCCGTGTTCGACGCCGTGGCCGGCGTTCAGCCGCAATCTGAGACGGTCTGGCGCCAGGCCGACAAATACAATGTCCCCCGGATAGCTTTCATCAACAAGATGGATCGCCCCGGGGCCGACTTCGATCATGCGGTAGACACCATCCGCAAACGACTGGCGGCAAACCCGGTCTCCGTCCAGATGCCGATCGGCGCCGAAGACCGGTTCAGAGGCGTGATCGACCTGATCGATATGAAATCGATCTTGTGGAAAGACGAGACCAAAGGCGCCGAATACGTCGTCGAAGAAGTCCCCGGCGATTTGAAAGAGCCCGCCCGGGCCGCGCGCGAGAAGATGATCGAAGTCATCGCCGACGCGGACGACGAGATCGCGACGAAGTATCTGGAAGGCTCCGAAATCGGCGCCGCCGACATCCGCGCCGCGCTCCGCCGCGGCTGCATCGCCATCAAGCTCGTGCCCGTCGTTTGCGGCTCGGCTTTCAAGAACAAAGGCGTCCAGCCGCTGCTCGACGCCGTCATCGATTACCTGCCTTCGCCGATCGACATCGCGGCGGTCCAGGGAGTCGACATGAAAGGCAAAGAGGTCGAGCGCAAGGCCGACGACAAGGAGCCGTTCTCGGCCCTCGTCTTCAAGATTATGGCCGACAAGCACGTCGGCCAGCTTTCGTTCGCGCGCATCTACTCCGGCGCGCTCAAAGCGGGCTCGTACGTCCTCAACTCGACCAGAGGCTCCAAGGAGCGCGTCGGGCGCATCATGAGGATGCATGCCAACAAGCGCGAGGATGTGGACGAGGCCTACGCCGGTGAGATCGTGGCGGTCGCCGGCATCAAACAGGTCACGACCGGGGACACGATCTGCGCCGAATCGCATCCGGTGATCCTGGAAGCGATGGAGTTCCCGGCGCCGGTGATTTCGCTCGCCATCGAGCCGAAGACCCGTCCGGATCAGGAGAAACTCGGCATAGCGCTCGGCCGCCTGGCGCAGGAAGACCCGTCATTCCGCGTCACGACCGACCAGGAGACGAATCAGACGATCATTTCGGGAATGGGCGAACTCCACCTGGAAATCATCGTCGACCGCCTCAAGCGAGAGTACGGAGTCGAGGCCAACGTCGGCAAACCGCAGGTAGCTTACCGCGAGACGATCCGCAAAGCGGCCAAGGGCGAAGAGAAGTACGTCCGCCAGACCGGCGGCCGCGGCCAGTACGGCCACGCCGTGTTGGAGATCGAGCCGAATGAACCGGGCGCAGGTTTCGAGTTCATCAACGAGATCGTCGGCGGAGTGATCCCCAGAGAGTACATCCCGGCTGTCGAAAAAGGCGTGGTCGAAGCGATGGAAGGCGGCATACTGGCCGGATACGAAATGGTGGACGTCAAAGTCCGGCTGGTCTACGGCAGCTTCCACGAAGTCGACTCGTCAGAAATGGCGTTCAAGATCGCGGGCTCGATCGCTTTCAAGAACGCCGCCAGGGCGGCCAGCCCGGCGCTGCTCGAACCGGTGATGAAGGTCGAGGTCGTTACTCCCGAAGAGTACATGGGATCGGTCACCGGCGACATCAACTCGCGGCGCGGACGAATCGAGGGAATGGTCTCGCGCACCGGCACGCAGATCATCACCGCGATGGTTCCGCTCGCGGAAATGTTCGGCTATGAAACCGATCTTCGCTCGATGACGCAGGGCCGCGCCTCCTCGACGATGCACTTCCATCGCTACGAGGAAGCGCCGAAGAGCGTGAGCGAGGAGATCATTGCGAAAGTTCAAGGAGCATCAAAGTAGCTAGGGGCGTTCAGGTCGCAATGAACGATGCCCAGAAACAATGAGGGAGTGGGGCGGACTAAAGTCCGCCCATGAGCCGGGCGGACTTTAGTCCGCCCCACTCCCTCAGAGGAGATTTAGGAGCGACATAAATATGGGGAAAGAGAAATTTGATCGCACCAAGCCGCACGTCAACGTCGGCACCATCGGCCACGTCGACCACGGCAAGACCACTCTCACGGCGGCCATCACCAGGGTGCTGGCCAAGAATAATCCGAAGATCCAGTTCCGCAGCTTCGACTCGATCGACAACGCCCCCGAAGAGAAGGCGCGCGGCATCACCATCGCCACCGCGCACGTCGAGTACGAGACCAAGAACCGCCACTACGCGCACGTCGACTGCCCGGGTCACGCCGATTACGTCAAGAACATGATCACAGGCGCGGCCCAGATGGACGGCGCCATCCTGGTCGTGGCCGCGACCGACGGCCCGATGCCGCAGACCCGCGAGCACATCCTGCTGGCCCGCCAGGTGGGCGTGCCGGCCATGGTCGTCTTCCTCAACAAGGTGGACGCGGTGGACGACCCCGAACTGCTCGACCTGGTCGA
>WNGB01003164.1_pt1 | contig 26107 bp, 24 predicted proteins | sample 5400681 | NCBI WGS metagenome assembly WNGB01 (sample SAMN13153367, study PRJNA577476) | soil metagenome | isolation source: 115 cm soil or saprolite under grassland replicate 2 | place: USA:California | collected 2016-06-15
CGCACCGGGCGGCCCTGGTCGGCCAGGGCGCGGAGAATCGCATGGCGGATCCACCAGGCCGCGTAGGTCGCCAGCCGCACGCCGCGCTGCGGGTCGAATTTTTCGATCGCCTGCAGCAGGCCGACGTTACCCTCCTGAATGAGATCCATGAGCGACACCCCGCGCCAGGCATACGGACGTGCCAGTGACACGACCAGCGGCAGATGCTCCGCGATCAGGCGCTGGCGCGCGTCCTCGGCGGTGGCGATGGCCTCGTGCAGCCCCGCGCGCTCCGTGTCGGTCAGCGCCGCGTCGTGCAGGCGCTGGCGCGCGGTACGGCCAGCCGCGATCCGCTCGATCAACTCCCGCTCTGCATCCGCGTTCAGCGCGCGCCGGGCGGGTATCTCGCGCAGATACGCGTTGAACAGATCATCGGGCGACACAGCTTCATCTTGAAATGGCATGACCACTCCTGCACCCGCGGAAACGGCACCTACACGTAGCATACAAGCGTGGTGCCGCGGGCGCATCGGGCACCTGGCGATCATCGGCGCCGGCCATGTGGCGAGGTAGCGCCTGGCGACATGGGCAGGCCAGTGTCAGCTGCGGTCAGCGCGCGATGGAGCATCGTGTGGCAGCAAACCAACCGGCCACACAGTGCGAACCGATGAAGATTCGGTGTGGTTCTCCCCATCACCGAGCAAGCAGACGCCGGTGTGCCAAGCGACGCCGACGTGTGCGCCCAGCGCGAAACGCAGCGCTAGCAGGACCGCTGGGCCTTTGTCGATTCGATCAACGACTCCTTGAGCTCCCAGAGATGCTGCGTGAGCGAGACGTGATAGAGATGCGGGTTGATCAGCCGCTTGACGCCTGGGTCGAGCCGTTCCAGGTCGCGGGCGCGCACAGCGCGCATCTCCTCGATCGACGGCCGATCATCCGTCAGCGCACCTTCCCGCAGCACCTCGACCAGGAGCGGTTCGATCGCCGAAAGGTCATCCTGGGTTAAGGTGCGCGCCTGCTTGGGATCCGCCGGGTGGTGCAAGTTGATCCGCTCCATGGCGCGCGGGTCTTCGTCGTGCAGGCTGAGCAGATCGGCGGTGGCGTGGCCCCGCCGATCGTACAGGCGCCAGACCTGCTTCTGGCCGGGGGTGGGCGTCTTGTCCGGCGAGTCCGACAGCTTGATCGCCGGCGCCCACCGGCAGTCGTCCGCGCGCACCGCGACCAGCTTATAGACGCCGGCCAGCGCCGGCGCGCCCCACGAGGTGATCAGCCGCGTGCCCACCCCGTACGCCAGGCGCTTGAGCAGCTGATCGGGATCGACGCCGTAGCGGGCCGCCTCGGCGCTGATCTGGGTGCTGATCTGCCAGATCACCAGCTCATCCAGGTTGCTGGAGAGCACGATCGAGGTATCCGGGAAGCCAGCGTCGTTCAACATCCGGGCCGCCTGGATGCTCAGATACGCCAGGTCGCCCGAGTCCAGCCGGATGCCCACCGGCTGGTGGCCGGTGCGGCGCAGCCCCTCGAAGACCGTGATGGCATTTGGGATGCCGCTCGCGAGCGTGTCGATCGTATCGACCAGCAGCAGGCAGTCGTCCGGATAGAGATCGGCATACGCGCGAAACGCTTCCAGCTCGCCCATGCCCAGCGCCATGAACACCTGGACCATGCTGTGCGCATGAGTACCTTTCGGGGGATAGCCCAGCACATGCGAGATGCCCACATTGGAGCTGAAGTCCGCGCCGCCGATCAGCGCGGCGCGGGTGCCAGGATTGGTGCCCGGCCCCTGCGCCCGCCGCGCGCCGAACTCCAGCAGCAGCTGGCCGCGCCCGCTCTCGCGCACCCGCGCCGCCTTGGTGGCGATCAGGGTCTGGTAATTGAGCATGTTGAGCAGCGGGGTCTCCAGGATCTGCGCCAGCGCCAGCGGTCCCTGGACGACGGTCAGCGGCACATGTGGATGGACCACGCGCCCTTCGGGGATGGCGTGGAGGGTGAGGCCGTCGAAGCTGCCGTGGGAGCGCAGCCAGGTGAGAAAATCGTCGTGGAACACGCGGGCGCCGGTGCGGCCGGCCTGACTGCGCAGGAGATCGATGTCTTGGTCGCGGGCGTGGGCACGCCGCATCCAGTCCAGCAGCCAGGCCAGGCCGGCGTTGATACAATAGCCGGCCCGGTGTGCGCCATAGTCGGGATAATCGCGGAAAAAATGGTCGAACTGGACGTGCCGCTCGTGCAGGCCCACGCGGTAGTAGAGCTGGGCCATGGTGAGCTGATACTGGTCGGTGAACAGGAAGCCTTCGGCTGTTCGCTGATCGGATGGTCGCATCACAACAGGTCCTCCCGCGATCGACGCGTTCGCTCCTCATCATGCGTCTCGCATTTCATACCCATCCCGAGTGCGTGCCGTCGCGGGCGTGAGGTAGCGTTCGAACCACTCGCGCGCCAGCTGCGCCACCTCGTCCAACGCGCCGGGCTCTTCGAAGAGGTGCGTCGCCCCAGGGACGATCACGAGCTGCTTTTCGCAGCGGAGCTGCGCCAGCGCCGCCTGGTTCAGCTCGATGACGGGCACGTCGTTTCCGCCCACGATCAGCAGCGTGGGCGCCCGGACGCGCGCCAGGGCCGGACCGGCCAGGTCGGGGCGCCCGCCCCGCGAGACGACCGCGCCGACCACCTCGGGGCGCTCGGCCGCCGCCACCAGCGCGGCGCCAGCGCCGGTGCTGGCGCCGAAGTAGCCGACCCGCAACTCGCGCGTGGCCGGCTGCTGCGTGAGCCAGTCCGTGGCGGCGATCAGCCGCTCGGCGAGCAGGCCGATGTCGAAGCGCAGGTGCGCCGTCCGCAGGTCGATCGCCTCTTCGTCCGCGGTGAGCAGGTCGACCAGCAGGGTCGCCAGCTTCGCCTGGTTGAGCAGCCGCGCCACGTGGCGATTGCGCGGGCTGTGCCGGCTGCTCCCGCTGCCGTGGGCGAACAGCACGACCCCACGGGCCCCCGCGGGCAGGCTCAGGTTGCCCTCGAGCAGCACCGATCCCGCCGCGATGCGGACCAGGCGCTCTTCGCCTGCCCATGCCACAGCTCTCTCCATTGGTGTCGCTCCTTTCTAGAACCGCGATCTCCACGAGGGTGACCCTTAGCGCGCTTTCAGCGCAGCGATTGGGGATTAGCGATTGGGAATCATCCGTCCGAGTCGCCAATCGCCAATCCCGCAGACCGTGTCTGGAATTGCATTGGCGCTCGCCCATGGCGGTGCGGACACGGGCCTCGGGGCGTCGCCGGCCATCTCCTGGCGCGTGACCTTCTCGCCATGCGCCGTTGTCTTGGCAGAGTCGAGGACCGACGATCGCCGCATCAAGCCATCGTCCAGCGCGCACTCCGCGGGCACGCCGGCGCGTCGCGCCGCCCGGCCGGGCGGGTACGCCCCCGAGTTTTCGATCGTGAACGCATCGATCACGTCGACTGCCCCACCAGGATGACCTTGCGCCGACCAGCGGCTGCCTTGGGAACGTGAATCTTCAAGATCCCGTTTTCCAGCGTGGCTCGCACGTTGTCGGTATCGATCTCCACGGGGAATTCGAAGAGCCGGGACAACGGCTGTGCCGGTTGTTCGCGCTGGATATATCTTCGGCCGGTATCTCCCTCAGCCTGCTGTGGCTTGGTAGACACCGTCAGGCTCTCGCTGGTGGCGTCGATGATGATCTCCTCGGGCTTGCGTCCGGCAACCGGGATCTCGATCACGTACGCATCGCCGTCCACGGTCTCGTAGATATCGGCGGTGAGCCGTGGCGGGGGCAGGGCTGGCAGCATTGGCCTGGGCACCCAATTCCATTGCTGTATCATGTGATACCTCCGTTTATAATCGTGTTTTTGTCCATGAAGAGCATCGTGTCTCTTTCACTTACACCGCGAAGGGGAACGTCTCCGGCACCTCGCCCGCCTCCCATTCGGCGCTGCGCTCCAGCGGTTCGACCGCCCGCGTCTCATCGAAGTGCAGCACCGCGTCGAACTGGTCCGCCAGCCGCGCCCAGAAGTAGTGGCTCGCGCGCTCGGTGTCGGGACGGTAGATCACCCCGATCGCTCGTTCGAGCCGGGGGCCGCGCAAGCCCTCCGTCGCCTCGCCGCCATCGCGCACGGTCAACAGGAAGCGCGATATGCCGGTGTCGTGGAACAGCGCCTCGTAGCTGCCCGCCAGCGCCGGCCGGACCTGCTTGCGCTCGGCCGGCGCGCCCCAGTCCGAGGCGGCTGTGACCGTGCCGTGGTGCGTGGTGCAGCCGACCAGCACCGCGTCGTGGCCGTACCGCTCGCGCACCAGCTGGCCGACGTTCAGCTCGCCGCGCTGACCCATCTCGGTTGCCCGCGCGTCGCCGAGGTGCGAATTGTGCTCCCAGACGGCGACCTTCGCGCGCCCGCCCTGCCGATCGAGGTGCGCTATGAGTGCCTCGAGCGTTTCGACCATGTGGCGGTCGCGCAGGTTCCACGACGACACCTCCGCGAGGAACATCGAGCGATAGTATGCCTCGGCGTTCTTGACCAGCCGCGCGTTCTGCTCGGCGTAGAACAGCGCATCCTCGGCCACGCGACCATCGCGTCGCGCGTACTCCATGGCCCGGCGTTGCAGCTCGAGGAGCTGGCTGACGACCTCGGCCTCGCAGGATTTGGCAAGGCCGGAGCTGGTCAGGAACCCGTAGACCTGGGTGTCCGCGCCGAAGTGGTCGAAGCAGGCGTAGCGCGCGCGGGCCCACTTCGCCGCAGCGGGATCGACCGTTTCCAGATAGCGCAGCACGGCCTCCATCGAGGCGCGCAGGCTGTAGAGATCGAGGCCATAGAAGCCGATCTTGGTGGCGCCCGGCGGCAGCGTGTCGTTGTATGCGCGCAGCCAGTCGACGAACTCGACCACGACGGTGTTACGCCACATCCAGGTGGGGAAGCGCCGGAAGTCGGCGAGCGCGTCGATGGCATAGACGTCGTCGCTCAGACCGCGCACGTAGCGGTTGACGCGCTCGGCATCGGGCCAATCGGCCTCGATCGCGACCGCTGTGAAGCCTTGCTCCGTGATCAGCCGCTTGGTGATCTGGGCGCGCTCATGGTAGAACTCGTGCGTGCCGTGGGACGCCTCGCCGAGCAGCACGCAGCGCGCAGCGCCGATCCGCTCGATCAGCGGGTCGTAGTCGGCCGCTGCGCCGGTCAGCGGGTGCGCGGCCTGGCGCACCGCCTCCAGACGTGTGACGTCGATAGTATCTTGCATAGTTTCCCTCCTTTGGGTGCTGATGCGCGCGTTCAGACCGCACGCGCCGCGACCTGCTCGCCCGCGCGGGCGAGCAGGTCACGCACCTCGTCGTCCGTCGTCTGTGAGAAGTCCGCATACCAGAGGCCGACGGCGTGGAACGGCTGGGGCGTGGCGGCGCAGACGATGTCGTCAACCTCCCCGCTCAGCTCCGCGCAGGTCTCGGGCGCTGCGATCGGAACCGCCACGACGATGCGGGCGGGCTGCTGCTGGCGCAGCGCTTGAACGGCGGCGTGCATCGTGGCCCCGGTCGCTAGGCCGTCATCCACGAGTATCACGGTCCGCTCACGCACGTCGGGGGGCGGACGATCGCCGCGGTAGAGGCGCTCGCGCCGCGCCAGCTCCTGCTGCTCCTGTGCGGCGACGGCCTCGATCACCTCGTCCGGGATGCGCAGCGCGCGTACGATCTCCTGGTTGAGCACGCGCACGCCGCCACTCGCGATGGCGCCCATCGCCAGCTCCTCGTGGCCAGGGACGCCCAGCTTGCGCACGAGAAAGACGTCCAGGGGCGCGCCGAGCGCGCGGGCCACTTCATAGGCGACGGGCACGCCGCCGCGCGGCAGCGCGAGCACGAGCACGTCCGGGCGATGGGCGTACGCCGTGAGCGGGGCGGCGAGCAGCCGGCCCGCTTCGCGGCGGTCACGAAAGGGTAGTCGTATCATAAAAACCTCTTGCGTATCTCCAATCGCTGCCGGATTCGTCCGGCAGGGCTGTTGTAAGCCAGCCACACTACTCGGAGGCAGTTTCGGCTGTCGCGCCAGAGTAAAGCCGCCGGCTTTAGCCGTGCGGTAGCTTACCGCATCGTCTCCTTGTCCCGCGCGCTGTCCTCCGGTGGCTGGCCCTCCCGCAGGCCGAGGATCCGGCGGTGCCGCAGTACCTCACGAGCGACGCCCGGCGAGCGTCGCGAGCATACGCATTAGTCGTTTACAGCGATCGCCTGCTTCATAGCGTCGATCATCCCATGCAAGTGGGCGGCGGCGTTTTCGATGTCATAATATTTGTATTGTCCGGCCCGGCTTTCGGCCGACAGCACGCCACAGCGGTGGACCTGCTCGAAATCGCCATACGGGAACTTATAGTGGCTTTTGGTCTGCTCGGGTTCCTCGTCGTCGATCCCCAAGTACCATTTGCCGTATGCATCCCATCCGTGGCGACGGAGGAACTCGTTCTCTTGCTGCGCGGACGGTTGGTGTTCGCTCCACGCATCGCGATCGTCGACGACCACGTGTCCTGCGTTGATGAGTTCTTTAGCATGGTCAAAGGCGCTGTTGTGTAGTTTCACTGCCATGGCTTGTTACCTCCTTTTCTCATCATCCACGAATCACGGTTCGGGCGCGTACTGAATGTCGTCCACCACGGTGCGGAAGAACTCGAATTCGCGATCGGTTCCCGCCCACCACGACGCGCGAATCTGCGAGGGGACGGTGTAGTCACCGAAGGTTCGCTCCGCTCTTTGGGCGAAATAGCTTCCAGAGCCAGTCGGACAGGAGCCACACGAACGTCCCCGCAGCGTTCCGGCCGATCGGTCGCACCCGCGTGTTTTGAAACGCCGCCAGGCGCCATGCGCCGTCGTGTTTCGTGGCGACGAGGGTCTGGATGGAGTCGCGCTCGGGTGCGGGGGCTGATTTCCCGCGCATCACTGTTCCACCGATCGCCTGCATCAGGGCGACATCGGGACAGAGGAACCGAACGCTCGTGACCGTGCCGACGAGCCGCGTCCCCTTGAGATAGGTTTCAAAGAGTGGTTGATGGAACCGCGCGATCTCCTGGCACCCTTTGAAGTGCGTTCCATCGAACGCGATGAAATCAGCATCCTCGGCGAAGGGTGCGGCGAAGGCCTCGCCACTGCCCTGGTTCCAGCCGTCCATCATCTGCTGATAGAGCGCGCGGACAGCCGGCTCATCAGGCGCTTGCGCGTTTACTGGCCGGGATGGCTCGGAGCGCTGCACAACCGTCTCAGTTGTCGACATCAGATTTCGCTCCTTTCGTCTCTGTTAGTCAGGTACCAGCAGGTAGCACGTGGAATGCCACAGCGCGGGGAGGCGCACCCGATTGGTTCTTCTTAGGGTCACGTCTGCCCAACGTTCCTCTGGGAGCGGCGATGATGGCCTGCGGCTCAACAAGAGCGCGCGCGGCCCAGCAGGAAGCTGCCAACGTCTGCGGCGGGACAGCACGGGGCGGTGCAGCCCAACAGTGTCTGGCCCACGGCTGCCGCTCGATCTCCAGGGGCGGCGCGCCGGCCAGTGCCAGCACGCCGCCAGCGGCAGCGCCCGCGCGCTCCCGCGCTATGGGACGACGGTGATGTGATTCTCGACCAGGGTGACGCCGGGGGCGCGCCAGGCCGCGCGCTCGGCTTCCTCGCGCTCGGCCCACGCGCGCACGCGCCCGCGCAGTATGACCTTCGAGCCGTCGGTCTCGACCGTGATACGCTCGGCGTCCAGCTCGGCGGCGCGCCGCAGCGCCTCCTCGATCTTGGCCCGAATCTCCGACGGTGCGACGCGCGGCTTGACGGTGATCAGGTTGATGACACCCTTGACCCCCATCAGGTAGCGCACGGCTGCCTCGGCCGCTTCGCGCTGATACTGCCACTCCAGGTCGCCCTCCAGGGTGATCCAGCCGTCGCTCACCCGGATCTTGATCCGATCGTGCGGCACACTGCTGTGCTGCTCCAGCGCGCGCACCGCCGCGCGGGCGATGTCCTCATCGGTGCGCTCACTGCTGGAGGGCAGCTTGACTTCCAGCTCGTTGACGACCGCCTTCACACCGGCGACGCGCTTGGCGGCGCGCTCGGCCTGATAGCGCTTGGTGTAGCTGTCCACAGTGCCCGTGAGGGTGACGATGCCCTCCTTGACGACGACGCCAATCTCGGTCGATTTGACCTGCGGCTCCCACTCGAGCTCGCGCAGCACCGCTTGCTGGATGTCCTTATCGGTCATTGTGAGGCCCTCCCTTTTCGTACCTAATAGCCGAGAGCAGAAATGTTGAGCGAGCACTGCGGGTGAATCGCCCTCCGTGGCGGCGTTCAGATGGGTTCAATCTTTCTGCCCCTGGCTGTAAACCTGCTGCTCCGGTCTGGCGTGCCCGGCACCTGTGAGCGCGCGGCCGGCGGCGCGATAATCGCGCGCCACACGCGCGACCTGCACGCGCGCCGCAGCGACCTAATCAGTGCCCACGAGTACCCGCGATACGGGTAGCATAGTCAAGATCGCCGACGGCGACATCAGCCAGGTGGGGAGTTCGCCCGCTCGCCACGTGGGGGGTGCGCTCGCGCGCCAGATGGCGAGGGCGCGGCAATGCATGCGCGGCGGCGGGCCGCGGCGTCAACGTGGGATTGTCCTTTCTTAGGGGGCCGGCGCGGCTGCGCTCCAGCCGACGTTAGGAGTCCAAGACCTCCCGCGCCGGACTCAATTTTCGCTAAGTCGAGCAGATCATTGGGCGACGATCGCATATTCGGTGGAGGCCTGGAGCATGCTGGTCATGAAGTTGACGGCTGCCTGGGCATCGCCGACGATCGCCGGGTCAAAAAGGGTGCTGGTCATGGCTCATCTCTCTTGCAACTAAGATTGTGCTAGTGAGGGTCATGAGTGCATCGACCACGTGCCGAGTCCATGCGCCAGAGCGCCGCCTGCGAGCCACCCGCGCCAGGCCCGACCGCGCGCCTTCCGGATGCGTTTGGACAGATCGCGTGCGGCGTAGGCCGCCAGGATGGAGATCAGCACGGAGAGCACGACCAGACGGTAGTCGTAAGAATGGACCAGAACCTGTTCTTCAGTCATCATAGCGCCCTACAGAACGCATTGTGATGCAGGCCGGTCGCATAAGAGGGGTTCAACAATCCAACACCCGTTCGAGAAGGGCAGGCGGTGAGGAAGCATGATGGCACGAGAGGAAAGGTGTGAGAGCGGACGTGAGCTGTACCCGGAAGCCCCTATAGCTCTATTATATCGCCCATTTGGCGACCGTGTGGAGCGGGAGCCAGCCAATGTTGCTAAACCTAGGATTTGCAGCGCAGCCCTAGAGCGCCGGTCAAGTATTCGGTTTGGCGGCTTCCAAACTTCCGAAGTCTGACACGGTAGCGCATTCCAATCGCGTCGGGCGCTCAGACTTCGGAAGTTTAGGCAATACTTGACCGACGCTCTAGGGGAGTGGCAGCGTCATCGCTTGTGCCGACCATCCACGAGTAGCGGCGTTGGCTGCTGATTCGCAGCCGGCATCCCGCTCTGCTGAGTTACGGGAAAGCTTGGCAGCAACCACCGGCGCGCATCCCGCGTCAGCAGCATCTCCGCGGCTTCCGGTCCCCAGGTACCGGCTGGGTAGTTCGGGAAATCTGGTGGCGTCGCCGCCCACATGTCGAGGATCGGCATGACGACTGACCAGGCCAGCTCTACCTGGTCGGAGCGCATGAACTGCGTCGCATCGCCGCGGAGCACGTCGAGCAGCAGGGTCTCGTAAGCATCCGGCGAAGGGGTCTCAAACGCCTGCTTGTAGGTAAAAATCATGTCCTCCGGACCGAGGCAGAGCCGCAACCCTGGCTGCTTGGCCTGGAAACGAATCAGGATGCCCTCGACCGGTTGAATGTTGATCGCCAGCCGGTTCGGCTGCCAGTCGCCTACGGCGGAGGGTGGGAACAGCTGGTGCGGCGCCGGCCGCAGCTGGATGACCACTTCGGAGACCCTGGCCGGCAGACGTTTGCCGGTGCGCAGGTAGAATGGGACATCCTGCCAGCGCCAGTTGTCGATGAAGAGTTTGAGCGCCGCAAACGTCTCGGTCGCCGAGTCTGGGGCCACGCCCGGTTCAGAGCGATACGCCGGCACCCATGTCCCGGCGATCCAACCAGCATCGTACTGTCCACGGACCGCGAACAGATGCACCTCGTCGGGCTCGATCGAACGAATCGCCTGCAGCACATCGACCTTCTTGTTGCGAATCTCGTCGGCTTCGAAGGCCACCGGCGGCTCCATGGCGATCAGGCAGAGCAGTTGCAGCAGGTGGTTCTGGACCATGTCGCGCAGCGCGCCGGCGCGATCGTAATAGCCGCCCCGATGCTCCACGCCGATGCTCTCAGCCACAGTGATTTGCACGTGATCGATGTAGCGGCGATCCCAGATTGGCTCGAAGAGCGCGTTGGCGAAGCGAAACGCCAGAATGTTCTGCACCGTCTCCTTGCCGAGGTAGTGATCGATCCGATAGATCTGCGACTCATCGAAGATCTCGGTCAGCACCTGGTTGAGGGCGCAGGCCGAGGCGAGATCGGAGCCAAACGGCTTCTCGATGACGAGCCGGGTCCGCTTGCGGTCACGGGCGAGCCGGGCCTTGCCGAGTTGCTGCGCGATCGGCTCAACGAGCATTGGCGGTGTGGCAAGATAGAACACACGGATGGCACGGGTATTCCAGTGTTCATCCAGGTCGTTGAGCTGCTGGCCCAGGTGTGTGAAGGTGGCAGGATCAGAGAAGTTGGCCGAGACAAACGACAGGCGCTGCGCGAAGGCATGCCAGGTGGCGTCCTCGGCCTTCCCGCGCCGTGAGAACTGGCCCACGCTCTCGCGCATCCGCTGTCGGAAGCGCTCGTCGTTCAGTGGCTGGAGGTCGATGCCAATGATCGCGAATCGCTCGGGCAAGTACCGATCGAGAAACAAGTCGTAGAGCGCCGGTACCAGCTTGCGTCGGGCAAGATCGCCCGCGGCGCCGAAGATGACCAGCCCCGCAGCTTCGGGATAGCGATAGTTCTCCATAGCTCTCTCCTTCAGCAGGCTCTAAGTCTGAAAGAGGGCATCAGGACACTTTGCCGAAGATTTCTCAGCCCACCGGCCCGAAGCGCCGGCGCAGGGCCGGCGCTTCGCGTCTGGAAACTGGTCCAGGGTTACGCGCGCGCCTACCCGGCCTGGCCAGCGGGCGCGCCCTGGCGAGTCTGGGTCAGCAGCGCCACGGCGATCGCCAGCAGCACGAGGATCAGGCCAACCACCAGCGTCAGCGGCTGCGGGAGCGCGATGCCCAGCACGCGGTCGAGCGCGTAGGCGCCCGGCCCGGTCAGCGCCAGCGCCAGCGCCACCGCGAGGTTGGTGAGCGGCATTTCGCTCCCACCCTCCGTGTTCCATAGCCCCTTGCCCCAGTGAACCGTGATGATCGCCATGAGCATCGCGCCGATGATCCCGAGCGAGCCGAGCGGGTTCAGCAGCCCCAGCGCCAGCAGCAGGCCGCCCCCAAACTCGCTGAGCCCGGCGACGACGGCCCAGAACGGCGCGGGGCGCAGGCCCATCGAGCCGAGCCAGCCAGCCACGCCCTTCAGCCCGGGGCCGCCGAACCAGCCGAAGAGTTTCTGCGCCCCGTGGGCCGCAATGATCAGCCCGACCACCAGGCGCAACAGCAACAGACCAAGATCGCTCAACATCCGAAACCTCCTTTCGGCTCGTCCGGACACAGCGCGAGGCCAGCTGCACTCTGGCGCTACGACGCGCTCGACGTATTCGACGCGCTCGACACAGTCGACCCGTTGGATACATTGACAGTGATGCGCTTGGGCTTGGCGGCCTCGGCCTTCGGCACCCGGATTGTCAAAATGCCGTCGGCGAGAGTGGCCTGGGTCTTCTCGGTATCAACCTGAGTTGGGAAGCGGATGGTGCGCACGAATTCGCCGAAGCGCTGCTCGCGGACGTGATAGCGCGCGCCCTCCTGCTGCTGCTCCTCGGCCTGCGTGCGGCCCTGGATCGTCAGCATGTTCTGCTGCGCCGTAATCTCGAAGTTGTCCGGCTTGAGCCCGGGCGCCGCCAGCTTGACAACGTACTCATCCTCCGTCTCGTACAGGTCGATCGACGGCTGGAACATGCCTGCTTCGCCATGCGGCCGCACGAAGCTCTCGGCGACGAGCTGGTTCATCGCGTCGCGCAGGCTGGTCATTTCCTCGAATGGGTTCCATCGAACGAGATCCGACATGGTGATACCTTCTTGCATTCAAAGGACAGCCGTTCTGTGGGCGGGGCGGGGCCCGCCCCCACACCCCCACCCGCCCACAGAAGATAGTGGGAACGACAGTTGCAGATATCGTACAAGCGTTGTGCCGGGCGCGCATCGGGCACCTGGCGAGCCGCGGTCGAGGCCATGTGGCGAGGAAGCTCCCAGCCATGTGGTCAGGCCGGCGGCGTACGCGTTCAGCGCCCGATCACGTCAAAAGTCCATATGCACTGCTTCGCTCGTTCACATCCGACCACGTTCATAACATTTTGGCAATAGTATCGCCATGCGTGCCGTAGTACTTGAGGTTGCGTTTCGCTTTGGGAAGATGTAGCGCGCGTCTGGCTCTCGATGGCCGGCGTTCGCCGCCCGCTTGACAGCCCTCATATGATTTGAGTGCGACCAACATTCGTGGAAAGGGGTGGGGTTTCAGGGGAGGGCCGGAGACTCTCGCCGACCCCTCCCACAGATTTTGGTCACACTCATATGATTTTCGCAGGGTTTGTCGTTGGTCAGCGGGTGGCGAGCGCGAAAGGCCATAGGAGAGTTGCGTCATGGACAACGCAGACGACATTGCGCACCTGCAAAACATTCAGGCAGTACACCAGCGCAACCTGCGAGCGCTTGAAGAGATGCTTGCGAATTATGGGCTCGACCAGCCGGTCCATCTCAAGAACAGCCTGACTTTCGAGCGAGAGGCGCTGCAGAACATTCAGTCGCGCCTCGACGGACTGCTCGGCAAACCCGCCCCACCTGAGCGCAAGGACGTCGCATGGCCGAATAACCTTCCGCGTCGCTCCTACTTCGTTGGGCGTGAGCGCGAGATGGAAACAATCATGGACTCGCTCAGCCCGGCGAGTCGCACCTTTATCGTCGCGATCGAAGGACTCGGCGGCGTCGGCAAGTCGGCGCTGGCGGTCGAAATTGGCTATCGCTGCCAGGAGCGCGGCGATGTAACCTGCGTGATCTGGATCTCGGCGAAAGAGTCGATCCTGACCGCTCAAGGCATCGAAGAACAGGAGCCTGAGCTCAAGGTCATCAGCGATATCTTCTTGACCATCGGCACCCTCCTGAACTACCCGGCAATCGGCGCGGCTCCGCTCAAGGAGCAGCAGCGCATTGTGTTGGATCTGCTCGGCAAACAGACAACCTTGCTGATCATCGACAACCTTGAAACCTTGCACCCTGGTGAGCGCGAGCAGATCTCGGCGTTCTTGCGTAAAACGCCCGTCACCGTCAAAGCGATCATTACATCGCGCGATCGGATCATCGAGGGGCACACGGTCCGCCTCCAGGGCCTGCCGGCCGAAGACAGCGCCAAGCTGATCGAGTGGAATGCCCAGCAGCGCGCGCTGCGGCTGACGCAGCAGCAGACCCAGCAGATCATCGATCTGACCGGCGGCTTGCCGCTGGCGATGATCTGGATCCAGAGCCAGATCGCTATGTTCGGCCGCCCGACCGCTCAGGTATTGGAACAGCTTACGCACGACCCCAGCCTGCCGCTGCTGCGGTTCTGCTTCAACCGCAGCTGGAATATGCTCGCGCAGTTCGAGTCGCAGCTCCTTCTGATCGTGCTCGGCATGCATGTCGATACGGTCAGCCGCGAAGCCCTGTATGCCATCGCCGACATTCAAGATGCGCACCAGGGCGACGCGGCGCTGGCAGACCTGCTGCAGCTCTCGCTCGTGCAGCACGATCAGAGCAAGGATCGCTTTGAGATCCTGCAGCTGACGCGAACTTTCGTTCGCAGTCAAGTGAAAGATCTCAAGGCCTTCACCGGAAAAGCCGAGATGCGCATGGCCCAGTACTACCTGCGGCTGGTCGTGCACAACAGCGGCTACCAGCAGTGGCGCGAATTCGATCGCCTGCTGCTGGATAAGAACAATATCCTGCAAGTCGCCCAGTGGCTCTACAAAGAGATGCGGCGGTCCGTGGCGCGACGCGGCGCGACGCTGCCCAAGCATACGCTCAAGCTCGCCGAGATGCTGCGCGATCTGGTCAAATCCTTCGGCAGCGTGCTCTGGCAGCGCGCCTACTGGTACGACCGTCTCACGCTGACGCACGCCGCGATCGAGGCGGCTGAGCTGCTGGGCGACTGGACCGCGCTGGGAACCTTCCGGCGCAACATCGGCTGGATCTACTTCTACCAGGGCGATAACGTGCGCGCCAAGCAATGGGCCGAAGGTTCCCTCGAAGTCGTGCAGCGCACTGGCGACCGCCTGCTGATCGCGGCCGCCAAGCGTGCGGTCGGCACCATCGAAGTGCGGCAGCATCATTTCGAAGAGGCCGAACATTTGCTACAAGAGGCGCTGAACGCCTACGAGGGCGACGACACGAATGACTATGAGATCTATCACCTCGGTCGCTCGCAGAACGACCTCGCGGATCTGGCCTACGAACGCGGCGACTATGTGACGGCGCGGCACTGGTACCAGCTTGCGCTCGCCACGTGGCAGCAGCCCAAGCACAAAGACCCCCTCCGGCACACGCCCTACAGCCTGACCGGGCTTGGTTTTGTCGCGTTTCAGGAAGGCGATGTTCGGCAGGCAGCCGATCTCTTCCGCCAGAGCGCGCAAGCCGCCGAGACGTTTGGACGAGCCGAAGAGCTGGCGCGCGCAAAGTTCGGGCTCGCGCACGTGGCGCAGGTGCAAGGGTCCAACGCCGAGGCCATGCTGCTGGCGCTGGCGGTACTGGACACCTTCCGCACAATGGGCATGCAGCACGAAATCCGGCTGGTGCAGCAGTTTATCGAGACGATCGGAGCCACGGAAGCGCGTTGACGCCGCCGTTGACCGTGCGAATTCCTACGGTCGATGGCTTTGTGTCGAGGTCAAACAAACGATACGATGTAGTGGACGCGCCTGATCCAGAGGACACACAGGCGCAAACGACAGATCATCATCATGTAGACGCGACTATGAGAATTCTTAATGAATTTCGGCACCCGTTTCAAAACCTGAGCCGGCGATTGAGTGAGCTGCCGATCCCGATCGGCGAGCAGACTCAGCTGATCGCCGATCTGCTGCATATACAAGAAGAAGCCGAGCAGCTGGCGACGCAGGATTGTGTCACCTTCGCGCTTAATCGACGCGGCGCATACTGGTATACTGATGGTCGACATGTGCGCAGCGTTGCGAAGATCGACATGTATGACATGCGTCAAGCAAACAAAGTCTATGGCGTCGCCGCCGTAGACACCGACCTGCGTCGGCTCTCATACCTGCTGCGACAGATCTTCTCCAGGCCCGCGGGTGATTTCGTGCGGCGCTCAGCGGGCAGCGATGAATTTCTTGTGCTATCGACCCGCAAAAGCATCCCGCAGCTGCGGCGCCTCATACATCAGCTCTATCAGAATGACAAGCACGACGCGCTGATTCCCTGGGATTTTGGTGTGGGCCTGAGCGAGGCCGCGGCGGATGAAAACCTCCAGATGCGCAGGCGGAGGATTCGTCCGACGGTTATCCGACAGGTGCATCCCGACAACCACTCCGAAATACCACGCGATAATACGCCGGATCGTAGTATTCCCGAACTTGACGAATTCCGGCAGCCGTATGCGCTACTGGCGGAAAAACTGCGCTATTGTCAACTTTCCAAAGTAGTATTAGAATCACTTATCGCTGAGCTTCGCGCGCTTCAGGTACATGTGGAGAGCGAGATTACGGCCGACGAGCTGACAGGCGCACTCAACTGGATCGGCCGGCGCTGGTATCTACGCTTCGATCGAATCAAGGCCGTGGCGCTGACCGACATGCATGATATGCACGAGGGTAATTTGCGCTTCGGCGCGGTGGCGATCGACCAGGATCTCCAGCGCTTCTCCACAGTCCTATGCGAGACGTTCAAACGCGAAGAGGGATTTTTGGTCCTGCGCTCGGTCAAAGCCGGCGATGAGTTTCAGATTGTCTCCTGCGATCATGACGTTGCTGCGCTGCGGGAGCGTTTCCGCGATCTCCACTGGCGTGATCGGTCCGCTGGTTTACTCCGCTGGCACTTCGGTGTTGGCCGTGATGAGGAAGACGCTTTACGCCAGCTCTATGTCAATATTGTTCAATCCCCTGCTCAGCTGCCCAGGATGAACCATATGATCGCGATGCCGGCTCAACATAGCTCGTCCTACTACCTCATCGTCAGGCCAGATCAACATGAACAGCAACTGCTCCTTGATTTTGCTGGCCAAATCGCATCACCTCTTGGCGGTCAGCGGATTGACGATCTGCATTGCACGATCCAGTCATTTAACGGCGATGTGTCAGTAAGCGATCTCAGTCGTGTGATTGAGGCATACTGTAGGACGCTTAGAAGGTTTGATGTCGCATTTGAGCGAGTAGCGCGTGTCAATACCGCCAATCTGCCGGGACGCCTGTGGCTCCTGGTGCGAAAATCGCAGCAGCTGATGTCGCTCTACCATGATCTTATGCAGATTGGCGGCAAGCTTTCGCTACACACATACCCCTATCCGGTTGAGGAATGGCGCCCGCATATGAAGATCGTTGTCTTACCGCAGGATACACCGCCAACGCCAGCCGATTCAGCCTTCGGCCTGGCGCTCGATATCAAGTTCCGCGTACAGAAGCTGGCGTTGACTCGCCAGGTGGGCCCGTATACCTGGGAAGACGTCGCCGAGTATGCTATCACCTAACCGTGCCTCAATCGCTTGAATCGCATGAATCCCCAGGAATTTCCCCTGACAGACATGCACTATCTCGACCGCTCCACATTCAGGATTCCGGCGCTGGGAAGCGCCGGATCGGCATTGCTCTGGACGAATGGGGCGTCTGATCCAATCGACGTAGCTGAGCGTTGTGGCAGCGAGGACAGATTCGATCCGAAATTCACGGCGTGTGCGCGTTTTATACATGGCAGGGACGTATGCGGAATGATACCAAGTCCGGTTGATCGCTTGGAAAAAGTGGGGGGTTGGAGGGGCGGCACGCTCCTCCAAGAAAACTCTTTTTCCAACTCTATAGTCGGACTTGGTATGCAACATCGTCCCGGCAAAATGGGCCAACCCGATCACGTTGGCCGCTCTGTGTGGCACGCGCCGTGCCTTACATCCGCCGTCAGCGAAACTCGCGCGGAGCGAAGCACCTCGTCGTGGGCGGCGCTGAAAGGAGGAATGCGATGCAGTATGTTGATGAAGTATTGCTGGATGCCATTGCCAGCCAGGCGCGATTCGCTTACGCGATGACCCAGCTGGCCGCCTGCCAGGCGGCGCTCCAGTTGTGGCGGCATCGGGCCGATCAGTGGACCGACGAGTACAGCGCCGCGCGGATCAACCACGAGGTCGCCTATTACACCCAGCAAGTCACGCGCTGGCAGGGCTACCTCGCGGAGCTTGGGCCGGTGCCGCAGATCATCCCCGCTTTTACGTGATGCGGTGCGGTGGTGGATCGCTGCATTGAGCGCGGCGCTCTGGCGCAGAATCAGTAGAGTCGCTGCGTATCCAGCACGTACAGCAGCGGCGCGCCGTCCAGAAAGCGGCGTAGATTCTCGCAGAACAGATCGGTCAGGCGCGCGTTCTCGCGGTCGCTGGTGCTGGCCGAGTGCGGGCCGACCAGCAGGTCGAACGGCGCCGGCGAGTGGTAGAACAGGAAGTACAGGTGCGGCGCCGCCGCGCGGCCCCAGGCCTGCTGAGGCACGTAGGTGTAGACGCACGGGTTGCCGCGCTGGAAGTGCCGCGACCGGAGCTCCCAGCGCGCGATCTCGAGGAAGCCCTCGGCGAGCTGTCGATCAATCGCCTGGGACTCTATCAGCGGCTCTGGCGGCAGCGCGGCCAGGCGCGCCAGCAGCGTCTCGGCGTCGCCGGCGCCCTGCCCCGAATAGTCGGGCAGTCGCTCGTCGTGGGCGTGCATGCCGATAAAGGTCGCGTTGACTGGACGGTGAGCGTAGTACGAGGCGAAGAAGTCGTCTTGCACCCATGCGCCGTCGGCGAAGCTGCCTGGTTGCGCTCGCCGCCTTCCACGATCTCGTCCACTCGGCTAGCGAAGGCGGCGCCGTCGTGGGCGCAGGGTGGCGTAGAGGCGCTCGCCGGGGAGCACACGGCGGTGCTGGCGCCGCGCGTCTTCGCGAGTCGGCCAGAACGAGAGCGTGCCCCACGGCTCGTAGCGCGCGCGCAGGGCGGCCAGGACGTGCTTGCAGTTGATACCGCCGTGCTGGGCCCATTGGCAGGTGCAGTGGCCGGCGAGCCCATCCTCGCGCACGGCGACCTCGTAGTGGCGGCCGGACTGGCTGGCGCTCTCGACGAGATAGCGCCCCCGCTCGGGATCGCGCGGGATCACCATCAGCCCGCGGCTGGCCTCTTGAAGCTTCTTTATGTGAACGATGTTCCGCGGCATGAGCGGAAGCGTCTCGGTATATATTGACATAATATTATCCCTGATAGGGATCCCTCACGAGATGTATTGATCCAAAAAACCCCCGCCGTGCGGCGGGGGCTTCTGGTTAAGGAGGGCATCGCAGCGGCCGTGCTAGCTGGCCGTACCGCCGGTGATGCCCGAGAGCTGGTAACGCATGGGCAACACCCCCTTTATGCCTGGACGGCATGTTGCAATCTGCGTCGATGGTAGCGGCGGGTGGATTCGAACCACCGACCTTCGGGTTATGAGCCCGACGAGCTGCCACTGCTCCACGCCGCGTCGGATCAGCCAACGTCTCCGCGCACGGCTACAGTATAGCACAAATGATCGAATTATGCAAATAATCTCGACGGCCGACTCAGGTCAGTTCGCCCTGATTCTCGCCGCTCAGCTGCGCTCGACCAGCAGGCGAATTGCAGTGCGCTCCGCGCCGTTGAGCACCACATCCGTAAACTCCGGCACGCAGACAATCCGGATCGCCTCTTCGCGAAGATAGCTCTGCGCGATCGCGATCGCCTTAACCGCCTGGTTCGTAGCGCCGGCGCCGATCGACTGGATCTCGACGATACCGTGGGCGCGAATGGCGTTGGCGACCGCCCCTGCGACCGCGCTCGGCCGTGAAGTCCCCGAGACTTTGAGAGTCTCGATCATAGCTCGTTCCGTCGCGGCCGACGTCGTCGTTCTGGGCTGTCGCTCGTCTGCTCTTGGTGTTGTCATTGGCTGCTCCTGCTCGACCTACGAATCCATGGTGCTGTGCTGCACGTTCTGTGCCAGCAATCCGGCCGAGCGGTCGCCGCGCACGCGACTTTCTGCGACTACGGCGGCTATAGTCCTTCAGAAAGAGATGAGTCCAATGCCTTAGCCGGTAGCCTGCCGCGCGCCCAACCGAAGACGACCGGAGCAGGGCCACGCTGCGGCCATCCCGCTCCGGTCGTCTCTGTCGCTATTGAGCATTCGTCGCTACGAATGGCCTCACGTGGGCGCGATGCGGTCGACGCTGGCCCGCACCAGCGGCTTCGCGTCACCGGTGGTCGGCTGGGTCACGACCAGCGAGTAGACCCAGCCCGCCTCGAACCGAAGCTGCTGGCTGGTCAGCACGGTCTCCGACGAGCCGGCCAGCTTGACGTCGAAGGCGTAGGTTCCGGCCGGGATGTTGATGTAGTCGGCCGATCCGAAGTACTGGCTGGTCAGCACCGGCGTCTCGGAGCCGGACGGGTAGACGTCGACCGGGCCAACGCCCGCGGCGGCGTGGACGATCCGGACGCGCGCGTTGCCGGCCGGCGGCACCTTGTTGGTGTCGGCGAGCAGTTGGCCCTTGATGTTCGCCAGCTTGCCCAGCGCGAGGACGGTGTACGGCGTGCCGCGGCGCAGATCGATGGTCACGTCGATCACGCTCTTGTTGGCGCTCTTGCCGGCCGGCGCGACCTGGACGCGGTGCTGGCCGGGCGGCACCGACTGGTAGTCGGTGGTCGTCGAGTAGGGCACGTTCTGGAAAGCCCGCTCGCCGTCGACGAACACGTCGACGGTTCCCGCGTCGGGCGAATCGTGCATCACCCGCAGCCGTGATTGCGCGGCCTGGGCCATCGCCGTCACGGGCGCCAGGAGCGCCAGCGCGAGCAGCGCGCTGAACACGAAGGCCATACGTCGCATAGAAGACCTCCCTTGATACAATTGCCGACCGGACTCGACGCGGTCGCTATCATGTTGCGCCGATTCTGGGCGGCTCGCTTGAACACGGGGAAACATCACTGCATGATGCGTGCCAGGAATGAGGTGCTCGCTTGAAGCGCGCCCATCATCGTTCGCCGTTTCATCAAGATTCTCCTTTCCTTTACCACGTCACTGAAGCAGCGCAGTTGCTCGCGCGCTGCTTCCCGACGCCGGTCTCTGCATGTGCTGTGCCAGGTGCCCGGCCGGAATGGCGATGCCCCGGCCACTTTGCTTCACCTGCGCGGCCCAGGCCGGCGGGGGATAGTGGCGCGACACCGGCCGCGAGTAGCAGGTCGCTGGCCCGACTCTTGCCATGGCCGCGCCCGCCCCGGCGTGGGGTGATGGGGTGATGGGGTAATGGGGTGATGGGGTGATGAGGTGATGGTGCAACCGGCTGCAACCTGGAGCCTGCGACTTGCGCCCTGCGACTTGCGCCCTGCGACTTGCGACTTGCGCCCTGCGCCCTGCGGCCGGCTTGACCATGCCCGTCTTCCAGCCTATAATGCTGGCGATTATGATGCGGTAGATGAGGCGAGCCATGTCGTACACCGAGGCGCAGCAGCGGCAGATCGTCCGTTTTGTCGAGCAGCGGCTCGTGCGGCTGAAGACCGAAGGGTGCCCGATGTGCGGCAGCGCGACTGCCGGCTACCGCAGCGGACGCGTGACGATCCCAAACTTCGAGCTGCCCCTGCTGGCGATCGAGTGCCGCAGCTGCGGGCACCTCATGCTGTTCAACGAGCAACGGGTGCTGGCGCCGTCGCAGTGATGCGCGCCCGGTGGGCAGCCGCGAGCTGAACCACAGAGATCACCGAGATCACAGAGAAGTTTTATACCGTTCTCTGCGGTCTCGGTGATCTCTGTGGTAAGTTTTTACGACGATCCTACGGAGACGCCGCCGAGCGCCGCGACGATCGCGTCGACGTCGTAGACGCAGCCGCCCCAGGTGCCCCCGCCCGCCTGCTGGAGCGCCGCCCACAGGCGCGTGTCGGCTGGCAGGGCCGGGTGAGGCGCCAGGTCGGGCCGCGGCGGGCGGGCTGCTAGCGCGCGCGTGCCTTCCTCGGGGCCGTACACCGTCTCGCCCTCGCCGACCAGGTCGACGCTGCCGGTCAGGCCGATGCGGTCGATCTCGATCCGGATCAGGTCGCCGTCGCGGAGCCTGCCGATCGGCCCGCCGGCCAGCGCCTCGGGGCCGATGTGCCCGACGCACGCGCCGGTGCTGAAGCCCGAGAAGCGCGCGTCGGTCAGCACCGCCACCTCGCGGCCCCAGCTCAGGTATTTGAGCGCCGACGTAATCTGGGCAATCTCCTCCATCCCCGTTCCCAGCGGCCCGCCGCAGATCAGCACGATCACGTCGCCTGGGCGCACCGCGTCGGGGCCGTGGCCCTTGATCGCATTGATCGCCGCGCGCTCGCGCGTGAACACCCGCGCGCGGCCGAGCTTGCGGTAGACACCATCGGCGTCCACCACGCGCGGGTCGATCGCGGTGCTCTTCACGACCGAGCCCTCGGGCGCCAGGTTGCCGCGCGGGAAGGCCACCGTGCTGGTCAGCCCGCGCTCGCGCGCCCGCTCCGGCGCCATGATCACCTCGTCGGGGTCGACGCCGTCGCGCTCGTGCAGCAGCTCGCGCAGCCGCGCCCGCCGCTCCGAGCGCTCCCACCAGTCCAGCACGGCGCCGAGCGGCTCGCCCGAGACCGTGAGCGCGTTCTCGCGCAGCATGCCGAGGCCACGCAGGTGCAGCATCACCTCGGGCACGCCGCCGGCCAGGAAGACCCGCACGGTCGGGTGGTTGCTGGGGCCATTCGGCAGCACGTCGACCAGGCGCGGCACGCGCCGGTTGATCGCGACCCAGTCGTCGACCGTCGGGCGCGGCAGGCCGGACGCGTGGGCGATCGCCGGGACGTGCAGCAGCAAGTTGGTCGAGCCGCCGAAGGCCGCGTGTACGGCCATAGCGTTGTGGATCGCGTCGGGAGTGAGGATGTGGCGCGTGGTCAGCCGACGCTCGTGCAGCCGCAGCAGCGCGCGGGCCGAGGCGCGCGCTAGCTCGCGCCAGATCGGCTGGCCGGAGGGCGCCAGCGCGCTGTGCGGCAGCGCCAGGCCCAGGCCCTCGGCGACGACCTGCGAGGTCGCGGCGGTTCCGAGGAACTGGCAGCCGCCGCCGGGCGACGCACAGGCGCGGCAGCCCAGCTCGGCCGCCTCCTTCAGTGTGATCTCGCCCTGAGCGAAGCGCGCGCCGATCGTCTGGATCTTGCCGGCGTCCTCGCCCGCCGCGGGCGGCAGCGTCACGCCGCCGGGCACCAGGATGGTCGGCAGGTCGGGCGTGCCGGCCAGCGCCATCAGCATCGCCGGCAGGCCCTTGTCGCAGGTGGCGACGCCGAGCACGGCATGGCGGGTCGGCAGCGAGCGGATCAGGCGGCGGAAGACCTGCGCGGCGTCGTTGCGGTAGGGCAGGCTGTCGAGCATTCCCTCGGTGCCCTGGCTGCGGCCGTCACACGGGTCGGTGACATAGCCGGCGAAGGGCATCGCGCCGCGCTCGCGCAGCTCCTCGGCGGCGGCCTGCATCAGCAACCCGACCTCCCAGTGGCCGGTGTGGTAGCCGAGCGCGATCGGCGTGCCGTCGGGGGCGCGGATGCCGCCCTGGGTGCTGAGGATGAGCACCTGGGTGCGGTTCAGCTCGGCCGGGTCCCAGCCCATGCCGGCGTTCTGGCTCCACGCGAACAGGTCGCCGCTGGGCGCGTTCAGCAGCAGATCCTCGGTCAGCGGCAGGGCGCCCTCCGGCCCGGCCGCATTCGTCGCGACTGAGTCGGGCCCGGCCGGGCTGGTGTACAGCGAATCGAGATTGGAAGAGTTGACCATGGCAGGCTCCTGTGGTCTTGGGGTGGCAAAAAGGCCGCAGTGGAGGGCTGTGCGACGAGTCAGTATACCATAGCTGCCTGGAAAAACCGTCGTTGGTCGGATATACGATCTGGCCCGAATGTAGTATGCTAGAGACACTACATTTACGGATGTGATATGGGTGGCGACATGCTGTGGACCTTGGTGTCTTGGTGTCTTGGTGGCGACTCCTTGGACGGTCTCTGAGACGCAGATCATGGCCGACGAGTTCAGTGCATCAAGCGAACATACCGCTTCCCAGGCGGATATCAGGCTCTTCCGCACGCTCGGCTGGCTCGGTCGCAGGCGGGTGGCCATCTACGCGCGCGGGCGGCGCTACGTGTATCGATCGGTCGACCAGGCGCTGCGCGCCCGGCGGGCGCCACTGCGCCACCCGCGGCGCTGGGCCGTTCCCTGGGTGGCGGCCGCGCTGATCGCCGCGCTGCTTGCGCTCTGGCTGCGCCCGCCGCTGCTGCTGCGCGCCGTCGACCTGGCGCGCGGTCTTGTCGGGCCGGCGCCGGTCGCCTATGTAGAGACGCTGGCATTCCGCGCCGGCACCTGGTTTCGGCAGGCGCGCGTGCGGCTCGGTGACAGCGCCCCGCGCTGGGCGCTCGAAGCCGGGCCGACGCCGGTCGCTGTCAGACGGCCCGCCGTCGCATCTCCCGCGCAGCTCCAGCCGACGCTGTCGCCCGGCACTACCGCCATTCAGGCTGTCCCGACCGCCGTCCCGGATCAGCCGATCGGTGCGCCGTCGCCGGGCGTGGAGATCATCGCGCGCGGCGGTAACCTGCGCGGCGCGGCGCGGGTCGTCCCCGAGAACGTGCTTGGCCTGGTCTGGCCCGGCGATCGGGTCGGCGTGCTGGAGCGGCGCGGGGTTGCGGGCCGGCTCTGGCTGCGCGTGTGGCTGGAAGCGCCCGCCGCTCGACGAGGTGGCCAGGGCGTCGCGGCCGGCGCGACGGGCTGGATCTCGGCGCTGCTGCTGGAGGCCGAGCGGCCGGGGGTGGCGCCTACTCCGGCGCCGCAGCCCAGGCTGGGTACTATGCCGGTCCCGCCCGCAGCGCCACCCTGGCTGGACCAGACGCCGGCGCCTCCCATCTGACCGCGCGCTGATGGCCCGCCATGCCGGCGATGCAGGGTGGCTTCGATGTGGCTGCGTCTTCTCGAAGCCGCGCACGCTTGACACACCCCATAGGATCGCATATAGTACATGCATAGCTTTGGTAGATTCGACAGCTTTGATAGATTCTGAAGCAAGGCAATGCTGCAAATCTCCTCCCCGTTTGAGCTACACGATCAGTATTCTAATTCTCCTCATGTCGTAATCATCGGCGGCGGCATCACCGGTCTCAGCGCGGCATTCTACCTGCAGCGCGCGGCGCGTGCAGCTGGTCTGCCGGTGCGCTACACGCTGGTCGATCGCGGCGACCGCTTCGGCGGCAAACTCGTCACCGAGACCGTCGACGACTTCGTGGTCGAGGGCGGGCCTGACTCATTCATCACACAGAAGCCGTGGGGCCTGCAGCTTGCGCGCGAGCTGGGCCTGGCAGACCAGTTAATCGGCACGAGCGAGCCGCGGCACAAGGTCTACGTGCTGATCAAAGGTCGCCCGCGCCCGATGCCGGACGGCCTGATGCTGGTCGTGCCGACCAAGATCATGCCGTTCGCGCTCTCGTCGCTGATCTCGCCGCTGGGCAAGCTGCGGATGGGGCTCGACCTGTTCATCCCGCCGCGGCGCGACGGCGCCGACGAGACGATGGCCAATTTCATACGCCGGCGGCTGGGCGCCGAGGCGCTCGACAAGATCGCCGAGCCGCTGCTGGCCGGCATCCACAACTCCGAGTCGGAGCGCCAGAGCATCCTGGCGACCTTCCCGCGGCTGCGCGAGATCGAGGAGAAGCACGGCAGCTTGATCCGCGGGATGGTGGCGCAGCGCCACGCGGCGACGTCGCGACGTCGCGACGAGGCGACAGGGCGACGAGATGCGGAGTCGGTCGATCCCTCGCCCCCTCGCCCTCTCGCGCCGTCGTCGACGTTCGTGACCCTCAAGGGCGGGCTGGGCGTGCTGGTCGACGCGCTGGTCGACGCGCTGGACGGCCGTCTGATCGGCGGGTGTGGCGTGGCGGCGCTCGATCACGACCCGGCGGCGCCGCGACCATACCGGGTGCGGCTCGACGACGGCGAGACGCTGGAGGCCGACGTGGTCATTTTGACCGCCCCGTCGTTCGTCTCCGCCGAGCTGCTCGCGCCGCTCGCGCCCGATCTTGCCGAGGGCCTGCGCCAGATCCGCTACGTTACCACCGGCACCGTCACGCTGGCGTACCGCAAGAGCGAGATCGGCCAGCCGCTCGACGGGTATGGTCTGGTCATTCCGCACTCCGAGCGCCGCCGGATCAACGCCGTCACGATCACGTCCGACAAGTTCGCCCACCGCGCGCCCGACGACTGCACGCTCGTGCGGGTGTTCGTCGGCGGGTCGCGCAACCCCGACGTGCCGCACCTGGACGATCAGGCGCTGCTGGGGCTGGTTCGCGCGGAGCTTGGCGACACACTCGGCATCCGCGCCGAGCCGCTGTGGAGCCGGATCTATCGCTGGGCGCGCTCCAACCCGCAGTACGACGTCGGGCACCTCGACCGTATGGACATGCTCGAGGCGCTCTGCCCGGACGGCCTGTATCTGAGCGGCAGCGCGTATCGTGGCGTCGGCATCCCGGATTGCGTGCGGCAGGGCAAGGAGACCGCGGCCAGAGTAGTCGCCCAGCTTCAGCAGCTCGCGCCGACCGGTGAACGTTTATCCGGCGGTATGGAATTGTAGCGGCGCAAAGGCAAGGTTCTTTGGCTCTTTACAATGTTTGCGTTCCAGGTCGCACGCCACAGGTCGCAGGAGACTGCTGCTTGCGACATGCGCCATGCGACGAACTGTTTTATCCGCTTCCTTATCCGTTCAGTCCATTGACGTTATGCATCCGGAGCC